>Ga0180436_10001084_pt1 | contig 27148 bp, 24 predicted proteins | sample SS_ome_2_FD_132434 | JGI IMG/M metagenome (GOLD analysis project Ga0180436, IMG submission 132434) | Hypersaline lake sediment archaeal communities from the Salton Sea, California, USA - SS_3_S_2 metaG | ecosystem: Environmental > Aquatic > Non-marine Saline and Alkaline > Hypersaline >... | reverse complement strand
TCCTCGATCAGGACGTGCCCCTGGCAGAGAAGCGCGACCATAAGGTACTGAACTTGATCGTGCTTGCCAACGATGACTCTTTCGACGTTGTTCGCGAGGGCGTCGCCGAAGTTCTGCACGTCGAGTCTTGGCGTTACGCTGTCGGGTGTCATAGGCTCCTTCCGTGGACCAGGGTGTGATGCATTCTAGGAGCCTGGCGCCTGGATGGCAAGCGAAGTCTACGGTTCCTTGACAAAGTGCTCCGAGACGGTTACCATTGTCGCGCTGACGCGATGTCAGTGGGTAGTACGGAGAGGCAGGCGGGTGAGCGTGACCGTGGGGTCGATGCTCGGCGCGTGCTGAGGATTGGGTCCTGCGCGGCGAAGCCCTTCGAACCCCGCCAGGTCCGGAAGGAAGCAACGGTAAGGGGGTGCCTTCGGGTGCCGCAGGGGTGCCTGGTCCTCAGTACGTTTCGGTCATCGACCTCGACGGATGGGTCTCGCGGGGGCGCCGCACGGTTGTTGTAGCGCAGTCTGATCACGCCGGGGGCGATTGGTTCAGCGATCGCCCCCGCGTCGGTTGTCGGGAGTGCTGGGGAGGCGGCTCTGGGTCGAGAGCGCGTCAGGATGTACTGGTGGCAACGCGTGGTCGCGGTCGGTCTGACCGCGGCTGCACTGGTGGTGCTGGCAGCAGGCTACCGCGCCACACAGACTGCTGTGATGCTCACGATCGACGGTGAGTCACGGCGCGTGCGGACGCACCAGACTACGGTCGAGATGCTCCTCTCCGACCTCGGAGTCTCGTTGCGCCACGAGGACCGCCTGACACCTGGACTCTCGGCGGTTCTAGCTGCCGACATGGAGATCAACATTGATCGCGCCAGGCCGGTGGTGATCGCCGTCGATGGCCGCGAGGAGCTGATCTATGCTCACTCCGAGACGCCGGCCGACCTCTTGGCCACGACCGGCGTGACTGTTGACCAACTGGATCGCGTCACACTGCGTCCTCCCACGGTCACCGACCCCGCCGACACGCGTCTTCGCGTGGTCGTGCAGCGCGCCAAGACGATACACCTGGAAGAAGGGGGAGTCCGGACGACGCTGCATTCGCACGTATCCACGGTGGGTGAAGCACTGCTGGAGGCCGGTATCCGGCTCTATCGCGCGGACAAGGTGATCCCCGATCTTGCGACGCCGCTGGCACAGGGCACGCGCATCCAGCTCGAACGCTCCGTGCCGGCGATGGTCAAGGTCGACAACCACTTCCTGCGCACCCGCACGCACCGGGCTCGCGTCGGTGAGGTACTCGCCGACCTGGGCGTGACGGTGGCCGGTCAAGACTACACCGATCCCGGCCTTGATGACGCCCTTGCCGATGATGGCGTGATCGAAGTGTATCGCGTCAGCGAGAGCGTGGTCGTCGAACAGAGCCCGATCCCCTTCGATTCGATGTGGCAGCCTGATCCGGACTCGGAGATCGATACGCAGAGCCTTCTGCAGGAAGGCGAACCCGGCGTTCTCGAGCGGCGGATACGCTACCGCTTTGTCAACAATCAGGTCGTGAGCAGGAGAATCGAGGGCGAAAGTGTGGTCCTGGCGCCGAATCATCGCGTCATGGGCTATGGCACGAAGGTGATCGTGCGCACGCTGGACACGCCCACCGGACCGGTCGACTATTGGCGGGTCCTGCGTATGCTGGCAACCTCGTACAGCGCCAGCACGGCAGGTGTCTCGCCGACAGCGTCGTACTACGGCTACACGGCAACCGGCCTGAAGATGCGCACCGGTTTGGTGGCGGTGGATCCTCGGATCATCGATCTGCTGTCCGAAGTCTACGTGCGGGGCTATGGTGTGGGTCTGGCGGCGGATACGGGCGGCGCAATCAAGGGGAAGCGCATCGACCTAGGCTATAGCGACGATGACCTCCAGCTTTGGTACAAGTGGGTGGACGTCTATCTGTTGACGCCGGTGCCTGACCAGATCAACTTCCTTGGCCCGTGATGTCTGACCAGGGCCGCAGTGCTGCGTCCGAACTCGTCAGTATCCCCAGTGCGCGAGTGCTTCTCAGCAAGTACGGTCTGTGGCCGCGACGGTCGCTGGGACAGAACTTCCTCGTCGATCCCTCCGCCCCATCCCGTATCGCCGATTGCGCCGACCTCGCACCCGACGACACCGTCGTTGAGGTGGGTGCAGGTCTGGGCACATTGACGGTCGAGCTGGCCAATCGCGCAAGGCGTGTCGTTGCGGTGGAGACCGACCCCAATCTAGTTGACGTGCTGGAATCGGAACTGGGTCACGTCGAACAGGTGGAGGTCATCCACGGGGACATCCTGACGCTGGACCCGGCGTCCCTGGTTGGCATGCCTGGCGAGCCAGTTGGGGGAGCAATTCCGCTGTGGGGGCCGCGGCGCGAGGACTACTGCGTCGTAGCCAACCTGCCCTACTACATCACTGCGGCAGTCGTGCGTCACTTGCTCGAGGCGAGTGTGCGACCTCGCCGAATGGTTGTGACTGTGCAACTGGAGGTCGCCCAACGCATGGTAGCACGCCCGGGCGATATGAGTTTGCTGTCTGTGAGTACGCAGTTTTACTCGAGCCCCAGGATACGCCTCCGTCTCAAGCGCGGGGCCTTTCACCCGGCGCCCAAGGTGGCTTCAGCTGTGGTCAGCATGGAGCTCTTCGAGGAGATGCCGGTCGAGATTGGCGATGTGGCGGTCTACTTCTCGGTGGTTCGGGCGGGCTTTTCTCAGCGGCGCAAGCAGTTGCGGAACTCACTCGCCGCAGGGCTCAGCCTGGCGCCCGACCTCGTGGCATCGGCACTGCACGACGTCGGGCTGGACCACACGCGACGGGCGGAGACACTCTCGGTTGTGGAGTGGGGCAGCGCCACCCAGGCGATGTCGCACTTGATGGCCTGAGGCTCAGCGGGCCCACACGCGGCAGCCGCGCCCCCCACCGGTCGCGATGCATGCGGCGGGCCGGACTTGACGGTTCGGGCCGCCACGGGAGTTGATGTCGGTCAGGATTGATCCAGCGCCGAAACGTGAGCCGCCAAGATGCCTTCCGCCTTCTCCAGGCGCTGCAGCGTCTCGGGTAGCCCCAATGCTTGAATGCTGCCGAAGAGTGGTGGCGAGACCTTCTTGCCTGTGACCGCGTTGCGGATGATCCCGAACAGCTGACCGGCCTTCAGTCCCAGCGACGCGGCGAGCTCGCGCATCCGCCTCTCCATGGTTTCCGAGTCGAAGGGCACCGTCTCGCGCAGGACGCGGTTGGATTCGTGGAGGGCTGCCAAACTGGCCTCCGCGGTCATCTTGCGACCAATGAGCTTCTCGATAGGAGGAGTCTCGATCTCCTGGAACACGAAGTCGGTGAGCGGGACGACATCCGAGAGTCTCTTGAGACGCTCCTTGACGAGTGGCACTAGGATCTCCAACTGTCGTCGCATCTCGATGGGGACAGGCGCAGGGATCAGACCTGCGCCGGCCCAGAAAGGCACCAGAGCCTCGAGTAGCGCCGTGTTGCTCATCTGTCGAATGTACTGGCCGTTCATCCAGTCCAACTTGTCGTAGGAGAAGACAGCCGACGACTTGTTGATGTGGTGGATGTCGAAGCGCTCGATCAGTTCGGTCCTTGTGAAGACCTCCTGTTGCTCGCCCTCCCCCGGCGACCACCCGACCAGCGCCAGGAAGTTGAGGAGCGCTTCCGGCAGGTATCCCTGGCGGCGGAACTCGTCGACCGATGTGGCCCCGTGACGCTTGCCCAGCTTCTTACCGTCCGGTCCCATGACCAGCGGTACGTGAACGTAGGTGGGTGGGTCCCAACCGAACGCCTTGTACAGTAGGATTCGCTTGGGCGTGCTGGGGATCCAATCATCGCCCCGGAGAACGTGCGTGATGCCCATGAGATGGTCGTCGACGACGACGGCGAGGTGGTAGGTGGGGAACCCATCCGACTTCATCAGCACCTGGTCGTCGATGAGGGCGTTCTCGATGGTGATGTGGCCGCGGAGGAGATCGTGGAAGGTCGTCGTGCCCTCGCGAGGTACCTTGAGCCGGATCACGTGCGGTTCGTCCACCGAGACCGCTCCGGGAGCCTTGTGCCGGCACAGGCCATCGTAGCGAGGGTTTTTGCCCTGGGCCCGCTGGGTATCGCGGACCTGCTGCAGACGCTCCGGCGTGCAGTTGCATCGATAGGCCAGGCCTCGAGAGACAAGTGCCTCGGCCTTCTCTCGGTAGAGATGCAGCCGCTCCGACTGTGTGTAGGGTCCGTAGTCGCCCCCCTTATCGGGTCCTTCGTCCCAGTCCATCCCCAGCCACTCCAGGCTCTCCTTGATAACCTGGATGGCGTTGTCTACATAGCGCGAGCGGTCAGTGTCTTCGATGCGCAGGATGAACTTGCCGCCCTGCTGTCTGGCGAAGAGCCAGTTGAAGACGACTGTGCGGATGTTGCCGATGTGAGGGTATCCGGTGGGGCTCGGTGCGAAGCGGACGCGAACTGTCATGTGTGCGATCTCCCTACAGTGCAAATGAGCGTTGGCGCATGGCCACGCTTTCGACTAGACCCAGTCCGAGGAATGTGACGACCAACACACTCCCTCCACTGCTGATGAACGGCATCGGCAGGCCGGCGACGGGGATGACGTTGAGGTTCATGCCGAGGTTGATGAGCAGCTGGTAGAAGATGTATGTCGTGACGCCAATGACGATGAGCTGTCCCGTGGCATCTTCCGCGTTTCCTGCGATACGCATCAGCCTCCAAAGAAGCAGTGCGAAGATCAGCAGGATGATGCCCGCGCCGACGAAGCCGAGTTCCTCGCAGATCACCGAGAAGATGAAGTCGGTGTGGCGTACGCGCAGGAACCCGAGCTGTGACCCCGAGCCGGTGGCGAAGCCTTTCCCCCACAACCCGCCCGAACCGATCGCGATCAGCGCCTGTTGGACATTGTAGTACGCGCCAGGGTCGGCCGTCGGATCCAGGAAGTTGGTGATGCGGTTGCGCATGTAGACGTCCATGTTGGCCCAGAGCACGGGGATGGCGGCAAGGCCTGCAGCGCCGACGCCTCCAATGTAGGCCAGGTTGATGCGCGATCCGAAAACGATGGCTGCCCAGCAGGCGATGTAGAGGGTGGCCGTGCTGAGATTAGGCTGGCTGAAGACGAGGAAGGCGGCCAGGGCGCTAAGGACAAGCGATGCGGCGAACTCCAGAATGCCAGGAGGCGAAGGCGCGTTGCGTGCCAACAATCCGGCCTGGCAGATGATCAGCAGGAGCAGCGCCGGGAAGGCCGGCTGAATGGATGTCCCGCCGATGTAGATGAACCGCCGCACATCGCCGATCTCGCTGGTGCCGAAGAGAAGCGTGAACGCGAGAACGGCCACGGTGGTGAAGTAGATAGGCCAGATGAGGCTCTCGAGGACGCGGTAGTCAATCGACGCTACCGCAAACATCAGACCTACTCCGATTCCCGCATAGACGGCCTGACGTCGCCACTGGTCGGCGAGGTCCTCCGAGATGAGTGTGGCGCTGTATATCATGGCCACCCCGATCGCGGCAAGGGCCACAGCGATCAGCAGCAGACCCCAGTCGAAGTCCTGCCAGAGCGAGCGTCGCATCCGTGGCGGGGCGGTCAGGCCGCGAGTGAGCCGGCCTACTTGTCGCCCGTGTCGTCTCGCTTGCGGGTGCGACTTGTATGGATGGGGATATCGGCGACGAGGCGGGTCTCCCGGTTGTCCTCGGTGAAATCCACGATCACTTTGTCAGTCGCGATGTCCAGGTGCTTGGAGATGACGGCGATGATCTCATCCTTGAGGACCTCAAGCATCCCGGGCGAGATGTTGGCCCGGTCGTGGGTGAGGACCAAGCGCAGACGCTGGGCGGCGATGTCCTGACTGGTCCTGGACTTGCGGCGGAACATGTCGAATAGTTTCATGGCAGGTCCTTTCACCGGGAGCCAAAGAGCTTCTGGAAAATCGTCTTTTTCTGCTGAAGTGCCTCGAACGGGACATCCTCCCCCGAGAGGCGCCGCGCTACGTTGCGGAACGCGCTACCGGCCGGACTCTGGTCGTTGAGGGCGATGGGTTGACCCTGGTTGCTCGCCGACAGTATCTGACCGTCTTCGGGAATGATGCCGATCAGGTCGATGGCCAGCAGATCAACGACGGTGTCCGCGTCCAGCATTTCGTTGCGGCGCACCAGCTCAGCCTTGAACCGGTTGATGATCAACTGGGCCGGCGCGAGCTCCTCAGCTTCCAGCAGTCCCACGACACGGTCGGCGTCTCTCACCGCCGTCACCTCTGGATTGGTGACCACCAAGACCAGATCGGCGGGCGCGACTGCATATCGGAAGCCGTGCTCGATACCGGCGGGCGAATCGATCAGGACGTAGTCCGAGAGCTCGGCAGCTTCGTTGGCGACCTTGACCATGTCGTCGATCGAGATCGCGTTCTTGTCACGCGTCTGGGCCGCCGGCATCAGGAAGAGGTCCGGGTAACGCTTGTCCCTGACCAGCGCCTGTCGGAAGCGACAGCGTCCCTCAATGAAGTTCACGATGTCATAGACGATGCGGTTCTCAAGACCCAGCATCACATCAAGATTGCGGAGCCCGATGTCCGCGTCGATGCATGTGACCCGATGGCCAAGCATTGCGAGGCTGATGCCCAAGTTGGCGGTCGTGGTGGTCTTGCCCACGCCACCTTTGCCCGAGGAGATGGTGATGATTCTACCGGCCATATCTATCCTTTTCTATTCCAGACTTCTGCGACGATCTGCCCGCGTTCCACCCTGGCGATCTCAGGCCCTGCCTGACCGCGGCGACGGTCCGGCGGGCGTCCAATGTGGCCGGCGATCCTGAGCTGGGACGGTCGCAGCTCCAGCGCGCAGATCACCGTATCCTCATCGCCAAATGCCCCGGCGTGGGCCACGCCCTTGATGGCGCCCCAGACGACGATGTTGCCTCCGGCGACGATCTCGGCGCCGGGATTGACGTCCCCGATCAGGGCCACGTGCCCTGCGTACTGGATGCTCTGACCGGATCGGAGGGTCTGCGCAAGGAAGAGTGCCTGTTGCTCAGGCGGGAGGACGTCCACGGGGCGCTTCTTCGCGTCAGCGTCCTTGGGGATGCGCGTTAGCACGCCATTGGATCGAGCAAGCCTGACGGTGTTCTGGTTCTCGCTGAGAACGGCCCAGAGCGGGATGTCGAACTGGACCAGCAGTTCCCGGAGGGAGGTGAGCTGATCCTGCGTCAATTCGCGGCTGCCGAGATCCATGATCAGGCGCCCGCCTTGGAAGAAGGCCTCGGCATCCTGGAGCGCCTGCTGCAGCGCCTCGAGCACTGTGTCCCAGTTGCGCGCCCGAGGCTTCAGGAGGATGCCGTCGGAGGTGCCCTTGAGCGTGATGGGTGTCTCTTCCATAATGTATCCATTATATCACGGCTCAAGAAAAACATCATTCCCAACGTCGACGTGCGACCGCGGTCGCCTTCTGTGTGTTCCAGGCTATAACTCAGGCACACTGTGTGATTGGAAGGTGCCCATGCGACGAGCTGCAGCCTGGTTGGTGACTCTCAGCGTGCCGGTTGTTCTGACGATGGTGGTGGTCCGACTGGTGACCTTGCCGTGGTATCCGGCGTGGCAATATGGGCGCCTGGGCTTCCCGGCCGACATCTACGGTCTCCCGGCGGAGGATCGCCTGCGACTGGCGAGCGCCACAATCGGCTTCCTGAACGTGTTCGGGAGTGATGATGCTCTTGGCCGGCTGGTGCTGCCCGGTGGCGATCCCGCGTACAATGACCGTGAGTTGAGTCACATGGACGATGTAAAGCGGGTGTACGACGGACTGACGGCTGCTGCTGCAGTGGCTTTGCTGGTGGGTATCGGATCGGTCTGGTACCTTCGGCGTGGGGGTGACGTCGCTGTCTGGCGCGCCTTGGGATCCGGGGCCGGCGCCACGCTGGCCCTCTTGGTCGCCCTCGGTGTGTGGATGGTGGCGGGCTTCGACCGGTTCTTCACGCTCTTCCACGGCCTCTTCTTTGAGGAGGGGACGTGGCTCTTCTATACCTCCGACACGCTGATACGTCTCTTCCCGCTGCCCTTCTGGCGGGATGCCGGTCTGATCGTGGCCGGCATCGTCACGATGCTGGCTCTCGGTCTCCTGGCAGTCAGTCGCGCGATGGCACGTCGCGCAGGCAGCACGACGCACTAGCAGACCCTTCCTCTCTCCTGGCCCCCGGTCTTGCGTCTCTGTGTTCGGTGTATACCCAACTCCTATGCCAATCTTATGCGTTTCCAATACTGACCAAGTATACTAGTTCCGGAATCGTGAAGGGTGGAGGGAGAATATGGCAAAGATTGTAGGTATTGACCTTGGCACAACGAACTCGGCTGTCTCCGTGATGGAGGGTGGCCAGGTGACGGTCATCCCCACTGCAGAGGGGCGTCGGCTATGCCCGTCCGTAGTGGCGTTCACGAAGAACGGTGACCGGTTGGTTGGCGACCCGGCGAAGCGCCAGGCCGTTGTCAACGCGGAGAACACGATCTACTCGGTGAAGCGCCTGATGGGCCGTCGAGCCGATGAGGCTGAGGTCCAGGTGACCCGCGAGATGGTATCGTATGGCATCGTGGCCGGCAAGCAGGGCGACGCCCGCGTATCCGTACCCATACAGGACAAGAGTTACACGCCGCAGGAAATCTCGGCGATGGTGCTCCAGAAGCTGAAGAACGACGCTGAGGCCTACTTGGGCGAGACGGTCACGCAGGCTGTCATCACGGTGCCCGCTTACTTCAACGATAGTCAGCGGCAGGCAACCAAAGATGCCGGGCAGATCGCGGGCCTCGAGGTGATGCGGATCATCAACGAGCCCACGGCAGCGGCGTTGGCTTACGGTCTCGACAAGGCCAAGGATGAGACGATCCTGGTCTTCGACCTGGGTGGCGGCACCTTTGATGTGTCGATCCTCGAGGTCGGTGACGGATTGATCGAGGTCAAGTCAACCAACGGCGATACTCACCTGGGTGGCGATGACTGGGACGAGCGCATTGTTCGCTGGATGCTCGAGGAGTTCCGCAAGGAGCAGGGCGTCGACCTCTCAGGCGATCGTCAGGCTATGCAGCGCCTGCGCGAGGCCTCGGAGAAGGCCAAGATCGAGCTCTCAACGATGATGGAGACCGAGATCAACCTGCCGTATATCACGGCAGACGCCACCGGCCCAAAGCACTTGCAGGTGCGCCTCACGCGGGCAAAGTTCGAGCAGCTGACCGATGACCTGGTCGAGCGATGCCGTCGGCCCTTCCAACTGGCCCTGAGGGACGCAAAGCTGGGCGCCGGCGAGTTGGACGAGGTCGTGCTGGTGGGTGGGGCAACGCGTATGCCCATGATCCAGGACCTGGTCCGTAGCTTGACCGATGGACGTGATCCCCACAAGGGTGTCAACCCGGACGAGGTCGTCTCGGTAGGGGCGGCGATCCAGGGTGGGGTGCTGGCCGGCGATGTGACCGACATCCTGCTGCTGGACGTGACCCCGCTGTCACTGGGTGTGGAGACGCTCGGCGGCCGCATGACCAATCTGATTCCGCGCAACACCACAGTGCCGGTGAAGAAAGGTGAGACTTTCACCACCGCCGAGGACAACCAGACGGCTGTCGACATCAAGGTGTACCAGGGCGAGCGCCCGATGGCCGGCCACAACATGCTGTTGGGTCAGTTCAGATTGGACGGCATCCCGCCTGCGCGACGGGGCGTGCCGCAGATCGAGGTGACCTTCGACATTGATGCGAACGGCATCCTCAATGTGACGGCGCAGGACAAGGCCACCGGCCGCGAGCAGCACATCACGATCACGGCCAGCACCAACCTGAGCGAGGACGAGGTAGACCGCTTGGTCGAGGAGGCCCGCCTGAACGAGGAGGCCGACAAGAAGCATCAGGAGTTGGTCGACGCCCGCAATGAGGCGGACGGTATGATCTACCAAACTGAGCGCACGCTGGAGGACCTGGGTGAGAAGGTACCGGGTGATCTGCGCGGCGAGCTTGAAGGGGCGATGAACGATCTTCGGGCCATCAAGGACTCGAGCCAGGATGCCGCGGCCATCCGCCGCAAGATGGAGGACCTGCGGAACGCGGCGATGAAGATCGGCCAGCAGGCCTACGGCGACGCGGGCCCAGGTGCAACGCCCGGGCCGAACGTGGGTCCTGGTTTCGATCCGGGTCCGGGAGCGGCGGGCGAGCCTGACGGCGGTGACGATGACGTGGTCGAGGGTGAGTACCGCGAGGTCGACTAGGGTCGGCGCTGATCCACCCCCGGTGTGGGCCGGGCAAGAGATAGAGACAAGGGGTGGCCTCGGCCACCCCTTGCTGTTGAAATGCTATACTGTAGGAAGTGAGAGCTATGACGCGTGATAGGCGTGCTGTGAGGGTCCCGATCCGTCGACTGACCTCTGAACCTGACGATGATTCAACGCCAAGGGACAGGCAAGTTCCGGAGTCCGAGCCGGGTGATCGGAGCGCGGCAGGCGATGGCACCGACGAGGGTATGGGAATGCCCGATCGCGGGCAGGCCATTCGCGCCGAGGCAAGCGGCGGCGATCCGGCTGACTGGCAGGCGGTTGCTATGCGACTGCAGGCTGATATGCAGACTTACCGGCGCCGCCAGCAGAGGCTGGCCGAGGAGCGCATCGTAGACGTTCGGGCTGATCTGCTCCAGCGATTCTTGACGGTGGCAGACAATCTGGAACAGTCCCTGGATCATCTGGAACCGGGGGACCCGGTACACCAGGGCGTGCAGGTCGCCTTCGACGGGCTTCTTGCTCTCCTGATGCGGGAAGGGGTCACGCGCATCTTTGCAGAGGGCAAACAGTTTGCCCCGGACCTCCATGAGGCCATCGCAACCCTCCCGGTCTCGCGGGACTCTGGTGACCATATGCGGGTCGTCGAGGTTCTCCTGCCGGGCTACCTGCTTGGGGAGAGACTCCTGAGACCGGCCAAGGTAGTCGTGGGCAGGGATGCGGAAGGTGCGTAGGCGCTGGAGCCGGGTGCGGCAGGTGCTGGACGGCACTAGGTTGCACAGCAGGTGGGAGTAGCTATGGACTACAAGGACTATTACGCCGTTCTGGGGGTACCCAAAGGCGCAACCGCGAAGGACATCAAGCAGGCGTACCGCAAGCTCGCGCGTAAGTACCATCCGGACTTCAATCCTGACAACAAGGCCGCTGAGGAGACCTTCAAGGAGGTCAACGAGGCCTACGAGGTGCTGTCAGACGCTGACAAGCGCAAGCTGTACGATCAGTTTGGTAGCGATTGGAAGACCTGGGAGCGACAGGGGGGTAACCCCGATGGCTTCTGGCAACAGTGGGGCCAGGGCGGGCGACCGGGCGGGTATACACGCGCACCTGGGCCGGGCGGGTTCGGCGGCGGCGACAGCTTCTCTGACTTCTTCCAACAACTGTTCGGTGGCCTGGGCGGTGTAGGTGGGATGCGCGGTGGGTCTTATGGCGGGGACATCGGCGACCTTCTGGGTGGCTTCGGTGGGAGGGGGCCGGCACCAAGTCGGCGTGGCCGGAACTACGAGCAGCCTGTGCAGATCACGCTGGAGGAAGCGTATAGCGGCACGAGGCGTATGGTCCGCATCGGGGACCAGAGGCTGGAGGTGTCGATACCCGCCGGCGCGAAGAGTGGCACGCGCGTCAGGGTCTCCGGAAAGGGTGGTGCGGGGGCTGGCGGTGGCCCAGCAGGCGATCTCTACCTGGTCATCGAGGTTGCCGCACACGCCAAGTTCAAGCGGGATGGAGAGAACCTGGAGACACGTGTCGGTGTGGATCTCTACACAGCGGTGTTGGGTGGCGAGGTCTGGGTGTCCCTACCGGATGGACGTTCGGTGATGTTGACGGTGCCGTCAGAAACGCAGAACGGGACGCGCTTCCGCCTACGCGGCCAGGGGATGCCCGTGTTGGGGGAGCCCTCAGAGCGCGGCGATCTGTTTGCGGCGGTCGATGTGGAGTTGCCGACCGGACTCTCAGACGGCGAGCGCGAGCATTTCGAGAGTTTGCGGGACCTGCGCGAACGTTAGGGAGGTGGGGTATGTTTAGACGGATCCTGTTTGCGCACAATGCGACGCCGGCCGCGGAGCGAGCCCTGGTCTATCTTGAGCACCTGGCGCGTCTCGAAGAGGCCCAGGTCATCGTCCTGCACATCTACGAGTCACCAGATAGATACACGGCCGTGGCCGGCTACGTGGGCTTGGTGGAGCAGTTTGAGCGTGTGGCCCGCGAGGTGGTGGACGATACCGTCGGGCATCTCCAGAGCGCCGGCATCGACGCTGTGGGCCTGGTGACCTCTGATGATTCGCCGGCCCGCGCCATCCTGCAGACAGCGCGTGACGAGGAGATATCGCTGATCGTCCTGGGCACTCGGGGCCCCAGAAAGGTGGCCGACCTGCTCCTTGGGGACGTCAGCACAGAGGTCCTGAGACACGCTCGCTGTCCCGTGTTCCTGGTGCCCTAGGGAGGCCGGACATGACGCCTAGCACGAGAGCCGCATTGGTGGTCTCCACGCTCGTGGTGCTGTCACTAGGGTGTATCGCTGTGCCATCGCTAGACCGCGAGCCGGCCCCGACCCCGTTCCCCACGGCGACGGCTGTCCCCGCTACGCCTGCACCCATCGTCATCGCGCCTCCTGCGGCATCGCTACAGACCCTGCAGTCGCAGGTCGAGGGGGTCTACGCGGCGACGGGTGATTCGGTGGTCAACATCGCTGTGACCACCGTCGGGTATGACTTCTTTTTCAATCCGGTCCCCCAGGAGGGTAGCGGGTCGGGGTTCGTGTATGACCTGGAGGGACACATCATCACGAACTTTCACGTCGTGGAGGGCGCCGAGGAGATCAACGTGACCTTCAAGGATGGCACGACGCTGATCGCGGAGGTTGTGGGAGAAGACCCCACCTATGATCTTGCAGTGGTCAAGGTTGACCCGGATGCCTATCCGATGCGCCCTCTGGCACTGGGTGACTCGGATGCTCTGAGGATCGGGCAGTTCGTGGTGGCCATCGGCGCTCCCTTCGGCCTCGATCAGACCGTGACCTTCGGTGTCATCAGCAGTCTGGGCCGTGTCATCGAGAGCCCCGACCAGCGTTACATCGGTGAGGCGATCCAGACCGATGCCGCCATCAACCCAGGCAACTCGGGTGGTCCGCTGTTGGACCTGGATGGACGTGTCATCGGTGTCAATGCTCAGATTGTGAGTCCGAGCCGAGCCAGTGCCGGCATCGGCTTCGCGATACCCGCCCGGTTGACCACGCGCGTTGTTCCCGAGCTCATCAGCACTGGCACCTACCGGCACCCCTGGATGGGCGTCGGCCCGGTGGGACTCACGCCTCAACTGGTGGCCATCTCTCGCGAGGCTGGCTACGAAGTGCCGGATTCCGGCGTGCTTATCATGAGCGTCGAGCGCAACTCAGGCGCCGACGATGCCGGTATCCAGGGACCGCGGCGCGAGGTGCGGACGCGGTATGGCGATGTGCCGGTGGGCGGCGATGTCATCCTTTCGTTCGAGGGGCAACCCATCAACGATGCGCGCGACTTGATCGCCTACCTGGAGACATTCACTGTCCCGGGCGACACAATTGATGTGGAAATCTACCGGGATGGCGAGATCCTGGTGATCCCGGTCACGCTGGGCGAACGTCCAAGTCAGTAGTTGCCAACCGGTCTCACGGCCTGGTGTTGCGCCAGCCAGGCCGTGAGACCGGCCAGGGCGCGGCGAGCGTGCGCTTCGCCGCGCGCGCGCTTGCCCTTGAGTCTCTCCCCCAGTGGCGGCATCAGACCAAAGTTGGCTTTCATGGGCTGGAAGCCCTTGGCCTCTGCGTGCGTGATGTAGCGCATCAGCGCGCCGATCATCGTCTCATCGGGAAGCTGGAGCGGCGGGTCGCCGCGTACCAGCCTCGCTGCGTTCGTGCCGGCCAGCCATCCCCCCGCCACGTTGCCCGCGTAGCCCTCGAGCCCAGCCAGTTGACCCGCGAAGAATAGGTCGTCACGTTCCCGACTCTGCAGCGTGGGGCGGAGCAGCGCCGGCCCGTTGATGTAGGTGTTTCGGTGCATCGTTCCGTACCGGACGAAGTCGGCGTTCTGGAGTCCGGGAATCAGGCGGAAGACGCGTTGCTGCTCACCGTATCTCAGGTTGGTCTGGAAGCCCACCAGGTTGTACAGCGTGGCGGCTGCGTTGTCCTGTCGCAGTTGGACGATGGCGTGCGGCCGACTGCCGGTCCGCGGGTCCTGCAAGCCGACCGGCCGCAGCGGACCATAGGCTAGAGATCGTTCTCCCCTCGAGGCGAGCACCTCCACGGGCAGGCACCCCTCGAAGAAGCTCTTGTCCTCGCGCTCGAAGTCCCGGAGTGGGATGCGCTCCGCTGTGGTCAGGGCGCGATGAAAGACCGCGTATTCGTCACGTGACATCGGGCAGTTGATATAGTCTCCGTCGTCCGACTCTCCTCTGCCATACCGGGAGGCGCGGAAGGCGATGCCCATATCGATGCTGTCAGCATTGACGATAGGGGCGATGGCGTCGTAGAAGTCGAGGTTGCTCTGCCCGGTCTGAGCGCGGACGGCCTCTGAGAGGGCCGGTGACGTGAGCGGGCCCGTAGCGAGGATCGTCGACCCTCGAGGGGGAATCTCCGTCACCTCTTCCCGCACGAGCCGGATCCTGGGGTGGTTGGTGACCCGGGTCGTGACGTCGACCGCGAACCCTTCGCGATCGACCGCCAGGGCACTGCCCGCGGGCACGGCGTGGTCGTCGGCCACTGCGATGACCAGCGACCCCAGCCGACGCAGCTCCTCCTTGAGCAATCCCGGCGCACGCCCCGTGAGGTTCGAACCCAGCGAGTTCGAGCAGACTAGCTCCGCCAGATCCCCGGTTGTGTGAGCAGGTGTCTGCACGGCCGGCCTCATCTCGTAGAGTACGACATCCAGGCCGGCACGCGCTGCCTGCCAGGCAGCCTCACAACCGGCAAGCCCTCCGCCCACGACGGTGATAGTCTCTGGCACTGTCTCCCTCCCTACACAAGCGCCCGGCCCGAGTGGTCACCACTCGGGCCGGGGAGTCTCACTCAGCAGTGGGGGCCTGACCGTCAGTCCTAGTCCGATGCCTCCACATCCGGCGGCACGCTGAAGATCTCGCCGGTCCGTGGCTCCGCGTTCAGCAGGTCCAGGGCTTCCTGCTCCCATTCATCGGGCACCTGGACCTCAACGCGTCCCAGTCCGCCGACCGTAAACCCGAAGGCTGGGCCGGCTGCCTCGTACCTGAGCATCACCGGGATTCCCGCGCTCTCCAATAGGCTCTGTATCACGTTCGCCCGCAGCAGGCCCTGGGCAACGTAGACCGTGGCGAGATTCGATCCCTTCACATCCTGGGTCATACAAGCCTCCCGCTGTGCCCCACTGTCCCTCTAGTGTGCGCCAGATCGGTGCGTTTGTCAATACCGTTCAGTCCTGGTATAATCCGCTGTGGCACTTGAGCAAGCGCGGACGTCTTCTCGTGGGACCAGATTGAGAGGCATATGGGCACTAGCAGCACACTGAGCAACAGCCAGCGTTGGGAGCAGTTCACAGTACTCGAGTCTGACCTCGAACATCTGGCAAACTACCTCGTCGAGCAGGAGACCCCATACGAGCTGGACGCCCTCGCGTATCAGTTGGCCAGCTACCGCATCGAGCAGATGAACGCGCTGGTCCGGGACACGCTCTCGCAGGGGCGTATCTACCGGCCAGGAGAGTCCTACGAGGTCGGTGAGACCTTGCTCTTCCCCTATCTTAACAACCTATCGGCCGAGGTAGTGTGTATCCGTCCCGGCCGCAATCCTGAGTACGATCCCTTTTCGGTAGTCCGTGTCAGGACGAAGGATGGCGCAGAGCGTGAGTTTGCGGCAGAGCTGAACCAGCCCCACCCGCTCAATACGGTTTCCTATATGCCTGACGACGAGCAAACCGCCGACAGCGTCTTCGAGGCGCACGGCGCCGCCATCAGTGGCTCCCTGCAGCGCGTGCTAGGCATGGCGGATCAGTTCGCCACGGTGGGCGGCAAGTGGTTCGTGCGCGACCTGTTGGCTGATGTGTCTGCCGGACAGGTCAACATCGCCGAGGCTGTGCTGGACATGGCTGGGGGCGGTCCAATCGCTACCGCGTCGCTGATGTCCGAGATCGATCTGCCCGCGGAGATTCCGGCGGCGTTGCGACAGTTCTCGCTCGAGCACGCCCTGCTGCGTGATAGCCGTTTCGACGAGGTCGGCCCGGCGGGTCAGGTGGTCTGGTATCTGCGCGATATGGAGCCCGAGGGTGTTCGGGAGACGCCGGCACTCCTGCAGCACGAGATGCTGCCCTACAACCGGCAGGTGCTCGATGATGTGATGCTGGCACTCGAGGTCGAGGCAGCGGATGAGTGGTCGGAGTATGAGTTGCCGGCTTCGGATGATGCTCAGGTGACGATCGTGCTCAGCTATCCCCACTGGCGGAGCGGGACCTTGCCCCTGGCGCCGCACGTTGCCAGCCTCTTCCCCACGGCCAATATCTCGGACCGGATTCGGTTCTCGTTCGTTGACGCCGCCACGGGCGAGGAGTTCCCCGGTTGGGTTGTACGCAGCGGACGCTACGTCTACGGCCTGAGCGATTGGTACGCGGCAAACAGCGCGATGGTGGGTGCATTCGTTGACCTCTCGCGCGGCGATGAGCCTGGGCAAATCCGTGTTGGCGTGCGGCGAATCCGCTCGCAGCGACGCGAGTGGCTGCGGACCGTCACACCCGAGGGTGACAACCTGCTCTTCGAGGTGACGCGGGTACCGGTCTCGTGTGAGTTCGACGAGTTGGCTGCGGTTGCGGTCGACGATCCCGAAGATGTGGATGCCATGCGAGCCCGCTTCGCGAGGGCGCCGCTGGAGTCGCTGCTGGACCGAATCTTCGGTGGTCTGGCCGGGCTTAGCTTGCAGCGGGCCGTGCACGCGATGACGCTTTATAGCGTACTGAACCTGGTTCGCCGGGTCTCGCCGGCCCCAATGCTGGCGGCGCTGGCGATCTCGCCCAAGTACGTCTCCCTTGGTGACAACTACTGGGCCTACCAGGGGGGAGAGTAATGGTAACACTGCCACCGGATCCGACGCTCACTGCATTCATCAAGCCTGATCTGGACACGCCGTTCCACATTGACTATGCCTGGTGGGACCAGCAGGGTCTGGATCTGAATATGAAGCTGGTCTCACACCTCTGCCCGGAGCACCGAGAGGCTTACACCGGTCAGTCAGTCGGTGACAAGATCGACTGGCTTGACTGGGAGACCGGTGAGGTCCGGCCGGTCGACGGTCTACAGTATATCATCACGACTCACTGCAGCCGCGAGCCCGGCTACGTTCTCCAGGCGCCGACGATCACCGAGGCGGTCTTTCGGGCTTTCCTGAGCGCGTCGAACCGTCCTATGACAGCGCGCACCCTGGCGTCGATGATCGGGCAGAGACCACAGCAGGTTCTGCGTGTGCTGGCCGGGCGCCGCGTGCGGCTGGGCCTGCGCCCCGTCCTGCGCAAGTGATCGGGAGTACGCCCCGGTAGCTCAAGTGGACAGAGCAAGTGCCTTCTAAGCACAAGGTTAGGGGTTCGAGTCCTCTCCGGGGTGCCAGAGAGTTTGACTAGACGAGAGACCGGCGACGCAGTCGCCGGTCTCTCGTTTGTGTGTCCCCGACCCTGGCGGCCGGGCTACGCCAGCTCGGACAGGGTCATGCGACAGACAGCAACGTCCCCACTGTTGATCGAACAGATCACTACGAGCGTGTCGCCAAGCAGATGGCGGCTGCGATATCCGCAACGCCCCTGACCCAGTGGACCCCTGCATGCGCGATGCCGTGCCTATTGGCGGATGCGTAGCGTCCCTGGGTGAAGTCTGGTCGTGGATGATCCACGCGGGGCCGGGCCCACAGGGTGGTCTGCGTAGTTCAGCATCTGCGAGAGCAGATATAGCCCGGCGGGGTCATCGAGACATCGCAGTGTGCAGACAATCAGCCTGCCGGCGCCAACCCTGACCTCGATCAGGTAGCATCTGTCCTCGGTGAGGACAGGCTGGTCGGGCTTTCGCAGCTTCGGGACGTTCCTGAAGATGACCCTGCGAGACCTGACAGCCTTGCCCGCGGCAACGGCTCGCGTGCGCACCGGCAGGACATCCTGGACCATTGCCAAGCACTGAAGGTCACAGAAGCCCTCGTGAGGGAAGTCTCCCAGCATCGGGTGTGGCTCGATAACCGTCGCGATGTTGCCCTGGTCCCAGCCTGCACGAAAGCTGGTGAATGACCTCAACACGTTGTAGGCCCCGGGTTCCGAGGGCACGGGCGGCGGATACCAGGCCGGCGGCAGGTGGCCGGTATCGAGCAGGATGGCGGTCCGCCCAAGGGCCAGGCACGTGTCAACCGTCTCACTCCACCTGTCTGCAATGACGACGGTGTCACGAGCCCGCGCGAGGCAGTCGGCATCGATTCCGTCCCAGGATCGACACCCTCGGAGGGCAGAGTCGAGGTCGCGGAGGGAGATCGCACCGGGCAGGCACGCGGCCAGACGGCGTTCGGTCTCTCTGTCTGCCAGATCGGTGATGACGCCCGTGGTCGAGCCGGGATTGTGCGTTGGGAAGAGCCACAGATCCCAGTGGTTGCGGGCCAACGTGGCGCCGTGCGACAGGACGGCCGCCTCAAGGACGGCCTGGACCGGCACCCTGACGTGGGGAACGTCGAAGCGCAGCGCCCCCACGCGTCTGTTCTGACCGAGCTCGGCCGAGACGTGCTCGATCCGGCCCTGGACGAGCGGATCTCGACCCTGGGTTCCGCTCCTGCGGAGGCGCCACTCGATGACCGCATCGTTGACGGGGCCGCCGCCGAAGTTGGAGAGGTGGAGACCCACCGTGGTATCGGCGCCTGCGGGGAGTGTCCGTCCTGTGAGGTCCCTGTCGATCAGCACGGCGAGGGGGGCATTGCACCCCTCGCGGTATGCGACCGGGTCGACGTTTGGGGTCTGGCCCAGATCATCGACGAAGCCGCCGCTTCGCTCGCCACCACGGAAGGCCGTCCAAAGGGTGTAGCCGGCGATACCGGGCTGTCGGCGAGCCTGCTCGATGATGCCGCGGAAGCCTATGTCGTGGAGCCGTCGGGCATTGGCGATGATGCTGTCCTCGAGGTGGTCCAGTCCGGCTGCGACCAGCGCGGCACGAGCCTGGCCCCCGAAAGCCGGGATGTAACCCCCGGCGGGATAGAGCGCGTGTTCCGCGGGGTCGGGCCAGACGCCGAACTTGCCGACCTCGTGCAGGATGCTCGGCTTGGTCAGTGGCAACGCGCGGAGAGCCCGCCACGGGATACGCGTGAGACCATCGTACGCCCAGCGGAAGTCGTGGCTCCACAGGTGCGGACTCTCGATGTCGTTGGGGAGGTCCGGCAGCTCGCCTTGGAGTCCGAATGCAATCATGGCCAGGCTGTTGTGGGCCGTCGCTCGTATCAGGTCGTATCCGAGGATGGCGTTGCGGCATTCCTTCTCGTCGTCGACCATCACCTGGCTGCCTGCGTTGCCCAGACAGACGATGCCCAGAGAGGGGTGGTTGCGTGTCTGCTCGATGTGAGCCTTTAGCACACCAAGGCCCCGCGAGAAGGGTTCCGTCAGACCGAGGTTGGAGACCAGTGAGATCTCTGAGCTGTAGACAAGGCCCATCTCATCGGCCACATCGAGTTCCTCGGGCGTCACGGGATAGGTGTGGCACCTGAAGAAGTTGAAGCCGCATGCCTTGAGGGCGCGAGCCCGGTCCTGCAAGATGGTCCGGTCCACGAGCGGGCTAAGGGTGGGTGAGAAGTACTCCTGGCCCACGCCGCGAGCGAGGAACGGCTGTCCGTTGATGAGCAGCTGAGCGCCGGATGCTTGGAGCGACCGCAGCCCAAAACGGACCGCGACGGTATCGACCAGCGCGCCGTCGACGCTCAGGCCGACTGTGGCCAAGTTCAGGTGGGGGGCGTCAGTGGACCAGGTCTGGGCGGAGGGCAGCGCCAGGGCCGTTCTGAAGGCGCGACGCTCCCCTGGCCGTAGCCGCAGTGCAGGTTCCGTGCTCTCAGCCAGCCTCGGTCCACCTGGCCACGGCGTCGCGCTCGCCGAGGGCGTGACGTCGACCGTGGTGGTGCCATCGTTGTGAATCTCGCCCGTGACCGTGGCCGACATGTCGATGGCATCGGTCTTGATCGCGACAGTCTCCACGTGGACCGCGGCGGACGTCTCCAGCTCAACGGCCCGGTAGATACCTGACCAAACCTGGCCGTCGAACCTCAGGCCGCCCAGGAGTCCAACCTCCTGTTCGACAACCGCGACGCTCACGCGGTTGACGGACTCGGCCAGGGCGTAGTTTGTGACATCCCATTTGGCCGACACTGGGCCAAAGCCGTGGTAGCCTACGTAGTGGCCGTTGAACCACAGGTGAGCAGCCGGGGCCACGCCACCGAGCTTGAGCCAGAGCCGCTGGTCCCGGCGGATCGTAGGTAGTGGGAAGGCGCGTTCCAGCCACACGGTTCCCTTGTAGCTGTTGTGGAAGCCATGGGCCGGCGGATAGGAGCCTGCCAGGTCATCGAGGGACTGCACGCAGCCGGGAACGGTCAGACGGGTGTTGGTCTCTAGAGGACGTCCGGCCCAGCCGGCAGCCATGCCGCGGTTGTCGGGGTCAATCCTGATCCACCACGCTCCTGAGAGAGAGGTCGTGGCACGGAGGCTCGAGCCAGCCGCCGCGTCGACATCCACTCCCAAGATCGCGTCCAACTGCGCCTCCGGCTGCGCTGCGCGTCTAGCGTGCCAGCTGCTCCAGGAGGTAGCTGAGCGCCATGCACGCCACACCCGCGATCGACGTTTTGATGCCGTATCCGATCACGTTCTCACGGGATATGTTACCCAGATAGGTGCCCAGCGCAAACAGGGCGACCAGCGCAGTGGCCGCCGACGTGTAGTAGGCGTAGCTGATGTCCGGCAGCATCTCCGCGAAGAAGAAGGGGATCACCACGAGGAGCGCAGCCAAGAAAGGTGACAGTCCGTCGACCGCGGCGACAAGGACCACTGCGAGCCTGGAAGCCCGACCGATCTTGGTGTCCCTGAGCTCGGTGAGCGTGAGGCGCTCCAGCTCGCGAATCTCGTGCCTGCGTTCGGCCGACTCCGTGAGGTATGCGCCCCATCCACCGGAGATGCCGATGGCCAGAGCCGTCGACAGTCCTGTCACCAGTACCGTGGAGGCGTCTTGGACCCCCACAAAGAAGCTTCCCATGACTACGCCAACCATGGTCAGGATGCCGTCAAACGAGTTGTTGGCAAAGGCGCGCCGGGCGATCTGGCCTACCTCGGAAAGCCTCGTGTACTCGCGCCAGGTCTCGATTCGCCTCTGGAACGCATTCATCTGGGTGGTTACTTCCTCCCCTCACTGGTGACAGCTGTGCCCGCGAGTGTGCGACCTTCTGAGTCGTCGCGCGGGCCCTCCCACATCTTACCACAGAGTCGCGGGCGTGCACGGGCGCTTTCTGCTATAATGGAGACGGTGGTCCGAACGACTGTCAGCTTGGGAGGGTAGAATGGCTGATACACGCGTCACCGATCGACTGCGGCAACACCGGCCTGCAAGGAGCCACACGCCCATCTCCCACAGGGGGTCATCCCACCCGGTCCGCCGTCTTCAGAACCTGGTCGGCAACGGGGCCACGGCGCGCCTCCTCGCCTCGCTTCGTGTCCAGGCAAAGCTCAGCGTGAGCGACCCCGACGATACGTACGAGCATGAAGCCGATGAGGTCGCCTCCCAGGTGCTTCGCATCGTGGGCCTGCATCCCAACAGCCACGGCACAGACGGACCTGCGATTCAGCGCCAGGAAGAGGAAGAAGAAGAGATGATGTTGCGCACGGCTGCGCCGATTCCCCAACTGCAGCGGATGTCCGAAGAGGAGCTGGAGGAGGAGTGGGTCTCTGCGCGCCGGCATGTGCCGGTACCCACAGTGCAACGGCAGGAAGAAGAGGAGTTGGTATGGGCTCGCGACGCGGCGCCCGTGCCCTCGGCTGCCACCGGGTCCGGCTCCGTTGTGGGGACACCCGGCTCGTTGGAGGCGACCAGCGATGTCTCTTCTCGCCTGGACGCAGGTCGTGGCGGCGGTCAGGCACTGGATCGTGGGCTGACGGCCTCGATGGGCCGCGCATTCGGCTACGACTTCAGTGATGTGCGCGTTCACGCAGAGACTTCGGCGGACGACCTCGCGGGCCGCCTTCAGGCGGAGGCCTTTACGCACGGGCGCGATGTCTACTTCCGATCAGGGCGGTACCAGCCGGACTCTGAGACGGGTCGCTTTCTGTTGGCGCACGAGCTGACGCACGTGGTCCAGCAGGGCGCGGCCGCGCCACTTGACCGGGAGGCCGAGGAGTAGGTCAACCCTGAGAGCGCACGGGTGCCGGGGACGGTGTCACACGCCTCCCCGGCACCCGTGGTTGTGTCTATAGGTCGAACGCGGCGGCCAGGAAGGTGTGGTCAGAGGGGCGTTCGGCCCGCCGCGCGTCCAGGTCGATCCAGGCACTCTGTGAGGCAGCGGCAACGGGCGGCGTCGCCCAGATGTGATCGATGCGCCACCCGATATTGCGGTCGATGGGGTTGCGGGCCCGGTAGTCGAAGTAGGTGAACTGGTTGGGCTCTGCAGGATGGTGCTTGCGGAAGATGTCGGTGAAGCCCCACTGCCTGACCGTTTCCAGCGCCGCCTGCACGTCCGGGTGGAAGTCCACGTGACCTCGATGACCGTTGGGGTTGTGGACGTCGATGTCCTCGGTGGCCACGTTGAGATCGCCTACCCAGACCAGTGGGTCCTCCGGCGTGAAGTGGTCGGCAAACCAGGTTCCGATCTGCTCGATCCATCGTAGCTTGTAGGCGAACTGCTCGTGCTCGACATCTCTGCCCTGAGGAACGTAGGTGTTGACGAGGACCAAGCTGTCGAAGCGTGTGCAGAGGAGTCGGACTCGGTCCGTCCCATCGTCGAAGCCCGCTGACACTGCCAGTGGCGGCGTCTTGCTGATGGTAGCGACGCCGGCGCTCCGCTTCTGGCCGGCGAAGGCAACGTGGTATCCGGCCTCCTCGATCGGACTGCGCGGGAAATCCTTGTCCTGGACCTTGGTCTCCTGGATGGCCAGGATATCGGCATGGCCTGCGTCCATCCAGTCAATGATCTGCTGGAGGCGCGCGCGGATGGAGTTGGCGTTGAAAGTGGCGATTGTCAGCTGTGTCACGGCTTCCCTCGCTGCGGCTAGCCCTCTATCTCGTCGATGGCCTCGGCGGGCGTCTTGTTGCCGTACATCACCGACAGGAGTCCAGGCAGGTAGAAGTCCATTGTGTGGACGGCCGGATAGATGGCGTTCTTGATCAGCTCCGGCGTCAGGGCCACGCCCTCGAAGTCCAGACTGGATTTGTAGCGCACCTCGCCATCGGCGTAGTCCATTTCGAAGTTGCCCACGCGTAGGCCGAAGTTGGCCCGCGTGACGTACTCGGCTACGGCCGCACGAATCTCCTCGGGTGCCTTAACCGGAGCGATGACATAGAACAGGAACTGCTCTAGGTCCACCCTGATCTGGGCATAGCAGCGCACGTCACCGTTGTCGCCTGAAAAGTAGACACGCAGGATAGACTTGTCGTCGAGCTGGTTCGGGTGCCACCCGTCATCGTGTAGGAAGTCCGACAGCGTGGCGAAGGCGCGCCACCCGTTGGCGTCGCCTGAGGAGAGTTCCCCGTCTCCCGGACTGATAGGGGGCTCGGTGCTTTCCTCGGGCGGTGACGAATCTGTCATGTCTCTACCTTTCTTGGCACTGGCACCGTCAGCCGCGTGGCGACACGGGCCAGAACTCGAAGAGTGACCCGACCGACTCGCCCTGGACATTGCGGCGGATCACTTCCCCGAAGATGTGACCTACCCCCAGAACCTTGAGACGCTGGGGCCTGCGGTCGTCAGGCAATGGGACCGTGTCGGTCACGACGATCTCGTCGATCACGTCGAGGGCGTTGAGTCTATCGACCGCAGATCCGGTGAAGAGGCCGTGGGTGCCCAGCACGGTCACCCGCTTGACGCCCCTGTGAGCCGTCAGGTAGTGCACGATCTCGGAGATGGTGCCGGCCGTGGCAATCTCGTCGTCAACCAGGAAGATGTCCTTGCCCGCCACATCGCCCATAACACCCGTGATGGCGACTTTGTTGTCGCTAAGGCGCGTCTTCTCGCCCGCGGCCATGGGCAGCCCCAGGGCTCGTGCCAGCTTGGCGACGCGCTTTGCGTGGCCGACATCGGGCGCCACGATGACCGCATTGTCGAGCTCGCGCTTGCGCAGGTAGTCCACGAAGACCGAGTGGGCGGTCAAGTGGTCCGTCGGCACGCTGAAGAACCCGTGCACCTGGGGCGAATGCAGCGTCATACTGATCACCTGCGTCGCGCCGGAGGTCACCAGCAAGTCTGCGACCAGACGCGCTGCGATGGAGATCCGCGGCGCATCCTTCTTGTCGGAGCGCGCATAGGAGTAGTAGGGGATCACCGCACAGACATCCTTTGCCGATCCTCCCCGTGCAATGTCCAGCATCAGAAGCAGCTCCATCAGGTTGTCGCTGCACGGAGGGCAGAGGGGCTGCACAATGAAGACGTCCTTGCCTCGGACGCTGGTTCCCAGCTGGATGTAGAAATCATCGTTGGAGAACTTGCGGATGGCGCTGGGGCTTAGTTCGAGCCCAATCGTGGACGCAATCGATCGGGCCAGCTTCGGATGAGCCGACCCGCTGAACATCACGACGTTGCTAAGCGACGGGTCAGAGTTGTGCTGAGACAATGTGTGCTCCTTCTACCTTCTAGGTAGTCGCCGGGAGCGGCGACCGGGCCTTGCTTGACTGTACAGCCATGCCGCAGTCGGCACGTGCATATTCTAGGTGGTCGGTGGACAGGGTCAACCCACCGGCTGGACTGCCGGCGGGTCAAGGTTGCGGATCTTGACCGGGTCGAACTCGCCAGCGGGCCGGAAACCTAGGACGCGCCCGTAGAAGACCAGCTCCGCGTCCAGGGCGCGCTTCATGTTCTCGGCACGACGGAACCCGTGCTGCTCGCCCTCGAACGGCAGATAGGCCACAGGGATGCCCTTCTGCTCAAGGGCTGCGACCATGGTCTCTGCCTGTGCCGGTGGGACCACGCGGTCCTCCAGTCCCTGGAGAAAGATGACTGGGCAGTCCAGGTTCTCCACGTGGAAGATGGGAGACCGCTCCCTGTAGACGTCCTCGCTCTCCGGATACGGACCCACAAGCCGCTCAAGATAGCGAGACTCGAACTTGTGCGTGTCGCGGGTCAGCGCCGCTAGGTCGCTGACCCCGTAGTAGCTGGCGCCCGTGTGGAAGACATCGGTGAATGTGAGGGCCCTCAGCGTTGTGTAGCCGCCGGCGCTTCCGCCACGTATAGCCAGGCGGCGGCCATCTACGTCTCCTCGGGCCACAAGGTACTGGGCCCCGGCAACGCAGTCCTGGACGTCGATGATCCCCCAAGCTCCCCGCAGCTGGTTGCGATAGGCCCGTCCGTATCCCACGCTGCCACCGTAGTTGACGTCTAGGATGGCGATTCCCCGGCTGGTCCAGAACTGGACTGAGAGGCTGAGCGCGCTGTCGGTCGCTCCCGTGGGGCCCCCATGGCTGATGACCAGGAGCGGCGGCTTCTCCCCTGGTGGCCCTGCGTAGCTCGAATTGGCAGGCGCATAGTAGAAACCGTGCGCTTCCCGTGGCGCGCCGTCGACGTCTTTGGATGGGAAGGTGATCGGTTCAGGCTTCGAGAGCGTTGCGTCGTCCACCACGACATCGGTGGACCGTCTGAGTTCTTCGGCGGTTCCAGAGGCAATTGAAATGGCCACGACCGCCCGAGGGTTGCCGGTGGACGCCGCGACCGTGTAGGCCGTGCCTCCGCCCACGGCCAGGCCACTGAATGATGTGTAGGGGCAATCGATCTCGGTCCGCTGGCCCGTCTCAGTATCGTAGGTCGCCAGGACATCGACACAACCCTGCGAGGCGATGCCGACGATGGTCGTTGAGGTGGCGTAGGCATAGGTGGCCATCCCAAGAGACCACAGGGGAAGCCCGAACTCAGCCGCCATCGGGGCGACGGGACGGACCTGTCCGTCCTCCCACCGGTAGAGGTTCCACCAGCCGGTGCGATCGGAGACGAAGGTCAATACGCCGTCCGGTGCCCACGTGGGCTGAAAGATGGACTCGTCCGGGCCGCCCGCGACGAGGATCGGATTCGCGCAGCCACCGAACGCGTCCAGGTCGGCCACCCACAGCTCGCATCCGTCCCATGGCATGTTGGGGTGGTCCCACGCGAGCCATGTCATACGATCGCCGCCTGGGCGCAGCCGGGGCGAGGCGTAGAAGTCGCTGCCGGACGCAAGAACGACCTGGTCGGCCCCATTGGCCAGGCTGACCGCGACGATCTCGTTGACGGCTTCCCCATTCCTCGCCAGTGTCTCCGCGCGGTGATCCTCCCTGACACAGATGACCCGCTCCCGGATGTGATCGACCGCAGCATCTGCGTATCTGAGCTGGGCCGGCGGCGTCAGTGGTTCTGGATCCCCACCGGACGCCAAGCGGTACAGACGCTGATCTGAGTAGTTGGAGAAGACGGCGACGCCACGGTCGACCTTCGCTGCTGCCCCGCCGTATTCGTGAACCCTGGTGCGCACGTTGGTTCCAGGCGGCGTCACGTCGGTCTGCACGCCCTCCCTCAGGCGCACAAGTACGTAGCGTCCGCCCTCCGTCGGGCGACCTTCCAACCAATAGACGTCTTCTCCGTCTAGTTGCACCCCTCCCAGTCGGACTGACGTGGAGGCGATCAGATCAGACGTGATGTTGGAGTTCCAGGTTCCATAGGGGGCCGTCTGCTGGACGGACATAGTCGACTCTCCTCGTGCTTGGCGGATGGCCCGGGATGGCGGTATCAGGCTGGGCCACGGGGAACACAATGTACTGTACCCCGGACCGCCTGGGTCCGCAACCCATCGCCGGCAGGTTGACCGCCGGGAGAAGTAGGTTATAAAACGGTACATGGTTGCGCACATCGAGGCCACATACATCCGCATCGACGCACCGACGTTTCTCGGTGAGCTTGGCCGCTGTCTTGACGAGG
>Ga0180436_10001083_pt1 | contig 27150 bp, 24 predicted proteins | sample SS_ome_2_FD_132434 | JGI IMG/M metagenome (GOLD analysis project Ga0180436, IMG submission 132434) | Hypersaline lake sediment archaeal communities from the Salton Sea, California, USA - SS_3_S_2 metaG | ecosystem: Environmental > Aquatic > Non-marine Saline and Alkaline > Hypersaline >... | reverse complement strand
TTCAGGAGTATTAACCAGTGTTTCAGGAGTGACGGATACAACCAACCCCTTTTTGGACTCATTGTATGTAATTGATACGGAGAGAGTGGTAGTTGTTGAAATATGCCCGTCTGGTACTTCTGTTTCAGTTATTGTATAGGGGGTTCCTTCCAGATTGGGCATGACATCTTCAAATGTCACGACACCATTTATGGCAGAAGACGATAAGTTTACCGGATTTGAGTCATAATCCAATCCGGTAAGTGTGAAAGTTCCACCGTTCAATAATGCTCCGTCAGCACCTGTCTTATTAAAGCTTACATCTGTAAGCGCAAGGTAGTTGGTAAAATTGATCGTATCAGTACCTACCAGGCGATTTCCGCCCAGAATTGAGTTCTCAGGTATCAGATAGCCCGGATTCGGATCGGTTTCTTCTACATAGAAAACCCATGAGGGAAGACCGCTGAATACAGCATTACCGGATGAATCAGTTGTTTGGGTAATCTGATTTCCATTTTTGGTTATCGGTTGCTGACCGACATTCAACAATCTGAATTCTGCTCCTTCAAGAGGGTTGCCTTCGGAGTCAGTCTTTTGTACGGTTAATGTGTTTGTTCCGCTGCCCCCGCTTGAGTAAAGGTCATTTACGACAATTTGTGTTGATGTTGAGCTTCCGGCAGGATCCCCTGTGCTGCCTGTTATGTCAATTGTATTAGATAGGTCAATATCATCAGTAAGTATCAATGTTTTGAATTCAAGTCTGTATGCTTTGGTTGTTGACTGGGGAAGGGCAACACTCAAAACATTTCCATTTCCTGATGTCGGCAGTGTTACACCATATTCTGACGGATCAACAAGAGTACCGCCCGGATTGGCATTTCCCGTGGAATCATCAATTGTAATTTCATATAACTCCACTGAATCCGTATCAAGGGTAAGACTTGCATTCAATGTATCATTTACAACAGCATTCTGGAGAAGCACCTGGGCATTGTTTATCTCAACTGACCAGGTTATGGTATCACTTCCGGTTGTATAATCATAAGTTTTTGATATAACAGGATTCTTTATATTGGCTGTAGCCCTGTTGATAACAGGTGAATCAATTTCATCTGCATCAAGGGAAGCTTCATTCCTGAAACCCTTTGTTCCTTCCCACTGGGTTATCAGAGCTGATTCACTCATTTTTGACCAAAATGTTATGGTATATTGGTCGGATGTCGAAGTCGGCAATGTATAGGTAAATGAGCTGTCTCCGCTTGATCCGGAAAGCACTCCTAATCCACCTGTACCCGAAGCAGAAACACTGAATGGATGTTCCGTATCAATAAGTAATGTCATTCCTTCCGGCAGTGTGTCACTTACGACAGCATTTGTAAGGGGAAGAAGGTTTCTGTTTACAACAATTCTCCACTGGACAGTCCGATCTGCAGGATTGTAGTTGTAGTCTGTTGCGACACTTTTGTTGACCATTTGGCTTCTGTATGTTTTTGTGCCGGTTTCAGAGATATTGCCGCTGGAATCACTTGTAAGTGTAACACTGTTTTGATAGTTCTTGTTTCCGTTTGAATATAGTTTATCAAGACCGGACGGGTCAACTATTCTTGTATAGAAAGTAACTGTGTATTGAGTACTGATAGTATCTGTCCCGACTGTTTCTTCAGGAAATTCATAGGAAAAATTATTGGTATCCGTGTATGTGAAATTTGCAGTTGATGCTGCTGCAGTTATGGTCTCTGAGTTAAGACCTGACACGGTGAATGGATGACTCGCATCTATAAGAAGCGCTTGGTCTGCAGGAATGCTGTCAACTATTTTCGCATTTACTATATTAACTCTGTTTCTATTTACTGTTATTGTCCATTGTATGGTACCGGGATCCAAAACCGAGTAAGCATAATTTGTAGTGGAACCTCCGGATTTATTGAGCAAGCCACCTTCGCCGATGCCTTCCGATATTTCAAAACCGTCACCGGGGTTTGTGCCTGTTGTATTTTCAGTCCAACTCAAATCAGCACTGTTTGAAAAGGATATCGGGTCATTTGTATTCAGATAAGCAGACCATGCCGCTGCAGTAACCCTTGTGTAGAAAGTCAATCTTGCAGTTGTACCGGCTGTTGGCTGACTGTCGGACGCAAACCTGTATGTGAGCACATTTGCTGAATAGCTGTATTCTCCGTCACCTGTACCGCTTGATACATTTGATTCAGGGTCTGAACCGAATTTAATGGTTACAGGATGAGAAGCATCAGTGAAAAGTTCAAGATCAGTGGGGATGACATCTATTATTTCAGCACCCGTTATGGAATTTCCTGATGTGCCGGGGACAGTGACATCAACAACCCATTTGACGACAGTAGGGTCTGTTGCAGAAGTGTCAACCATACTTCCTGTTTTTTCTATCCAATTCAAATCCACCGAACTGTCAGCTTCATCTGCAGCAGGATCGCTTCCCCTGAACAATCCGACGGTATTTGAGTATGTTGAAAACTCTGCACTTTCACCGTCCTCTGCAGAAAAATCCGTAGGAGTTGTTTTATATGTTATGGTTTGTGTTCCTGTTGTATCAGGATCCGTATCGGGGAATTCATATGTAACTTTTCTGTTTCCGGAATCTATTGTCAACGAAGAATCAAGTATTGATACACCGCCTGATGTAAATGATTCCGATACATATGCTTGATTGTCAGAATATTCATCAACAACCGTATAGCCGTCAAAGGCCTGGTCAGGAGCTCCGGCAGGCGGCGTAACAGTTACTGTCCATGTAATTTGGTTTGTTGATGCATTATATACCCCGGATTTTTCAAGGGTACTGGTCATGGGAAGAGGCTGCCTGTTTATGGTAATGGTCTGACTTCCGAATGTGATGGTTTCCGTGGTTCCGTCACCTGCATTCAAGGCATTGAATGTTCCTTCAATATGAATCCTGCCCCATTTGTCAGTATGGATGTCATTCGCAGCACCGCCTTTTGAAAAAGAATCTTCTGATGCGTTGGTCAGTTCAACCAAGAGGGTATTTCCTGATATTGTCCATTCGGCCAGGTCATAGTCTCCGTCAACACTGCTTGTTGCAACCAGTGTTCCCGATGTAGTTGAAAAATTCAAACCTTCCGGAAGTGTAGCTGTAAAAAACTCATTTCCGTCATAATCATATATAACGTCATCGGAACCATCTTCCAATGTAAACCCATAATCAAGTATTATTTTTGCTCCTGCAGGAATGTCGTTATAGTCTCCATTTGTATCAGGATCGATGACTGTCACACCGTCTGATTCTGTTATTACCAACGAAGAAGCCCGGTTTGAAGGGGTGTAGTCTGTTCCGTGAACGGTAAGATACTGGGTATCGGTAATGTCACTAGGTGTGATACCAAAGGCATAGTTTGCTGGTATCAACTGCAATACAAACAATACTGCGATTAAAACTGAAAAAACCTTCATTAATCTTTTTCTCATTATATTATACTCCTCTTGCACATATAATCTAAAATATACGTAATCTAATATATTATACCCGAGTAATTGAATATAAAAGCATATACACATGAAAAATCATGAAGATTCAGCCTTGTTAAGTATATCTTCACCAAAACAATATATGTAGGATACGCTGATTGTTCAAATCAAATAATCAATATGATGCCCAGATGAATATGTATTTTGATTTACTTTAGAAGGGATTTTCATATTATATAGGACATCAATTATCATAAAAATCCAGAAACTTTGAATTGGCATTTGCTGTCAGTTCTTCCTCGTCGATTTCCTTTAGTTTTCCCTTCTCAACAACGATTTGACCACCGGCAATTGTATAGTCAACCGGGCCTTTCAACCCAACGGTTCCCAATACAGATTTATAATCCTTTTCTGTACCGACAAGTTCCAATCTATTGGAGTCAACCAAAAATGCATCTGCAGCATAACCGATTGATAAAACTCCGATATCATCCCTTCCCAGGATTTTTGCTCCACCCTTGGTTGCTATTTTCAATATGTCATACCCTGAAGGGGCAGCTTTGCTGCTATTCAGCCTATGCAGCAAATATGCTACCCTTATCTCTTCCAAAAGGTTTGATCCATCATTGCTTGCACTGCCATCAACCGCCAAACCAACAGGCACACCCAGTTCCAGCATCCTGGGTATTTTTGCAATACCGGATGATAACTTCATGTTGGAAATTGGGCAGTGTGCAACACCGGTGCCTGTATCTGCAAGAATTTTCAGTTCATCATCATTGAAATGTATACCGTGGGCAAACCAGACGTCATCACCAATCCAACCCAGTTTTTCCATGAACTCAAGTGGTCTTATGCCGTGGTTCTTTATCAGATAATCGTCTTCGTCCCTTGTTTCAGCCAAATGTGTATGAAGCCTTACACCATAGTCACGGGCAAGTTTTGCGCTCTGAATCATCAAGTCCTGTGTAACACTGAAGGGAGAGCAGGGAGCAAGGGCAATTTGATGTTTGGATAATTTGGACGGGTCATGATATTTTTCTATGAGTCTTTGTGAATCAGCCAGGATTTCTTCAGTGGTTTGAACCACACTGTCAGGAGGAAGTCCCCCGTCCTTTTTGCTTAGTGACATGCTGCCCCGGGAAGCATGCATTCTGATTCCCAATGTGTCGGCAGCTTCGAACTGTGTTTCTATCAAATCAGCTTTTCCCTTTGGGAAAACATAATGATGGTCAAAGCAAGTAGTACACCCGTTTTTCAAAAGCTCACCCATGCCCACCAATGATGTGTACAGGATGACCTCCGAGTCCAGATTCTTCCATATTTCATATAGAGTAATCAGCCAGTCAAAAAGCTCAAGATTCTGAACCTGCGGCAGATTTCGGGAAAATATCTGGTATAAATGATGATGGGTATTGATTAAACCGGGATACATGATCATTCCTGTTGCATCAATAACCTCATCAGCTTCAAATGTTTCTTTGCCGATATATTTAATTTCGCCGTCAGTCATCAGCATGTTTGCATTGTCATATATTGTGTCATGTTCATCGCAGGTTATTATTTGCCTTGCGTTTTTGATAAATAAAGATTTGTCCATACTCACCTCTGAAAGCAGTTTCATATTTATATTATTACCAATATAATAATATCACAGTAAAAGTGATTATAGCTGAGTATCGATATGTCCGGCAATATTTACGGGTTGAAACTAACCATTAATGGCTTTTGGTAGGGGAGAATGCAATGATCTTGATAAGCGCTTGTCTGGTCGGTGACAAATGCAGATATGACGGGACCGGTTTCATGTATAAGGAATTGAAAAACCTGATTGACTCAGGCAAAGCAATTAAGGTTTGTCCGGAAGTCCTCGGTGGTATGAGCATTCCGAGAACTCCCTGCGAAATCATTCATAAGGATGGTAAAGCATGCATCATGGATTCCAATGGAAATGATTACACTTGTGAATTTGAGCTCGGAGTAGCCAGAACCCTGGAATTATGTATAGAACATGAAGTTGATACAGCGATATTGAAGACCAGGAGCCCATCATGCGGCTATGGGAAGATTTACAGTGGTTGTTTCGATGGTAAGTTGACGGATGGAGACGGATTGACTGCAAAAGCTCTAAAAAAGAACGGAATAAAAGTGTTTACGGAGCAAAACTACCGTAATTCAGGATTCATCCATCCAAAGAAAACCATGGACTAAAACCTAACTTTGATTTGAATAATATTAACCTCGATACTTTTTCGCTAGAATAAAGGTTATAATATGAATGAAATTGTCAAGTTGCCGGGTGTAGGCGCATAAAAAACAAATATGTGTTTGGGAGAGGACGGGATATTTTGAAGATTCAGCTTGAGATTGGAGAAACAGAAAAACATAAGTTGGATATTGTAATAAACCAGTTCTGGGGCTATATAGAAATCAAGGTGGATGGCCAGCCGCGTTTACAGGAAAAAATAAAGGGAGTCTGGCTTAGACAAAATTGGACATTTAGCATTGAAAATGGAAAATGTGTTTCAATTGATGACGGCAATCTGCTATTGGATTCCAAACGGCTTCAAAGGATAAGTAAGCTCGTGCAGGACGGCACAATCCGTCCCATAATAGACAAGGTTTATCCATTGGAAGAAATACGTGAAGCTCATAGATATGTTGAATCCTGGCACAAAGTTGGTGGAGTAGCATTAACAATTGGATGAGATTTAGAAATATTGCAGTTGTATAGCAAATACTCAATAAAGGAGTAGCCCGTGGATCTGAAATATCACGTTTTGGAATATTTGAAGAAATCTTCCGTTCCCTGGATTAAATACAATTTGGGCTTTTGCGATGCAGATGAAGTGTTGATGGATGAGCGGATTCAGCAGTTGATTGCTGAGGCAAAATGTAAAGATGACATCGTATTGAAGCGTCACAATGATGCTAAGCACCCCATGCACAAAACTGCACTTTTAGCTGACCTGGGGTTAACAAAAGAGCACAGGGATATCGCAATAATTGCTGAAAATATAATGAAGCATCAAAATGAATTCGGGGCTTTTTTATCAATGCAGAATATCCCTTCAAATTTTGGTGGTACAGGGAAAGATGAATATGACTGGGTACTCTGTGATTTCCCCACTTATCTTTACAGTCTGATTAAGTTCGGATACAAGGACGATGAACGGGTAATAAAAGCAGTCGGATTCTTAAAAAGCATGGCACAGGACAATGGGTTTGGTTGTGCATCATCAATACCAAAGTTCAATGGACCAGGTAAAAGGTCAGATCATTGCCCTTATAGTAATTTGATTGCCCTTAAGGTGTTTTCCCTGATGCCTGAATATCACAGCGAAGAGTTTATTATTAAAGCAATTAATGAGTTGCTGAACATGTGGCGCACACAGGGAAAACGAAAATATAGGATGTTTGGCATTGGTACGGACTTTAGAAAACTGAAGTTTCCGAACATCTGGTTTACAATTGTTCATGTGCTGACGGTTTTGTCATATTATGAATACGCAAGAAAATCTCCGGAATTCAGAGAAATGCTTGAAGTTATAGCCAATAAACAGACTGGACTGGGTGGGTTTATCCCCGAATCAATCTACATGAACTTCAAACCATTCGATTTCGGGCAAAAGAAGGTTGAATCGGATACTTTGACCTACCAGATATATACAATATTCAATAGATTATTAGACTGTACTCTGAATGAGTGAAAGAGGCAGTATTTTGATAGCCTTAAGGAGAAAAATTTACACATGAGAGTATCCACTTTTTGCTCGAAGATATAATCTTTTTATAAAACCATATAGAGCCATATGAAAATATAAACAGTAGACAATCTATATCGTTAAAAACAGAAAGAATGAACCAAGTATAAATAATGACAATTATTAAATCAGGATATATGCAAATATGAAAACAAGAAGACATTATAGAATACATATCTTCGGAGCCTCGGGAAGCGGAACCAGTACTGTGGGAAAAGGCCTTGCAAAAATGCTGGATATACCCCATTTTGACTTTGATGACTATTACTGGATTCCAAGTGATCCGCCATTCATTGAACCTAGAGAAGCAAAGGAAAAATTCAGCATGCTGATAAACGATACCATAGATTTGAATGACTTTGTTATTTCCGGTCACTATGCTGTGGAATTCAAACCCATAGATGAAAGGCTCACGCACGCGGTGTTCATCTGGGTTCCTGCACAGATAAGACAGGAAAGATTGAGGAAAAGAGAGCTGGATTTGTTTGGTGACAGAGTATTACCGGGCGGTGACATGTATGAAGGACATGAAGCATTTATTAAGTGGGCAGGAAGTTATGATCTTAATAACAGTACTGGAAGGAACATTTCAAAACATAAAAAACGAATGAGAATTCTTAAATGTCCCGTCATAAAGATTGAGGATGACATACCACTGGATGACATAATACAGCAAATACTTCATAGCATATAAATATAAAACGGTGTGACCCTAAATCTTTTTTCATATAATTGATATTAACTATATGGATTGATATATTATGGATATAAACCATCAGTACTACCTACAGTACCATTTGGTATGGTGATGAAGACTTAAGATTCAGACAAATGAATGGAATGGGAACATGCCAGACATCACAAAATCATATGCAATCGGGTTACAACCAGATTTATCGAACAGGATGTTGAAAGAATCAAAAATATAGAGTATGGAGGAATGGGATGAAAGCAGTATATAAAATGGGTGTCATAGCAAGTTTCAGGAACTACTATGAATTTGGTTACTTTGGCTGGCCTAGTGTCGCTAAGCTGGATGATGGTACATTGGTAGCAGGAGTATCGGGGCTAAGGCGTCATCACTTATGTATTGATGGAAAAGTAGTTTTATATTATGGCTCCAAAGAAGGGAATCAATGGTCTTGCCCCAGAATAGTCGAAGATTCACAAATTGATGACAGAGATGTTGGTGTATTGGCATTAGGTGGAAATGACATACTGGTGTCTTGGTTTACAGGAAAGCATTTTACAGCAAAATGGGATAATGATGAAAAGACAGCTAAAGCAGTTTCGTTCTGGTCAAAAGAAAAATTTGAGCATTACCATGGAAGTTATGTGAAAGTGTCTAAAAATGGCGGTAAAGAGTTCAGTGAGAAAATAAAAGTGGGTGTTACTGCACCACATGGACCGATTAAATTGAAAAATGGATCACTAATCTATGTCGGAAATACATTCAGCGACAACTTGGATTTCCCGGAAATAAAAGCTATCAGGAGTGATGACGGCGGCTTTACCTGGTATGATCTTGGTGTCATTCCATATAGTGATGATGCCTTTGTAAACAAGGCTTACCATGAACCTCATGTTATTGAATTAGAAAGCAATCATTTATTTGCAGTTATAAGAGATCAATCAACATATGAAGATATTGGAAAAGTATTTAGGGTTCTATGCAGCCATTCCTATGATAATGGATTGACCTGGGACAAAGCATTCCCGTTAGGGATTTCCGGATCTCCTCCTCATTTAATGAAACATTCCTCCGGTGCTTTGATTTGTACTTATGGTTATCGTGAACATCATGATCCCAACCCACAAAACATAGGATCAGGAGAAAGGGCAGTCATAAGCTATGATAATGGAAAGACTTGGTCTGAACCATATTTGATCAGTGATCATATTGATAATGGTGATTTGGGATATCCATGTACAGTTGAGCTGGATGATCATTCACTGTTTACAGTATATTACCAAAAAGAAAGTAACGAGCATCATCCTGGACTCTTATATAGCAAATGGGAATTACCCGATAGATAACAAGAATGTACTTCGTAAAATAAAAGCTTTCATATAGGATTTATGCAAATGGATAAAATGAGTTACTTGAAAAAGCTGCAAGGAGCAATAAAAGGCCGCTTTGCAGGTTGCTGCCTTGGGGCACCTGTTGAGCTTATAGGATTTAATGAAACCATTGATTATGCAAATAAGATAGGTTTTGGGTATCCTCCTGAAAAATATTGGCCTGAATCTCCCCGTGGCAATACAAAACGTTATATTAACGGTACATTCAACGAATTTACTTCATCCCGTATGAAATACTTGCCGGCTGATGACGACATTATATACACTGTCCTTTCCCTTCTGATTCTGGAGAAATATGGAACTGACTTTACAACTGAGGATGTAGCAGAAATCTGGCTGGAACTTCTCCCTGAGGAATGCACATTTACTGCGGAAAGGATTACCCTTAAGAATCTGAGAAATGGCATCCTGCCATGGGCAGCCGGTGAATATGAAAACCCTGACAAAGAGCTTATAGGTGCAGCAATTCGCTGCGACGGCTGGGCATATGTAAACCCGGGGAGTCCTCAAAAAGCAACTGATATGGCACACAGGGACGCTTGGCTTACCCATAGGGGTGCTGGCCTTCATAGTGCCGAATATTTTGCAGCTGTCATTGCGTCGGCCTTCGTTTCTGTCGACATACATGCAACTCTCTATGACTGTATGAAGTTTGTTCCGCAGGATTCATTTTTCAGATCAGAAATTGAATGGGCACTAAGTATTTCTTCAGATATACATAACTATGAAGAAGCCTATCATGCGGTTACATCACGACATCCTGACATGAACCCTGTCCATTCCATCAACAATGCCTGTCTCACCGTATGGGGTGTTTTATTGGGAAAGGATGATTTCTCAAAAGGCATATCACAAACCGTGGCAATGGGTTATGACAATGACTGCACTGCTGCAACAGTCGGGAGCATACTTGGTGCATATATGGGAATTGATAAGATTCCGTCCCATTGGTACGAACCATGGAATGATTTTCTCAAATCCTACCTCATAGGTAAGCCCGGATTCTCAATAGATGATATAATCAAAAGGTTTTATAAACTGGCCTGCTAATGCTATAATGCTCTGTATAGAGGGGTGTTTTTTATGCGTTTTAGTAAAAAAGTATTTATTGACCTATTGGTAAAAATGCTGGGTTTCGGTACCGCTGTCGGACTTATATTTCCTTTCTTCTCGCTTCTTTTCGGTGTGCGCCGGGAAATTGCGCTTTCACCGTTGTTTTTCATCTCCTGTATATTTGCAGGTATAATGGTCGGATTGATCAGTTTCCTGATATCCAGGCTTATAATCAGGAAAAGACTCATAAACCTTGTAGAAAAAATAAATAAAGTAGAGGAAAGTATATCCCTTTACCATAGTGAAGAATTTACTGGATCCCTTAAAGTAGATGAATATAAAATCGCAGAGGATTCTTCCGATTGTTTCGGTAAAATGGCCTCTGCTTTCAATGAACTGGTAAAAACTTTGCTTGATACAATGCAGTTTCAAAAAGCTTACAAACAATATATTGAAGACTTGTCTGAAAACCTTGACCTGGAGCAACTGTCGGATTTTGCCTTGAAAATTTTAATGGAATTCTCAGGTTCAACAGCCGGGATATTGTTTGTTGAAAAGGATGGTGACCTTACGGTAGCATCCTCAAACGGGATAAAGGAAGCAACCAGTTTAGGCAAAAACCAAATAGTGCTGGATGTACTTAAATCAGGAAAACGCAGGCTTATCGATTTTCCCGAAGGAATCAGGTTGGATGGCGTTTTAACTGAATACCTGCCGTCACAACTTGTGATTGAACCCATTGTTTACAACAGCATCAACATGGGAATCCTTGTCCTTGCATCATCTCATAAAATAAGGAAGGATTTCCTTGATGAACTGGATATTTTCACAAAGAGTCTGTCAGTTATCCTTAACAATGCCCTGCAGCATGAAAGGATGCAGAAGTTGGCAGCCATAGATCCACTTACGGGAATATACAACAGGAGATTCGGATTGAACAGGTTGTCTGAAGAGTGTTCAAGGGCAATAAGGTTCAAGACTCCTTTAGGTGTAATTATGTTTGATATAGATAAGTTCAAGCTTGTAAATGATACTTACGGCCATATAGCCGGTGACAGAATCATAAAAAGAATGGTCACGGAAGCTAAGCAGGTACTGAGAAATGGTGATGTTCTGGTAAGATACGGCGGAGAGGAATTCCTTGTAATACTTCCCGGGGCAAACAAAGAAAACTGCCATAGGGTAGCTGAAAGAATTCGTTATGCTGTCGGACAGTCCGTTACAACATACGGCGAGAATGAGATTAAGGTTACGGTAAGCCTTGGAGTTGATTCATACCCAGAGTCTCCTGCCCAGGAACCTGTTGAACTGATAGATAACGCTGATAAAGCGCTTTATACCGCAAAGAAATCAGGTCGAAACAAGACGGTTGTAAATTAATACAGATTGTAAATTATAAAGAATAAATGCAGCTTTTTTATGCTATAGATTGAAAAGAGCACCTCGCAAATTCGATAAATAACTATATAACACATAAAACTATGATAATAGTTATGTGGAAAATCAATATACTTTTATCATTAAAAGTTCATATTCAGTTCATACAGCATTCGTATAATCAAATCATAAATTTCAATAAAAAAAATCAGGAGGTATATATGAAAAAAACAATTATTATATTTATTATCATTTTAATTGTAATTGGAGTGGCTTTTTACTTGTTTACTACGCCTTTGGGTTCGAAAACATTGGTTAAGGACGGTCCTTCTGTAATAAGCACCAACATGAGAGAAGAAAGTAGAAAAGGCTATGAAATAATTGACTTAAGAACAAAAAATGTATGGCTAAGTTCGGATTTTAGCGTTGAAGAATTTAAGGACCTTGACTTGCCATTTCTTTGGATAAAAAATGACAGTGTACGCATAGGAGTTCCAGACGAGGCCAGATTCATTCAATCTCCAGGCTGTTCTCAGGAGGATAACTATAACGAAAAGCAAATGTTCGGCAAGAATTTTCTTAATGTCACAAAGTTGGAAAATTTAGGTAAATATATTGATGATAGTAAACTTTTACAAAAATCATCACTAGAGAAGCATCATGAGATTACATATTTTTCAGGAAGAACAATACGACTTATAGTAAATCCAGATGGTGTTCAATATATCTTGGTTTCCAGAGATTTTGATAGAACAAAAGAATACCCCTTATTACCTGATGGGTGGGAATATAAAGTAATTGAGTTAACCCAAGACTTGACAGTAAATCTCTCAGGTATAGTTGAAGTAATCAGAACTGATAACAACGACTCGTTCCAAGGCCCATTAGATGAAGACTTAAATATTATTCAGGAGTGATAATTGTATGGATAATAAATAAAAATATTTAACGTTCTTCATGATTGCTTAGTGGAAACAACCGAGATACACACTAATTGTTTCTTACTTAACATTGAAATAGTTAATGGAAGAATGTTTCTATTTGCATGACCCATAATAGTATTTAAAATAAGAAGAAACCAATTGCATATGCAAAAATACACCAGAAATAATTCACAGGGTACCTTTCTTTGTTATATTGGATTTAATAATATCTTTACTCTTTCTGAAAGCATATGTCAACGTGAATGAAACAATATAACTTATCAGGGCTACTGACAAACCTTTTATCAGTCCTGGTATATAAATCCTTAAAAATAAAGCTTGGAAAATCAGAACTATTGAGTAGTGAATGATATATATCCCAAAAGCGTTGTCGCCTAATAATCCCAAAAATTTATTTTCGGAACTAAACATACGGTTAAATAGGAGTATGAAACCTATAGGTGTTATTATAAAGGCAGCTGAATTCATAATTGCCGCAAATTCATAGAGCGGTACGAACTTGAAATTATATACTATTAGATATACAAAAATTACAAGTACCAGTCCAGTTAATAAATATATGTACCAGTATTTTTTATATGGACTTTCCTTTCCCAAAAATGTTTTGTCTATTCCCGCTTTTCCTATTAGGTAACCAAATATAAATATTATGAAGTATACTGCAATCCTTCCCCCCTGAAAGGTTAGAGGCCCGACAAGTCGTATGAATTCTGTTCCGAGAAACTGTATGGAAATTCGATAAAAAATCGCAGCCATGACAACAAGTAAAATAATCTGAGTCCAGGGCTTTGTATAAATGAAAAACTTATTTGAGAATTTCTTGGTAAGCAGATGTATTAATAAAATCAATATATTGAATGCAAGCAATACCCATAAGAACCACAAATGTTGCCCTATCAACATACCCTTGACAACACTCCAATAGTATTTAAGGGATTCTGCATTTATTGGAAAATTGAGAACAATTGAGTCTTTTATATATATTCCGAAAAAGTTTATTATATATGTTCCTATAATGAAAGGAATTCCGAGTTTAAGCAATCTGGATAATACATACTTAACCGGTCCTCTGCAGGATATGCTGTTATAGACAAAAAAACCAGAAATCATAAAAAATGCAAACATAAAGAAGTTATCCAGATAGAAAGTTATATAATCGAAACCTATGAAGTTTTGAGGATCTACAACCTGTGATGCATAACCACTAGTAGTATAAGCTAAAAAAGCATGATGGATAACGACTAAAAAGGCAAGGACTCCCTTTAAATTATTCATTGCGTAGTTCTTCACTTTCATAGTCTAATCCTTTCCCACATAATAAGACTGTTAATTTCTTTGACCACAGATTTTATTAGTTGCATTTAATATAAAAAGTATTGAACTAACTTATAAATATATCCAGAGCAACTTTAATTATTATCTTCAATATTGATTATACCAATATGAATGATTTTTTTTGCAACGTTTCGTTGTATAATAAAAAATGAGTGCATTGATGCTCTTTTAATGTGTGGAGAGATTGGGATTCGAACCCATGTTATACTTTCATGTAAACACGATTTCCAGGTGTGAAATAGTATGTTTTATGCAATAATATGCATCTTTTATACATCATTAAGTACTTTAAACAAAGGTATTCATTTTGGGTTTATGCAATAAGTATGAATAGGTGAATATAAGTATTTCGAAGAATGGGAACCAAAATGGGAACCACAAAACCTTGAGATAATATACACTTTACAGTTTGATGAATATAAATGTTTCTTCAACAAATCTGAGAGCAATCCTAGATTTCCACATCCCATACATCCCATATACTATACTTTCTTTTGTAGGGAGAAAATATTTACGACCTCACCGCCATGTACTGAGAGACTCGTCTATATAATTGATTGTCTGTCATTGGGGGCGATGGCTCTTTTTTCTATACTTATTAATCTTGATAACAAAGCATGATATATAATATTAGTATGTTTAAAAATAAGATGGGACATGATTCAATGAAAGAATTAAATCAAATTAAAGTTGAACCAAAAACTGGTAATGAAGAATTAACTGTAAATGGAAATCAAACAGGATATAAACTGCTGGATTTCTGGCGATGGAGCGTATCGGATCTAATTAGTAATGCAACAAGAGGACGTTTTGCGGAATTCATTGTTGCTACAGCACTGGGGATAAGTACAGATGGATTGAGAGAAGAATGGGAGGCGTGGGACTTAACTACAAAATCTAGTATAAAGATAGAAGTGAAGTCTTCTGCATATATTCAGAGTTGGGGACAAAGAAAACTTTCAGCAATAACATTTTCAATAAGGAAGGCCAGCTCTTGGGAATCGGAAACTACCATTAAGCGAGGTGAGGCGAAAAGGCATGCGGATCTCTATGTTTTTTGTCATTTGAAGCATAAGGACCAGAATACAATTGATCCGCTTAAAATGGAACAGTGGGATTTCTATGTTGTCCCGACATTTAAACTTGATAGCAAGTTAAATAATCAAAAAACAATTCGCCTCAGTTCATTGAGGGAACTTGCTAGCCCAATAGGATATAACGAACTTAAAAGCGCTGTGCAAAAAGAATATAAAGAACAATCACAGTTTGAATAGATTAAAAGGCAAGACCTTAAAAATTATAACTCTGCTACCAATCCGACATTGCTCCCCTCTCTCTCCTCTGTTATTATTAATCTAAGGGTATTTTAACAACTTGGAAAAGACATCATTTCTATTATTATAAAGAGATTTTATTGGGGGTCTATGGATAAAAGAACGATGGAAGCTTGTTTGCAAGATCGGAATATTACTACATTAGTGCACTTTACACAATGTAGTAACATTGAGAGCATATTGAAACACGGAATTGTTCCAAGAAATCTTCTTCAGAAATTTGGAATAGAAGCTGATATGAATGATGTAGAGCGGGTTGATGGTAAAAAGAACTGTTCAAGTATCTCAATTAGTTTTCCAAATGGTCTAAACTTTTATAGCTTCCAATGCAGAGATCATAGTAAAGATTGGTGCGTAATAGAGATTGATCCGCAGATACTAATTGAGAAATCTGATCAAGCCTATTTCTGCTATACAAACGCTTCTCATGTTATGCCAAAAACTATGAATGAAAATGAACTAAAAACAATTAATGCTTTTAATCGTATGTATGAAGATCCGATTAACTATAATAGTGACTATTACCCTCGATGGGAGGATCTTGATATTAACAATACAACTGATGTTCAGGCTGAAATTCTGGTAGAGGGAATTATTGACAAAGAGTATATAAAGAAAATATGTTTTAAGGATGTTGATGCTATTATTAAATATAATGATATACGAAAAGTAATGAATATTGGTAAAGTTCAGAAATACTTTTATCAAAGAGCAGATCATAATTTTCACAAGGAAGGAGATTCAAATGGCGATCAGAATGTGCTTTATCCCTTCTGATAAAAAATATGTCGAGGAGGTTGAAATAAATTTTAAGTATTATAGTGGTTTTGCAGTATCTCAGAAACAGAAATCTATTGTTTCATTACATGATGCTATAAGAATTATGTATCCCAATGAAAAGATATTAGAGATTTCGACAAAATCAGATATTCCTTTAGGGGTAAATTTAAGTGCATTTAACTTGAAGCTTGATGATGGCATGACTTCTTTTAGCATTGAAAATGTTTACCAGTCATCTAAAGTTTTTAGTAATGGAGGCCCATATAAAGATCTTCTAACTATGAAACCACATGAAGCAAAAAAAGACGCAAGATTGCAGTCATCTGGAGACATATGTAATTTTGAGTTTGGCGGTGAAATTTGGGAGCTTGAACCAAAAACGGCCTTTTATGATTGGATTTACATACAGGCATTGTATGATAATCCTAATTTAGCTTCTCAACTTATTAAGTACTCAGCATTCACAGATATTGAATTTAATCATAATAAGTCTATTAATTGCCAGGCCAGATCAGCAGCAATGTATGTATCATTATATAAACGTGGTATGTTGACTGATGTTTTAAATGATAAAGAGAAGTTTCTTGAGTGTTATTCACTTAATCCCTCTAAGACAGAACAATTAACTTTCATTTAATCTTCCTACTATTGCCTGTGTGTTAAAATGTTTGATATAATTTCTGCCCTTCATTAGTTAATCTACTCAATCCAAAACCCCACACCCCATCCATCCCATATACTATACTTTCTTTTGTAAGGAGAGAATAGATATGATCCCACCCACCTATGAGGCATTGCCCCACTCTATCTCCTCTGTTATTATTAATCTAAGGGTATTTGTGGCAGAGGGAAGATACAGCATTTCTATTATTATAAAGAGATATATGGTTTGGTATAAAGCAGATCCATATATTAAATTGCTTTTTAGTTCTATTATAAGAATGTTATTATTAAAAAGACCTCAAAAGCGGAAAGTGACTAAAGTATAAATTTGTAGTAATTGACAACTTAAACAATCGAAACCCATTAAAATTAGAACAATGAAATTGAAACTGCAAACTTTATATGATATTATAGCCTAGGTGGTTGAGTTACGTGCAATATCGTGTCATCTAAGGTAACAGCATATGTCATATAATGCTTATGATGACGAGCGGCATATGTAATTACTGGTCTTCGTCCCATGGCGTATAGGCTTCGCTTACTTGTACGCCTGGTCAAATTCTACTCAACTGCCTTTTTTATGGAGTGTTTTATGGATTTTTTAGATTTCAGGGATACAAAAAGCATCAACAACTTTTTAGAGTATTTTAATAATCGACAAAGAAGACTAGCTTCGCCTAAGTTACTTGAACATAAAGACATATTAAACGCTCTTGATTTAATTTCCTTGCATAATGGTAAGTTTAGACCACCAAAATGCTCAATGATAAATAAAAATTCAACTAAGAAGAAAAGATATATTTTTATATATCCTGAAGAAGAAACACTATTGTTAAAATACTATAATTACATCATTTCTAGAAAAGACTTAGGTATACACAAATTCTGTATTTCGTTCCAGCCTGGGTCTAAAGTTTATAATACAATAAAAAAGCTACAAAGCCCCTCTCTGCATCGATTCTTTTGCATAAAACTAGATATAGAAAACTACTTTAATAGTATAGATATTTCGTCTATTCATGAGTGGATTCCTAAAGAGCTGCTAAATCAAGATATTAATCAATTAATTTTAAACGAAACGATTCTAAACCCAAAGGTCATAGTAAAAGGAGAAGTAGTTAATATGAAGATGAAAGGGGTTATGGCAGGAATACCGATAGCTCCACTTCTATCAAATTTGTATCTTGCTGATTTTGATGAAGAATTATCAAATTTATATCCATTCTATGTGCGATATGCGGATGATATGTTAATATTTTGCAAAGAGGAACAGGTGCAGCCTTGTTTGGAACTTGTTGAAAAACTATTAATGCATAAAAAGCTTAAAATAAACTTCGGAAAAACAAAAGTAGCTAAACCAGGACTTGGTTTCGATTTTTTGGGTTTATTCATAAAACCAAATTGTATTGATCTTTCAGAAAATACAAAACTTAAAATGAAAAGCAAGATAAAAAGACAAAGTCGTAGATATCATAGACGAATATCCAAAGGCGAATTACAAATAGACAAAGCAATATATTACATGAACTTAAAATTCAAACGAAAGTGGTATGGTAAAAATGCGGATAGTACGGAGTTTACCTGGGCATACTTCTTTTTCCCCTTAATAACAACAACAAATGGATTAAAGGAAATTGATCAATACTATCAAAGACAAGTTCGCACTTTGCCTACTGGGAAAAATAGAAAATCTAATTATAAAAGAGTTCCATATAGAAAATTAGTAGAACTAGGATATATACCCTTGGTATCTTCGTATTATAAGACATTCGAAAACAAAATTAATTAAATATAACTAGAATATGATTTATATAAAGAAGTTCAACTTATTGAATAGTTTGGTACAAATATTATTTTTAATGAAAACATGACTACATAAAAAATATTATAATTTATGTAAATTAGACTGCCCAATCCCCATTCTCTTTGGGATAAATTCAACATATCGATTATAAATCGAAAAACTTTTATAAGTATTAAAGTTTTATTGATGGTAACAAACTGGTTATTCTAGTTTTAAAATTTCCATGTTCCTGCGAAGTGAGAGATGCTTTTCCAAAAAAGCGAAGCAGCTTCATATGTCTTTTCTGTTTGTTTAAGGATTGTCTAATTTGTAAACTTGCTCATTAACCATATCTTTAATGACATTAACAATTTCTTGAACCTTATCAAGGTTAATAAGAATATCTTTTAGGCGTTCAATTTCATCTGGAGTAACGATTCCATCAGATAGTATATTAAATAATTCATTTTTAAAAGAATCAAGTTCCTTGTGAATATTACGGTTGCTCAGTACCGCTGTTCCGGCGAAATGGAAACCGCCATTCCGGCGATTGGAAACCACGGTTCCGGCGTGGCGTGAGCCACCATTCCGGAACCGCAGAGCCACTTCTATTAGCTTAATGACTTGTCCAATCCGTAAACTTCACGCATTGATAAATCCTTGGATGGATCAATGCTTTCTATGTTGATTTTGTATGAGTCATGAACGATTCTGTCTAGTATAGCATCAGCCAGTGTGCTGCCAGCACCACCGAGTTGTTCATACCAGCCTTCCTGACGGAACTGAGAACAGAAAATCGTTGAACTTCTTCTGCTTCGCTTGTGGATGATTTCGAAGATGTCTTTGGCTTCCGAGTCTGCCAGTTTCAATAGAAGCCATTCATCAATGATGAGCAAGACAGGCTTAATGTGCTTTTTTAGTGTCTTTTGGTAAGTGCCATTATCCCTGGCCATTTCGAGGTCCATCAGCAAGTCGGGAAGTCGTATGTATTTGACAGTGTAGTATTGCTTGCATGCTTCCATTCCGAATGCACAGGCCATGTAGGTTTTACCACTGCCTGTCGCACCGGTAATGAACAGATTCCTGTGATCCAAAATATACCCACCTGAAGCAAGTTTCATTATCAGTTGTCTGTTCAGCTTCCGGCCTGATTCGAAATCTATGCCCAGTACACTTGCATTTGACTGGTCCAGGCCTGCATTCTTGATCAGCCTTTTCAATCGATTGTTTTTCCTGGTAGTATACTCTAAGTCAACAAGCATGCCGAAACGCTCTTCAAAATCCAGCTCTTTCATCTTCGGGTCTTCCATCTGCTGTCTGAAAGCTTCCGACATTGCACCAAGGCGCATTTCCCTGAGTTTGTCTATTGTACTTTGATTAATCATTATCTTTTCCTCCTGTAGTAGTCGGCTCCTCTTGTTATGCCGAATTGATTTGTTTCTGTTCGTTCACAGTCTTCTCCCGGAGTCTCAATCTTGACTTATGTGATTATGTTTTTGACACTCTTGAAACTGGGTGAAGCTGTGTATGACAGAGCTTTTTCACATGCAGCTTCAAGTTTTCCCTTTGAATATTTGTCTGCAAGCTTCAGAAGTCCCATGCAGCTCCTGTATGATTGTTGCTCAACCTTGTTGGACAAGAGGATTGCATCAGTGACCTGATGAGTACTGGGACCGATTGATTTGGCCCATTTACGAAAACGGTCTCCGTTCCACTCAAGGTACTGCTGGTGATCCTTGGGCATGTGTTCAATCATGGTGCTGTATTGCCCCATTCTTCCGTAAAGCCTTCTGTGTGAGCAGAGTCTGGAGTGCTTGAGGAATACTTCAATCATACGTTCCGTTATCCGTACATCGACTTGTTGCTTGATGTGTTCATAAGGAACGGAGTATAGCATTCCATATACCGATATGTGATAATTGAACTGGACAGTGGCCTTCTTCCAGGTCGCAAGTTCATAGGGGGCGTCTGGCAGGGGCATCAGTAGAGGGAGTTCTTCGTTGAGGAACAAGCTTCGCCGGCTTCCCCCTTTTTTCTGAAAGTCCCTGCCGTTGAACTCCTCTAGTTTTTCTTTGATTGCTGTATTCAGCTCGTAAAGTGAGAAAAACTGTTCGTTGCGGAGTGCAGCGATTATCCAGGTGGAGATGTTGCCGACACTTCCTTCGACAACCGGCTTGTCCTTTGGCTTCTTGATTCTGGCGGGAATTATGGCGGTGTTGTAGTGTTCCGCCATCTCATGATATGTCCGGTTAATTTCCTGTGTGTACCATCCGTTTTTAACTACTGCTGTCTTGCAGTTGTCTGGAACAAGAATTCTTGCGATACCCTGGAAATACTCATACATGTGTATGTGGGCTGTAATCCAAGCCTGCTGCCTTTCGTTAATGAAAGCTTCCACATATGCATACTGACTGTATGTCATCACACCAACGAATATATGAACATCTGTGACTTCACCCGTGTCTGGGTCAATGATCTTCGCATAGTCACCGGCCCAGTCTACCTCTACCTGTTCTCCCGGTTTCCTTGGGATGTGCATTGTTGCCCTTCGTTTCTGTTCATGCTGCTGGATGTGATAACAGAATCGCGAGTACATGAGTGGATCCTCATTGTTCATACGGCAGTCCTCTAAATACTCAGTCCAGAGAAGTCTCTTGTTCACTCCGTTTCTCAAGAGCTCCTTGCGGACATACTCGAAGTCTGGAAGACGCTTCCCGGACTCCTTCGTTTTGGCAGGAAACATTTTTTCTGCAAGAACGGCATCTGTCATGGTGTCGTCCAACGGCCATGAGATACCTAGCTCACGAGCTTTTTTGATAACTCTGTTCACCGAAACACTGCTGGAGTAGGCAATGTTTTGTTGGCTGAATCCTAAGTTGTGTAATCTCAGGATTTCTCTGTACTTGGTCATTTACTGACCTCCTCATAAAATATTTGTATTCTTATGAATACATAAAAATATTATATGAAGTTTTACGGTTTCCTTTTCGCAAGAATTGCGGTTTCCTATGACCGGAACAGCGGTGTAATCTGCGCCGGATTACTCAGCAACGGCATATTACCTTGATAGTATCCTTCAGGACTTTGGGATTGATAAGTATAAAACGGCCCTCAAGGCAGTCAAACTTCACACAAAATACTATTTCCAATTCAGACATGGAAGTCTTACTGGTATTGAAAAGCTTGTGGATAGGAGACTTAGTCAGATTGATGTATAAGAGTTGCACATTGCCCCCTTCCCTCTCCTCTGTTATTATTAATCTAAGTAGTTTTGCAATGTGGGAAAAAACAACATTTCTATTATAAGTAATTTCGTACTGTTGAATATAGTTTGGCTAGGAGGTTTTAATGAGTGGAGAATATAGAGAGCAATTATCATCTGGGGGAGAGCTAGTTGTTAGTGAGAAGGAGTGGCATATAAAATATTATTTCCCTGGACCTGATTACCGATACAATGGAACAGTTGTTACTGTAAATGGAGTTGAGATAGAGAAATATATAAAAGCTTGGCAAAATAATTTTCATAAGTTTATTACCCTAAAAAAGAAGATTCCAAGAAATGGTACATTTGAAACTGAAGGTTCAATGGGGATGTCTATAAGAATTGGAGAATTTAATGAAGGCGTTTGTATAAGAAGTTATCATATGCCTATATCGACAAAAAGGCAGTTGAATCAAGTTATTTTTGATTATAGTAAAGCAAAGAACAAAGTAAAAGAAGCACAAAAAATGCTAAGATCATTATAAAAGATATTATCACAATATTGTTGAGGAGCTATGCATCCAAGCCGTCCAGCACCCCATTCGGCACCTGAATCACTTCCTCTTCCTCAACTTCAATATCATTGTAAAGTTCAGCTTCAAGTTCTGTTATAAGAAGAGTGTTTATGTGTCGTCCTGTTATGAATCAGTTGCAATATGCTATTCCTGATATAACATTGTGACAAAAACGGGCAGTATCGTCACAAACTCAAGACTTATTTGCTGTACCTGCTATCAATAACATGAACAGTCTCGTCTTCTTCCTCCGTAATAGAATTCGACATATCTGCCAGGAGGAAGATTAATAATGGCTGAAACAAAAATAAGTACAAGAAGAAAATGCAGTAACTGTAACCATGATGATTCTATGAAACCATGCAAGAAGAAAGATTCCAAGAAAACTGATAGAGCTTGTAAGGATCACAGATTCAAAAGGAAGTGGTAGATATGGCCAAGATTCTAGTTATCTATGAAAATGACGGATTACCATTTGGTTGTTTTGGAACATACAGAGAAGCAGCTGCAGCTATTGGAATGACAAAAGAAAGTTTAATGACCGCAGTATCCAGGAGGAGCGGAAGAATAAAAGATGGTAGAACTGCGATCAGAGTTGAAATAGATGAAGAGGAAGCGGTTGAAAATTGATGCAAAGGCTGCCGGGGGTCATTGTAAATATAGTATCCAACAAAAATCTGTGTTATTACTGTTATTTGTCCCTTCCCGGCAAGGGACAGAAAAAGTTTACAACATAAGAAGCGGTGAGTAAATGGATAAGATAAAAGAAATCACAAAAGAACAAATTGAGAACTACCTGTATAATTGGAACTACTATGAGGGAAATGTCATGAAGCAGGAAAAAATTATTGAAGCATTAAAAGCTGAGAAAGAAATGCAATATGAAAGATACCCAAGTTTAAGATGTGAAAACATACGAGTAAGAAATAGTGTTAAGAAAAATGATGGGATAACCAATTATGTTATAAACTTAATTGAAACATATGATTATAAAATTGAGTATTATAAAAACAAGCTAATTAATGAACATTATAATTTTATTATGGTAAGGGAGGCAATTTCACGTTTAGATGGAGTTGGGAAGAAAATAATAAGATTAAAGTATTTTGAAAGTAGAAGAGGCAAATACCTTTATGAAGAACTAAATTACACTAAAAGAGGCTATTATGCAGCACAGAAAAGAGTATTAAACACTATAATAAAGTGGGCAAATAGAAATCAAATGTAATAATATATATGATATAATGTGCACATTATAGGTAGGGATATTATATCAGTATGTTAGATATTAATAATTATGTTTCAGATGGTTACACACTGGAGATTTTTACTGCATCTGTTTTTCAAGCATGTAATTATTATGTTGATTGCAATTTAAAAGTTATAGAAGAAAGAGTCTGCAAAAAAGGCAGTGTTGATATTCTTGAAATAGACATCTTAGCAAGAAAATATACTAAAGAAAATATTGAATTGTCAATTGTAGAATGCAAAAGAGGATGTACATTCGAGGATTTGTTTAAGTTTGTTGGGATTTCTCAGTATATTAAACCTGAAAAAAGTATTTTAGTTTGTCAGAGTAATCAACTTGAAGAAATAAAAGAAGCTGGATTGAAAACCCAAACTGATGTTTTTGAACCTAATGAAATTTTCTATCAGTATTGTGCAAAAGAAAAAATTCTTGATATGTTTTATCAATCAAATTTACTGATTAATAGTTTTTACCAGAAGAACACCATAGTCCGTATTTTAAAGAGAAAAATAAGGTTATCTAAAAAGGAAAAGGATGCTTTTGGAGAAGTGAAAAAGTATCTTATTGAACTCATTGGTAGAATTTGGAAAATTCCTAACTCAATAGAGAAAGCTAATGCTATTTATCATTTAATAACAAGTAACAAAGATTTTGTTAGAAGAATAGCAAGCACCTTATATATAAGAGAAAAACATAAGAAATCTGAAAGTTACATGATGGATAACCCTATTTGTCTAGCTGCTGCATTTATCGTCTTAAAAGCTAGAATTGCATATATTATTAGTACAGTTGAAGTAGCTTTACAATTTTATAATGGTCAGATAAAAGAGCTAGATGATCTTGAAGATGAAAATCAAGAGGAAATGATTATGCTCTTGGCTAAAAATATTGAGACAGCAGTATTAATACCAAATTTTTTGCAAACTCTTGTATACATTTTTGGAGGAGTTTTGTCTTTAGTTGATGAAGATGATAAAGAAAATATTAGCTCTTATATGGGAACTAGTTTCAATAATATTATTAATTGCTTGGATTTAATAGAGAGGTTATTTCAAATTGGCAAATATAAAATACAATGGGGTTTTACAACTGATATGAAGGTTTTATCCTTTAGATATACACCAAATCCTTTAAAGGGATATGGCATTCTAAATAGAAAAAAATTAGGTTTCTCTACTGAAAATTTTTCGTTTTCAGATGAGTGGATAGAGAGTTTAAATGATTATAGGAGGAAGAGATGAAATTGATTGGAACTTTTAATATTCAATATGCAAATTGCTTATTAGCAGAAAAAAGAATGGTTCTACGAGGTGACCGTGATCGGGGTGATGAAGTAAAATTAGACTTATATACTAATGAAACGTCACAAGTGTTAACTATAAATATAACAGAGGGAATAAGAATAGAAAAAATGAGAACAAACCCAAGCGCAGGCAACAAAAAACGACTGGATATTTACTTGTTTGATTATCAATTAGATGATGTTATAGCGGTTTTAGAGAAATTTGTTAGCTCACAAGTTATAACCTTTGATGTGACTGAAAGGGCCGTACCGGACCCAACAGGGATGGAGCACCCAAATGGGTTAGAATTAGGTGAAATACAAACAATAACTAGTATTGACGCAAATTATGTTGTATATCTTATATCAACAGAATCTAAGATAGAGGGCTCCTCTAAATTATATATTGAAGCAGAAAGAAAAAAAGGAAATAAATTTCATATTGGTTCAACCCTAAACAGCGATATAAAAGTAGCAAATATGGGGGAGAGCTGTATTCAGCTTGATATTGCATACAAAGACACTAAACGTTTATTGAATTCTATGAAGCTAACTAAGAAGTTATTAATGTGAGGAGATTATAAAAATTAAAGAGGGTATGTACCTTAATTGGCCAAATAAAGATAAAACTTTGATTGGTATAGATATTGACAACAATCCTATTTGGGAGAATAGAACCTCAGATATATCTACTCCTATGCTGAAATCTATAAATTCTTATGGAAAAACAAATAGAGATTCTACTGATTTGAAGAAGAGTAACAATAACATTTTAATAAGGGGCGACAATTTGTTTTCATTGGTTTTATTGAATAACTATTTTAAAAATAGCATAAAATGTGTTTACATAGATCCTCCATTCAATACAGGAAAGATTTTTGATCATTATGCTGATGCGCTAGACACTGATTTATGGTTATCATTAGTAAAAGCAAGATTGGTATTAATGAAAGAACTCCTTTCAGAAGATGGTGCTATATTTGTGCATATAGATGATAAGCTAATGCCACATTTAAAAATTCTAATGGATGAAATTTTCAACTTGGGAAATAGAGTAAATTGTCTTGACAATCATGTAACAACAATTGTATGGCAAAAAAAATCTTCACCTCAAAATGATGCAAAGTTTTTTTCTAGCATGCATGATTACATCTTGGTGTATGCAAAGAATATCAATAAGCTTAATTTAAATCTAGATCAAAGAACTAATAAGCAGAATGACAGATATAAGAATATTGATAATGATTCAAGGGGGCCTTGGACTTCAAGTGATTTAACTGTGAAGACACCTAATCCGGAATGGGCTTATCAGGTAATTTTGCCTAGTGGCAGAAAAGTTTTACCGTCCAAAAGCAGGAGCTGGGGATTTTCAAAAGAAAGATTTGATGAATTGTGTTCGGAGAATAGAATTTGGTTTGGAAAAAACGGAGATTCAATGCCAAGATTAAAGAGATTTTTATCTGAGGTAAAAAAAGGAGTGGTTCCAAGAAGTTTGTGGCTAAGGGATGAAACGGGAGATAATAGTGAAGGTAAGAAAGAAGTAAAGAAGTTTATTGATAAAGAGAAAGATGTTTTTACTACTCCAAAACCGGAAAAGTTACTAATGAAAATACTAAATATTGCAACAAATGAGGGTGATTGGGTTCTTGATGCTTTTCTAGGCTCGGGGACAACATGCGCTGTTGCTCATAAAATGAAAAGAAAATGGATAGGCCTTGAAAATGGAAACCAAATAGAAGATATATGTATTCCCCGCCTTCAAGATGTAATCACAGGAAAGGATACTGGAGGTATATCAAAAAAAGTAAATTGGACTGGAGGGGGAGGTTTCAAGTATTATAAACTGAGTGATTAGTAATCTTCACCAAATTACACCATAACACACTCCAAGAGTTCAGAGAATTTATTGGATGCCCATTTATACTGACAGCAGCAGGTGGATATAGAACAAGAGAATATAACTCTACTCTTAAGAATGCTGCAGAAAACTCTTATCACCTGTATGGAAGAGCTGCTGATGGCCGGAGTCCTGGGAAAACATCAACCTGGTTGAAGACAAAAGCTGAGGCTTTTGGTAAGTTCCCTGGTATAGGGCAGTATGATACGGCTATTCATGTTGATACAGGTGATTCAGTTCGTAGATGGGATTATAGAGGATAATACAACTCAATACTCACCATGACTTAAATTAGGAAGTCTATTGAATATAAAGGAATATTTTGTTACTCTTATTTTAGGTTCTCGATTGGAGGATTTTCTTTATTGGGTAATTATGTTTGGTTATATATA
>Ga0180436_10001081_pt1 | contig 27179 bp, 25 predicted proteins | sample SS_ome_2_FD_132434 | JGI IMG/M metagenome (GOLD analysis project Ga0180436, IMG submission 132434) | Hypersaline lake sediment archaeal communities from the Salton Sea, California, USA - SS_3_S_2 metaG | ecosystem: Environmental > Aquatic > Non-marine Saline and Alkaline > Hypersaline >... | reverse complement strand
GCTGGTTTTGGCCTCCCAGTTTTTAATGCGCTGGCCTTCATCAAGAATGATAAGATCCCAGTTGACCCGCTCAATGGACAGCATGTCTCTTAGCACTTGTTCGTAATTGCAGACCGTAAAAAACGTGCCGCTGTCATACTGGGCGGGCCTGTCCTTGGCGCTCCCAAGCACCAGTTGACATGTTTTGTCGCTGAAGCGGTTGATTTCAATACGCCACTGTGATTTTAATGACGCCGGGCAGATGATAAGGACTTTTGAAATCCCCGCATACCGGGACAGAAGTTCGGCAACGCCGATCCCTTGAATGGTTTTGCCGAGCCCCATGTCATCTGCCAGGACGGCTCTCCCCTTTCCGGCGGCAAAGGCAATGCCGTCGAGCTGGTATGGCAGCAATTCCGCTTTTAGAAGCGTGGTCTTTAACGGGTGTTTTTTCGGATCGTTTCGAATCTCTGAGACCAGCGTCGCCATCCTGTTCTGAAACAGTTGTCTGGTGATGAACTCCTCGGCGTCCGGATATATCGTCGTCGCGTGCCCAAGATTCTCGGCGATGCGAATCGCCTTAAGCAGTCCGCTGATATCATCAATGGCTTTGTTCTTAAATGGGTCTAAGAGGCTCGTGATTTCAGGATCAAGCTCCTTGGGAAGGAGAAGCCGCAGCTCAAGATGGTTTCCGTATGCCAAATACAGGCAGGTGTCGGTTGCCTGAAACGGGGTGGTTTTCATCTTCTTGCTGAATTTTTTGTTTACTTTTTCAAGGGCGTGAATCAGATGTTTGCAGGTGCCCAGCGTATTTTTTTTAAAATCAGGACATGAGCAAAACGACTCGCCGCGAGCCCACCCTCTCAATGCAAGCCGATAACTTTTGCCGGATTCTTTATTGGTAATGATATAATCTGTCCACAATTGATCCGGCTGCGATGATTTCAGCAGCATCTTTTCTTTTTGGGCCCTTTCGGTTCTCTCCCCAATGGCTTGTTTAACAAGCTCTTCGTCACTTAGGCTTTCCATCGGGACCCTTTCCGGGGGCGGTGCTGAGAGGTTAAGCGCCATTTTTTCTTCAAGTATCAGGGAGATGGCCGCGCCCTTGTGCTCGCAGAATCCCGAACAGGAGGAGCATGTTATATTCAGCTTTCGGTGTTTCCCCTGATCCATCAAGATGGACACCACCGCATCGGGCAGCCTGAGTTCAAACCGGTTGTCATTGATGGTGACCTGTTCGAACACGTCAATATCATATGTCCCCCCCTGCATAATCAACTGCCTGCCCTTTGCGCCAAGCAGCTTGCATGCTTCGGGATAGGATAAATGTGACAATTTGTCTTTGAGCGTTATCATCCGTTTGTCTCCATGACCATTGTAATGTTAACTGCTTCTAATGAATATAAAACTCACTGAGTTCAGGCAAGCACTTGCTCATATAAGCACACAAACTCTTTTTATGGATAGAAAACAAGGATCTGTCAAGATGGTTTTTAAGTAAATGGAAAAAACACTGCCGATAAACAGATTCTGTGATTTCTGAAAAAAATTTTCGTGATATGTCTGGACAAAAAACAACTTGACCAACCTGTTCTGAATTGGTATGATTGGTCAAACGAAATGCCATGATCAGGAGGATGACATGATTATCAATGTGTCTGATGCAAAAGCCAAGCTGTCAAAGCTTGTCGATATGGCGTATCACGGTGAAGAGATCGTCATTGCAAAGAACAATCTGCCCCTTGTCAAACTGGTTCCGCACAACCTGAAAGCAAAACGGAAACTGGGGTTGCTTGCGGGGCGGATTGACATTCCGGATGACATCCTGGATGAAGCTGCCAAGATCAATGCCATGTTTTATGGTGACCAGTCGTGAGGTTTCTTGTAGATACGCACATCTATTTATGGATGTTATCCTGTCCGGAGAAACTGAGCCGAGAGAGGCGCTATGAACTTGAGTCCCCGGCAAACGAAGTCTTCCTCAGCGCCATGAGCGTCGCCGAGTTGATGATCAAACATTCGATCGGCAAAATTGACATTCGATTTGATCCGGTTGAGATGGCCGAAGAAATGGGGCTCGAAATGCTCAACTTTACAGGCACTGATGCGATTGTGTTGAAAGATTTACCGTTTCATCACAAGGACCCGTTTGACCGGATGCTGGTGGCGCAGTCCATGGTCAACCGGCTGACCCTGATGACCGACGACATCAAATTCCAGCCATATGACTGCAACATTATTTAACGCTTCAATATCTGATCAGCGTCATTTATAATTCCCGCGCGCATTGAATCACTTTAAATGTAACCGAATTTATATATTGCCTCACGAATAATGTTACCCTAAGCATTATAAAAAAATGTGGAGGGTGGCACATGAGGATATCATTGATGACCGCATGATCACAAGGAGGTGTTGTGCATTCTCAGGAGGCCAGCCTGTATTCACAGAAAACAGTTTCCATTGCCGCGTTGAGCTTGTTCATCGCGGCTTTTTTTATGATGTGTCCACGGCCGGCAGAGGCCGGGTGGTCCGGGGCGGCAGCTGGGGCGACATACCGGGGAACTGTCGCAGTGCGAGTCGCGGCAGTGGCGATCCGGGCGACAAGGTCAGCAGCCTCATCGGGTTTCGCCTTGCAGGCACATTAAAGCTGCGTCTTAAGCCGATTGTCGAGCGATTGTGTATGTATAGAGATTTCCGCTCATCTGCAACGTGAATTGAATGGCGAAAGATCACCGGCTTACGAAATATTTTGGTGTCAGTCTGCCGATAGTTTGGGATGTGGTTCAAACAAAGCTCGATCCGCTGAAAATGTCCTGCCGAGAACTATTGGACAATGTGTCCACTGCCTTGGAAAAATAACGGCTCGACACTTTCATACTTTCTATCTTCCCATTAATCATAAAGGAAAATAGTCATTCACTCTTTTTTTAAATGGTTGTCCGCTTGTTACATTCTTCCATTTGCCAGGGCGTTTAAAAGAAGGGTAATCGGACGATCCTCTTCGCTTTTGCCGGTGAACCGGATGGGCCCCGGGCTTCTGTAGTGGTCTTCCCCGGGTTCCGCTGCAAGCCATTTTTCCCTTAACGCTTTTAAAGTCTTGAAGGATACGGAGCTTATATCCACCAAACTTTTTTCAATAACAAGGGCCAGCCTTCCCTTCCTTTCCTCAAGGTGCATTAAGGGGACGATGGGAATACCGATGGGTTCCCAATTTGAAAAATCCAGCTCCAGGTTTTTGATTGCCGCCATTTGACCGGTAGCGCCATTTGCGATCAGAGAAAATACGGTAAGACCAAGATTATAGGTGTAGTTGCAGTCGAACCGACTGGGATCTGATCCACGACCGTCATAGCCGTAAAAATGGGGTTGGGTTTTAAACTTGGGAACGGATTTTTTAAACATTTTCTGAATGGGTTCCGGAATTTTTTCACTTTTCTTTATCGCCCGGGCGTTGACCAGAGCTTGCCGCAGTGTTTTAAGGGAGATAATGGATTCTTTTACGAGCAGATATTCTGCTTTGCCATAGTTCTTAAAAAGAACGGGGCCATAAAAATCCGGGTCGAGATTATCCGCTTTGAGTGTCTGCTCATAGTAGGCATCCTGAATTCCAATCTTGTACTTCCCCTTTTCCTTTAAAAAGTCCAAATAATTCTGTACAAGTCCCATAATAATCTTATCGGTTTCCACAAGAGAGAACTGAAAGTTACCGTGGCTGTCCCTTTCGGTCAAAAGGCCTTCCTGGAAGAATTCGGGGATATCGTTAAAGAGTTCATCATCACGTGGATTCCAAACAGAGATACCGCCTTCCTCCCTTGACTGCCGTGCCAGACGTCGTAAATACTCTAGTTTGTCTTCGAGTAGAAGAAATTCGGAATGAAAGCTTCTGTCATGGGTTTGATTGTACTCTGCTATAATAACATTCAGTTTCGTAATGAAGATTTGAATTTCGTTGATGAATTCAAGAACGCCTTCGGGAATTACCAGAACACCGTAGTTTTTACCCACCGCCGCTCTGCGGACAATGCCGTCGCAAATGACCCGTGAAAGATGGCGAAGCGTCATCCCATAGGCTGTGTAATCCGTTGTATTATTTCTCTCAGCCCGTTTAATTCTTTCTTCATCTATATAGTCGGCGAGATCTTCGCCAATGAGCGTCATGTTGGCGTGGGTCTGAAGGGCAACTTCAAACGCAAGATGGCTGGCAACCCGTCCCATTACTTTGCAAATATGCCAGTACTTAACATCCGAACTGCTGTCCGTGCATAGATTGCTTATCTCTTTCGAAAAGGAGCGAGCAGCGGTATGAAAGCCGAATGACATGGCACACAGGACTTTGCCGTCTCTGTCCCTGACCTGGATATCGCCATCGATTGTTTTCGGGACACCGATGACCTGGACACCGTCATTACGCAGTTCCTGAGCCAAAAATGCCGCATTTGTATTGGAGTCGTCTCCGCCTACTATGACAAGTGCATCAAGGGATAACTTTTTGCAGGTTTCCTTGGATAGTTTCATTTTGTCTTCAGTATCTATTTTTGTGCGCCCGGTTTTAATCATGGAAAAACCGCCGAGGTTTCGATATCGATCAACAAGCTCTTGGGTAAGTTCAATGGTGGTGTTTTCGATGACCCCGTCCGGGCCAAGCAGAAAGCCATAAATAGTTGTTTCCGGATTTGCCTTTTTTGCTGCGTCAAAAAGACCGGCAATGACGTTGTGTCCTCCGGGCGCCGGGCCGCCTGAAAAAACAATGCCGATGTTTCGTTTTTTGCCGTACTGCTCTTTAAAAGCATCATCAGGTGAATCAATACCGAAAACACTCTGCACTTTATTGTTCACAAGATCCGGAAGTTGCCGAATCGCCTCTCTATCGATTTCAAAGGCATATTCCTCGACATCTTTTACCATTGTATACTGACTGTTGAAGACATCGCAGACGGGTGGTCTGTAATTTCTTCTCTCAAGAAGTTCCGGATTGACATTCCCGGTAACATTTTTTACTTCAGGGCGGTTCAGAAATTTTTGAATATCGACGGCTGCCTTTTCAGTCATTATAATGTCCTCCAAACTAGTTCGGTAGCTACTTCCTATTATTTAACCTCGACTCTGTTACGGCCGGCCTGCTTGGCTTCATACATGGCCTGATCCATTCTGGTGAATATCTCCTGATGACGTTTATCGCTCGGCGAGGCTTCGGTTACACCAAGGCTTATGGTTATCCTAACCTGCTCGCCTTTATGAACAAACTCAATGTTTTCGACAATTTGTCTTATCTTTTCAGCTACTTGGGATGCACTGGTGCTGTCGGTCTCAGGCAGTAGAATGATGAACTCCTCGCCTCCGTACCTTGCCAATAAATCAGTTTCTCTAAGGGCAGGTTTTACCCTTTTTAAAATTTCCGTAAGACACGTATCACCTATGGCATGGCCATATGTATCATTGACCCTTTTGAAGTGATCCACATCAAATAAGATAATTGAAAAGACAGTGCCGTATCTTGTGTACCTGCTGAATTCCTGTTCCATCAAACCATCGTAGGCACGGCGATTAAACACTCCGGTCAACGGGTCTTTGAGCAGTTCCTCTTCAAGGTGCCTTGAACGCTCCTTTGCTGAAACTACATCTTTTTTCATCCGTTCAAGGTCCTGTCGAATACGGGATGTATATTGGGCCATTTCCTCTATGGACTTTCTGTCGTGTTGCTCCTTTGTTTCGATGGCTTCATTGATTATGTTCAGCCTGGAAAGAACCGCTGTTTTCAACTCTTCGAGTGACTTGCTGAAGTTAATGCTGGTTTTCAGATCATCAATGTGTTCCTTCAATTGTATATTAAAATCTCCATCTGTGCTGAAGATTCCATCTGTATAGCTGGCGGATTGAAGGATCTGTTTTTCAATTTCAAAAAGGCGACTTGTTATTTCTTTTATAAAATCAGCGGTTAATTCCCGCTCCGAACTGACGCTATCGGTGAACGATCTTAAAATAGATAGAATTTTTTTTCTGACCTCAACCAGGTCCTCCAGCGTAGTGCAATCACTTATTAGCGTGTTGATCTCGGAAAATTCGTTAAGGTCCTTGTTTGCAAGATTCAGTCGGAGATCATCCATCAGTTCTTGATAGGCGGTTTTAAGTGGCTGAATATAATCCGGTTGCAGGGACGGTCCGGCTTCGGGCTTCCTTTTCGAACCTTTCAGAAGCCTGCCAAGAAAGGATGGGGGGGCTGAACGGGTCGGTTTATCATCGATATCCTCGGAAAGAGAGGCGGTTTTGAGATTTTGTAAGGCCCGCTTCAGTTCGTCATCCTTGGATTCTTGCTGCAGCAGTGTTTTCAAGTCGCTTAGCGGTGTGTAAGCGGGGTTTGTCTGTTCAATGGGTGGTATCATCCGGATAATGGAAAGGAGCGCCTGGCGGTAAAAAGAGTCTTTTCCCCTGATATCCGAATCCAATTCATTAACCTGCTGGAGGAGGCGGTTGTTTTTTGTGGAAGCCGCCTTAATCTTAGACTCTAATTCGACATGCGCGGTCAGAAGTTTTTCCTTTTCGTCGAAAAAGCCCTGTACGTCTTCGTTTTTTTTTAGTTCTGTCAGCAGATTTTCAGCATTTAAATCAATACCTTTTTCAGCCATGGTTTTCAGGAAGCCAACCACAGCTTCAGATAGGGGTTTTAAATCATCAGCTGGTCTTTTTTTTTCCATGTGGAATAATAACCGTCTGTTTGTTTACGTGTCAAGCGGATATGCTTAATTCCATTACTTTTAATTCAACGAATAATTCATCTGTTTGCGGCAATGGGTTAAACTTGGTTATTAAGCAGAATATAAAGAAATCTTAGGGTTATGCCGATGATAGAAACAAGAAGAAGGGAGGTGGAAAAAATGGATATTGTAATCGGCGCTCCACCACGTATTGGAACGGCTAAAAAGAACCGAAACGAGCACCGGGGTGAATTTGTCGAGGGCAAACTGCTGGGTGTCCGGCAGCCGAGGAAACCCGTTTTATATTCTCCTGCAAGGGAGGCAGACAGGCGGTCGGAACACCATGCTGCTGACCCTTTGGGTGGTCGGGTACTTACGCTATTGATCCCTGAAGGTTACAAGGTTCCGAGCAACATAGGGAGTGGGGGGTTCAGAATATTAATGCGCTTCGTCCCTGTTCGGTGATCCAATACCGACAGCACCGGTTGGATTGACAGAGAGACAGGCTATATAGTTTTGTTTTTGGAAAGAAGAAAATCCGAACTTTTTATGATTAGCCGAAGGGTTTCATTTTCGTATTCGAGGTACTTCTCTAAGTCTTTTAGATCATAATTTAACAGGCGTTTAATGCCCCATAGTGTGCCTTTTGGCTGTTGAATAAAACGATTCGCCATATTGAGCGCCTCATCGTAAAGCTTTTCCTCCGGACAGACCTTATCCACAATACCCATCTCCAATGCTTCCTTCGCATTGATGGTATGATCGGATGTAAGGATTTCAAAAGCTCTTCCACGCCCGACCATTTTTGACAGAAAGAATGCGCCGCCTCCTTTGGGAACCAAACCAAGATTCAAGTAAGGATTTTCAAACTGTGCATTGTCACCAATGATCCTGTAGTCACAGGCGAATGCAATATTCATAAAAATGGAAATGATTTTTCCGCTGTCGGCATGTATTACCGTCTTATCCAGCCTGACAATATTAAGAATAAACTGGTTAACCGCATTGTAAAGCCGTTCAAGTTCGTTCAGATCCCGTCCTGAGCCGAAGACATCCGAATAGAATTTCAGGTATTCTTCCCCCCCTTTTTTTTCCGGGGAGCCAATTATCAAAAGAAGGCGCGCATGTTTATTTTTTGACAGACCATCAAGGTAATCAAAAAGCAGTTCTTTGAGATTGAGATCCGAAACATACAAAAGAAGATCTTTTTTAAACGTCATTACCGCGATTTGATCAATAAGTTCTGCGGAGAAAAGTTCGTTGTTCACATCGGCGGATTTTGAAATTGCCATTTACAATCCTATTGGTTTAAGATCGGGGGTGGATCATTAAACCGGACACCAATTCCATATGCATCGAATTCATCGACGGCGTCGATCTTCTTGCACCATTTGACTTCAGCATGATAGACTTTGTAGGCTTCAGGGCTGTAAGTCAAATCAGGTTCATCATTTAAAAGCTTAATTCTGATTTTTGTCCCTGGCTCAATAAACTGGTCTGACTGAAAGCTCATTCCTGCTATGCTTTTATCATTCATTTTAGCCGGGTAATATTTTTTTGACTCCTTGGAGCCGAACAGGATCGGGATCTCGTTGTAACGTCGTGCATACCATCGTTTTGTATTCGCTGCCATGTCACACCTCCTTTTTTAAACAAAAAAGTGAAGCAAGGCCCGCATGCAATACAAAAGCGGTTGAACATAGTTTTTTAGATCAATAAAAAGGCATCATTTCTCTCAGTCTGCCTCAGCTGACCCGTGGAAAACCACCGCATTACCAATCAAGTGTATAAGAGACGAGCTGTTAAACAAAGGTGAAAATAGTGCATGCAGATTCATTAAAATATAAATCGCAACCCCCATGAATGTCAAGTTAAAAAACAGAACTTTTTCTTGCGTCATTTTATTTCATATGGTAGACATATGACTCGGCTTCACGAGTTTTTTCACTGCTAAAACAACAGGTTGTTAACTGTTACACTTATGAGTTAAAGGTCATTCGGGAACTGCCATGGAAAACATAATACTGGTTGTAGATGATGAAAAAATGATTCGCGATATGCTTGAAAAAGCAATGAATCGAGAAGGTTATTCGGTTGTATGTGCAGAAAGCGGCGAAGAGGCGCTGGAAATACTGAAAGACAAAAAAATATTTGTTATGTTCCTGGATCTAAAATTACCCGGCATGAATGGCCTGGAGTTATGTAGACAGATCCGAGATATAAATCCCATGTCAATAGCATATGCCATAACCGGGTTTGCATCACACTTTGAGCTGGAGGATTGCCGTGATGCAGGATTTGAAGACTACTTTACAAAACCGGTTGACTTGAAGACACTATTTAAAGCAGCGGAAGATGGATTTGAAAAAATAAGAAGATGGCAGTCGGGAAACTTCGAAGAATAAGGCCGGTCGGCACGTTATATTTTTTGAATGATCATCGTCAGCTTATTCCCTTTTTCGTTGTATCTGAATTCGGAGCAATATTCTCTGATGATAGTTAATCCGCGGCCGTGATCCCTCTGGGGATCTGGAATTGTTCTACTTATTTCCTTCCAGTCAAAGCCTTCTCCCTGATCCTCGATGTCAATGATAATTTCTTTCTCCTCTATGGTAAGCATACAGTGGACAATCTTTTCAGGGTCAAGCCGGTGCCCGTGCTTTATTGCATTGGTCAACCCTTCGCGCATGCATAAGCTCAATGCGAAAATACGTGATTCGTCCAGTTCGCCTTTAAGCATATCCCTGGTTTCGACGTCAATTTTATCAATCGTATCCATCGACGAAGAAAAGGAGACGGAAAGCGTTTTTTTGTTTTTTGATATGTCAAGCATCTCTTTTTTTTGGCATGTTGAATGATCTTATACTTCGCAGGCAAGAATAACGACGTCATCTTCAGGCTCACAGCCTTGACCCAGCATGTGTTCGGCAATTTTTCGGGGGGCCTCCCCAATGGAAACATTTCCGGCAAGCCTGCATGCGCTGATTATTTTTTCAGATTCTTTTGTCCAGATAATCTTATCTTTAAGGGACTCGATGAGTCCGTCCGAGTAAAGATAGAATCTGTCCCCCGGAGAGACCCGTATTTTTTTCTGCATGAAAGAGACCTCTTTAAAAATGCCGATAACATCTCCGTTCATTTGAATCAATTGAGGGTCTTTCCCGCCGGGAGCATATACGGGGGGCGGATGACCGGCATTGATAATTGTCATGTGGCGGGCTTTGCGGTTCAACCGGATATAACATGCCGTCAGGTATTTTGCTTCGGGAAGAATTTCCACCAGCACATCGTTTAACATCCTCATGCTTTCCGCCGGATGATACACCGGAGAGCAGTTCTGTTTTAGGAGCGCCTTGACTGAAGCGGTTAAGTAACTTGTTTTGATATCATGGCCGGAAACATCAGCTACGAAATATCCGAAAATTCCCTCAGAAATCGGCAGAACTTCATAGAAATCACCGCCCGCTTCATGGAGCGTCATATAGTACACGCCAAAATTGGCTTCAGGTTGTACCTCGGGTGTGGTCAACATTCGGCTTTGGGCTTCGGACACCTCTTTTAGTTTCTGTGCTTGCTGATAAATTAGCGAATTTGTGGCGATTGACAATTTCAGGTGAAGCCGTACCCTTGCAATAACTTCCCTTGGATGAAAGGGCTTGGTTATATAATCTACAGCGCCTAGCTCAAAACCGGAAAGCTTGGCATCAATTTCACTCACGCCGGTCAGAAAAATCACAGGGATTCCCGCAGTCCCCGGATTTGCCTTTAACTTTTTTATGACCTGGAAGCCGTCTTCACCGGGCATTTTAATATCCAGAAGAATTAGGTCAGGCTTATTTTCTACGGCAACAGTTCTTGCTTCAGGACCGTTTGATGCAGTAAACACTTTGTAGCCTTCTTTTGACAGTGTCTTTTTCAGAAGCTCAAGGTTTATAGGGTTGTCATCCACTGCAAGAACGGTAAGGTGATGTTTTGTGTCCATGGATAGATTTGCTTATAAGTTCTTGTTAATTTCTTCTATTTTCTCTTCTATCATTGAGACGACAGTTTTACAGCTTTCAAAATCATTGTTTCCCGAATCTTTTTCAGCTTGTTTCGCAAGCTCGTGTATGTCTGAAAAGCCAAGGTTTCCGGAAGAGCCTTTTAACGAATGTGCTGAAGTTGACGCTTTTTCTCCATCACCTTGCCGCAAGGCATCTTTAAACCTCGATATATCCGAGATGGCATTGTCTATGAAAAAGCTGACAATCTCCTTGAATTCATGTGTTTCAAGCCCCAATTTAGCCGCCATTTCCTTGAAGTTCATGGTATGTTCTCTTGCTATGTGAAAGGTTTACAAACAATCTCCTTAATGCGCATATCAAAAAAATGGGATTGTCCGGCAGGTTGCAATACAAGTGCCGCATCCGCGCCTTTGCCGGTACCACCGATGGAGATGATATCATTTCCTGTCAATGCGCCGGCATCAGCAGCCATGATCGATATTTCGACGGCAACTTTAACCCCTTGCCCGAAAAGGCGCAATGTGTCGGCGATCAAAAGGACGGGATAACTTCCCTGGTACTTGTTAAAAATGGATCGTTCAACCCCGGATAGGGCGTGGGTCGCAGATATGACCCGTGCCCCCTGTTCAGAAAGGCGGTGTTGAGCTTCATCCGACATTACTTTTTTAAATGGCTCTCTGAAACCGCAATGATACGTGACGACCGTTAACGAATATCCCTTAAACACATCAAAGGCTTTAAAAGCAGTTTCACCGGTGGTAGAGGCCACAACCACTTCGTTTAACCCCAGTGCATTTCCACGCTCATATGCAGCGGCAAGGGTATGGTCGGTATTTCCCGGACCGGGTTTCTTAAAATGCATGTTTGTTCCCCCGCTGGAAAAAGTGGTATTAATCCAAGTAAAACCCGGATAATAATGTTATAAGACATGAGAGAAATTTCAATTGACGTAAATTGTATTTTATAGGAATAATTCCATTAGTCAATATTTTACATGATCGTAAAGGATCCACGATAATGATTATAGATTTTCATACCCATATTTTCCCCGAAACCATACGGGAAAACAGGGGCAGCTATTTTAGCGGTGAACCTGAGTTCTCACTCTTGTATGATTCTGAAAAAGCCAGACTCAGTGGAGCAGAGGAAATTGTCGGGGTGATGGATGAGGAGGGCGTGGACATTTCCGTTGTTTTTGGTTTTCCATGGAGAAACCCGGATACCGCCAAGATGCACAATGACTATGTTATCGAGTCTGTCAATAAATACCCGGATCGGTTAAAAGGACTTTGTTGTGTCGACCCTTCATGGACCGGTGCCGTAGGCGAAGTCGAAAGATGTCTCGACAGGGGCCTTTCCGGTGTCGGCGAACTGGCATTTTACGCGTCAGGAATAGATCAGAGCGCCATCCGCAGCCTGCGGCCGTTAATGGACCTGTGCTTTGATAAAAACGTCCCGATCCTCATTCATACCAATGAGCCGGTGGGGCATCAATATCCCGGAAAAACCCCCATCACTCTTCGTGACATTTACAACCTTGCCAAACACTTTCCTAATAACAAGCTGGTGCTGGCGCACTGGGGGGGAGGCATTTTTTTCTATCTGCATTTGAAAAGGGAGGTGAAGGATACGTTAAGAAATGTATATTATGATACGGCAGCCTCTCCTTTTTTATACGATAAGGACATCTATCATGCGGCGGCCGTTCTCGCCGGTGAAGATAAGGTGGTTTTTGGCAGCGACTACCCACTGATCAGACCATCAAGATATTTTAAGGAAATCGAGACCTCCGGGCTGTCTGAAGACGCTCGAGCGGGAATCATCGGGAAGAATGCGGCCGGGATTCTTGGAATAAAAGAGGGTTAGACGATGATAAAAAAAGCCGATATCCAGAATGTAAAATCCATCCACTTACTGCTGGACAGATATAGTAAAAGAGGGGATTTAATAGCCCGGCCCCTCAGTGAACTTTATGACCACTTAAGAGATTTTTTCGTATTCATAAGCACCGAAAATAATCGTATTGAAGGATGCTGCGCTCTTCAGTTTTGCTGGGAAGATCTTGCGGAGATACGCTCCCTTGCTGTTGATGAAAACCATCAGCATAAGAAGATAGGCACCAAACTTGTGGACGCCGCACTAAATGAAGCAAAACAGTTTAAAATTAGAGATGTATTCACATTAACATACCGCCCGGAATTTTTTTCAAAATTCGGATTTGAAATTATCGACAGGTCAGAGCTGCCATTAAAAATATGGGCAGACTGCATACTTTGCGTGAAGTTTCCTGACTGTGACGAAACTGCAATGATAAAGAGGCTGCGACCGTAGACAAAGCTTAAGCATAAATGAGGTTTAAGGGTATCGGCGGATATTTCCAGATACCGGGTTTCGGAAGCAAGTGCTGGCCGTCAACTGTTATCCAGTAAGGGTCCGGTTTCAGTTCCCTTAACTTTCTATCATCAGGGGGCCTGGCATGGTCTGTATTCCAGTATGTGGCCAGGAAGATGCATACGGACTGGGCATTTTTCCTGTTTTGACCTTCAGTCGCCAGAACATAATTCTTAGTGAAGGTTTGCGGTGATATATTATTTTCTTCTGAAATTTTTAATACTTCTTTTTTGGAGAGTTTTACCAGTACAGCCTTTGACGTCCCCCTTTCAGAAATTCTGAGAAGAGCCCTTGACTCGCTGCTTCCTGCATAGACCGTTGTTATGCATGGAATTTGCCTAAAATACTGGGCCGCTACAATGGCGGCGGTCCTTCTTCCTCCGGACATCACGGGCATTCCATAAAACTCAAATAGTTTTTTCTGAATATCTTCAGCGTACTTATCTCCTTTTTCATAAATATCTTTTGAAATATATCTCAGTCGTCGGGCCAGGTCTTCCGCGGCCTCTGTAATGGGCCAGTCCACCCTTACATGGTAGTGGGAAATGGAGTATCTGTTTTTTCCCGCGGCGGGTTCTCTCTGAATTAAAAGGGCATAGTCAACCGGCAGAAGATCCCCAAGAAAGTTAAAAAAGTGAACGGACTCCAGATACTTTTGTGTTCTATCAAATTCTTTTTCAAGGGAAAGCGTCTTTGACAGCCGCATGTTCTTTTTGGTGGTCTTGTTGACTTCAAGAAACCGGATATACTTTTTATGAATGTCGGGAATAGTATCTTCACAGAATATGACAAGAAAAGCATTCTGGTGTTCATACTCGAGATCAGGAATCCTGGCACGGGGTTTTAACTCGCGTCTTTCTACAAACGGGTAGGGAATATTGTTTGCTTTGAACTTTTTATAGGAATCCGTGAGTGCATACTGAAGAAGAAAATGGTCGAGTTCATCACGTAAAAGTTCATAATATGACCGCCTCAAACGGTTGGCATTGCTCAGCTCTTCCCTATAATTCCAGAATCCCACGTAATGCTCCTGTCAATTTGGACTGCTTTTTAATCCGGATGTGAAACCATATACATTTTTTCCATGAAGCATATTTATTTTTTATGAATTAGGTAGCTTATATAATGATGGAACATAACATCGTTTCGTGCGATAGTCAACGGAATCATTGACAGACATAACTAAATTTGAGTAGATTTTTATGAATTTGAAAACAGCATATATGAAAAAGAACAAAAACATATCTTCGATAGGCACATCTGATTCCGAAAAAGGTAACCGAGGCGGGCTGCTTCTTGTATTGATACTATGCTGCTTCTTTTTTTCCGGCATGACCGGTTTGATATACGAAATTTTATGGACCAGAATGATCACCAAGGTCATCGGTAATGCGCCGTTTGCCGTAAGTATTGTCTTGTCGGTTTTTATGGCGGGGCTGGGAATCGGCGGATATATCGGCGGGAAACTGACCGACCGCGCAAAGAACAATATTCAACTGGTGGCCGTATACGGATTTTTGGAAATTACTATTGCACTATACGGCATGCTCATTCCGCTACTTCTTAATTTTCTGATGCCGCTGCAATCTGCTTTTTATAACCGCCTGTTTGACTATTTCCTGTACTACAATATACTGACAGTTATCGGTTGTTCCTTTGTTATTCTGATACCCGCCGTATGCATGGGTGCCACGCTGCCTGTGTTAAGCCGATTTTTTATTGTAAATCTTTCCCATGTGGGCACCCGTTTGGGACGATTATATGGTCTGAACACATTGGGTGCGGCCTTCGGTGCAATGCTATGCGGATTTTTACTGATTCGACATCTGGGAATGTGGGGAACAATGGGTATTGCTGCGGCTTTCAACATGATTATTGGTCTTTTCTGCATCTGCGCGGCCTATTTTATGTTTCCGAAAAAAAGTCCATTGCAAAGCAGAGTGGAAAAAGGTTCTGTTCCTGATATATATCGCGGGAAGGAATCTTTTCATAATGTAGCCTTATTCATTATCATCATTTCCGGTTTCAGCACCATGGCCTATGAGGTCATATGGACGAAACTGATCGGAATTATCGTAGGTCCCACCACTTACTCCTTCACCATTGTGCTCACGACATTTATTGCCGGTCTTGCCATGGGCGGTTTCGTTTTTGGAAAAGTATCCGATGGAGTGAAACGATTTCAGGTTATTCACATATTAATGGTGACCCAGGTCATTGCCGCATTATCTGCTTTGGTGGTCAGCCAGACTCTTGGAAACAGTCAGGTCTTTTATGCAAAACTTATTTTCAGCGTAAAGGATCATTTCACGCATCTTCTTTTGATTAAATCCTTAACTTTATTTGTATTCATGATAGTGCCGACATTTTTCCTTGGTGCCGCGTTTCCTTTAGCCGGTAAAATATGTACGAGTACACTGCAACACACGGGGCGCCGCATCGGATCCGTATATGCTGTAAATACAGCGGGGGCGGTGGCGGGGTCTTTTTGCGCCGGTTTTCTCCTGATCCCTCTCATTGGAAAAGAGGGGGGGCTGAAGCTGGTTATATCTGTTCAGATGGTCACTGCAGTAGCGCTTATGGGATATACTCAATGGAAAACAAAAAGCCATTTCAGCAAATGGGCCATATCCATGCTTCTGATTGCTGCCGGGGTTGGTCTTTTTCTCTTCCACTCCCCCTGGCCTCATTGGCATAGGAAGATGCTGGCAAGCGGAAAATATCACCGTTATCAGGAAATAGAACATACAAAGGTTGGCTGGACGGAGGCACTGGTTTCAGGGATGGATTTATTCTCCGGCTTTGAAAAAGATAAACTTGTCTTTTTTGGCGATGGAATCGGGGGGTTCACTACGGTATGGCAATCCGCAACAAATGTATTGGGCCGAACCGATTACACCATGCTTAACAATGGAAAAGCCGATGCCAGCAGCAGTAGAAGCGATATGTGTACCCAGACGGTTTCCGCCCATTTTCCCTTGATATTTCATCCCGGGCCCCAAGACGTTCTTGTGATTGGACTGGGGAGCGGCATCACGGCGGGTGAAGTGCTTCACTATCCCGTCAGCACGTTGGATGTGGTTGAAATCAGTGAACAGGTTGCCATCGCCAGCCGTTTTTTTACTCCCTGGAACAATGATGTGCTGTCAAGCCCAAAAACAAATCTCATCATCCAGGATGGGCGCGCCCATCTTGAACTGACTCACCGGACATACGACGTAATTATTTCCGAGCCGTCCAATCCCTGGATGGCAGGACTGGCGTCGTTGTTTACCCGGGAATACATGGAACTTGCCAAAAACCGACTGAAGGAGGGAGGGATTTATGTTCAGTGGTTCCACTCCTATCAAATGAACTGGCCTGTTTTTTCCATGGTGGGACGTACGTTTTCCACTGTGTTTCCCGAAAGTTTACTTTTGACCACGAACCCGGGAAAAATCGGTCCTGACTTTTTGCTGATAGGCTTCAAAGATAAAGCTGAACTGGATATAGGCGTTGCTCAAGACAATTTTCAGTATGCAAGGCGGTCAAACAATATGATGCTCTTTCGTCCGGATGTATTCATTCATCTGATCATCAGTGAAGACCTGAACACCCTTTTCAAAGAAGGTCCCATCAATACGGATAACAGGCCGCGTCTTGAATTTGCAGCGCCCGGGCTGATGCACCTTGATGTTGGGGATTCTGAAATCGGCAAAAGACTTCAAGCCAATATTCGGCTGAGCCAACAGTCAAATGAAATAATAGAAAGCTATTCCAACGACATTGAGAAGCAGATTGATTTTGCAGCCTTTGTACTCTCATTTCATCCAACGGACATGACTCAAATTGATTTTAACAGGGTACCGGGTGCCTCCAAAGAAAAATTGGCGGCATCACTGGAAAACTACTGCGAAGACTATGTCGTAAGCGACTTTTCGTTTATAGGTGACAACGAGTTAAAGACGGGCTGTATTTCTGCTGCACTGGAAGCGGCTTCCAGGTACATTGAATATGGAAAGAATAAAGAAGACGCCTATTCTTACATGGGCTGGCTTTTTTATGAAGACGGAAAACCAGAGCCTGCGGCGGAATATTTTTTGAGGGCACTGGAATTAAAACCCGACGACAATTCACTGAACCTGACGTTGAGGCAGATACTCGCTTCACTTTCCTATGATGATGCGTCAGCAAATATAATGAAAAGGCTTGAGCAGGCTCCTGGCAACCATGCCCTTCATTATCAGATGGGCGCACTGCATGAGAAAAAGGGTGCCATGGATGAGGCCCTGGCCCATTACAGGAAAGCATTGGCGGCCAAACCGGATTTTATACAGGCCTTGAACAATATGGGGTTTATATATATGCAGAGAAATGACTATAAGGCATCGGTGTCGTTTTTTAAAAAGATAGTTGAAATGCGACCCTCACATGGCCCAGCCTACTACAATATTGCATGCATATATGCCTTAGAGAATAAAAAAGGAGAAGCGCTTTCATATTTTGAAGAGGCATTAAAAAACGGTTTTACGAACTGGTCCCACATCATGTCTGATAAGGATTTGCAAAATATCAGAGGGACCGACAGGTTTAAACGCTTAAAAGAGAACTATTCCGGCTGATACATGGTCGCACAAGCCGTTGCCCATGGGTATTCACGCTAAGCCTGATTTAAACGCTCAAATTAAACGCTTGCCATTAAATGCGTGCACAACTGTGAATGACTAAACAATGGACAGATGAAAGTTGTACATGAATTATGCCAACCCTGCTGATTTTTATATCCTTTTTAAATCAATTGGTTAAAATAGGGCAAGCGGCAAAGTTCTATAATATTCGAACGTGCTATCCTGAAAAAGGGGAGAAATCCGACAAAACAGGACGGGCCTGCTGTCCCTGCAAATAGGAAAAAAATAATTACGATCAATTTTAATAGGTTATCAAAATAAAAGGGGCGTCAGGACTTTTCCGCCCACCGGTATAATTTGTTCCGCAACAGGTAAGCAAAAACGGCGATGACAAGAGAAACCATAAAGATCAGGGCAAAGAGGCCGTACATTTTTTGATATATGTAGGCACCCTGGAGACTCAGCATGAGCGTCCCGGGCATTCTTCCTATGCCGGCAAGAACAATAAAGACTCTGAAGGGAATATTGCTGAGCCCTAAGAACAGGCAAAGGTAATCTTTTGGGAATCCGGGAAAAATAAACAAAGCAAAAACAACAAAAATTCCTTGCCTTTTTACTATCCTGTCAAAACGTTCAAGGGGCGCCTTGGGAATCAGTTTCCGTATATAACGCTTTCCCAAAAAACGGCCGAGGACAAAATTCAACCATGATCCAACCGTAAGACCGATGGAAGAATAGACAAACCCGTTGAGCGCTCCGAAAAGGTAACCGCCTATAAAACCGGTGGCTTCACCGGGAACCGGGGCAAAAACAACCTGAAGTACCTGAAATGCAATGAAGACAACCGGGGCGCTTTTTCCGAAACCGTCAATCCAGGATTTGATCTCTTCCCGGTCGGTTAGAAAATTATATGCGGAAAGGGAGATATCCCATAATCGGTTCTGGAAGAAATAAAAAAAAACCGCAAAGCCGATAATTACGGCAAGCGAGGGGACGATCACTTTTACAAGATGCTTCCGGCGCGGTTGTTTTTTTATTTCCATAGACTATTTGTCGGTTAAGGCCGCAACTCCCGGCAGGGTTTTTCCTTCGAGGAACTCCAGCGCCGCACCGCCTCCTGTGGACACGTGGGAGACATCATTCGCCACACCTGCGTTTTTCACAGCAGACGCCGAATCCCCACCGCCGACGACTGTGTTGGCGCCCTTTTTGGTGATGTCGGCAAGGGTGCCGGCAATGGCGTATGTCCCTTCGGCGGTTTCCTTGATTTCAAAAACACCCATCGGCCCGTTCCATACAACCGTATTTGCCGTATCTAAAGTGGTTCGAAACAGATCAACCGATAGAGGCCCAATATCGAGGCCGATTTGGTCCTCGGATATCTCGTCCCTTTTTACGGCAAGAAGAGGCCCCGTCTTTTTGGCTTTAACATCCACCATGTCCGACACAATACTGTCAACCGGAAGAATAATTTTATCCCCGCCTTTTTCAAGGATCGTTTTTGCAAGTTCAATTTTATCTTTTTCAAGAAGTGATTTTCCGATTTCAAGCCCCATGGCCTTGAAGAATGTATATGCCATTCCCCCCCCTATGATGAGGTGGTCAACCTTGGGAAGGAGGTTTTCGATGACATCTATTTTCCCGGTAATTTTTGCTCCGCCCAATACGGCTACAAATGGTTTTTTCGGGTTCTCCAATAAAACTCCCAGGCATTCTATCTCTTTCATTAGAAGATATCCCGCAGCACATGTATCAATATGGTGAGTTACACCCTCTGTGGATGCATGGGCCCTGTGGGCCGTACCGAAGGCATCATTGACATAAAGGTCACCAATACCGGCAAGGCGTTTGGCAAAGTCGGGATCGTTATCTGTTTCTTCCTTGTAGTATCTGAGATTCTCAAGGAGGAGCACATCGCCGTTTCCAAGTCCCTTTACAGCCGACTCCACCTCCGGACCAACACAATCGTGGATGAAGCAAACCTCCTTCCCGAGTAGATGCGAAAGAACGGAAACGCAGGGTTCAAGAGACAATTCAGGCACTTTTTCTCCTTTTGGCCGTCCCAGATGGCTCATGAGAACAAGCCTGCCTCCTTTTTCAACAATAGCCTTCAGGGTGGGCAGTGCAGCACGAATACGCTTATCGTTAGCAACCTGTTTGCCCTCAAGGGGAACATTAAAATCAACTCGAGTGAGAACACGTTTTCCCTGAACTTCAATATCGTCTATTGTAAGTTTAGCCATTTTATTCTCCTTTCGAACTATTTTTTTTGCCATGCTCGTCCATTTTTCGTTGAAGGACCTTTTTTTTGGACCATCGCTCAAAGAAGCCAATGGTTCCGGATGCATAGGCTCTATCTGTTTGTTCTTCCCTGATGCTGAGGCCGCTCTTTCCGGCCATCGCTTTTTTAAGGCATTGGGTTTTATAAAAACAGGGCGTGCACGATTCCGGTGAATGTCTGAGCCCGTCATCGGTCATAGGAAATACGATCTCCAGGTTTCCGAAGCAAAAGGGTTTGTCGTCATTCGGATCAGCCATTGGTGGTCACCTTTTTATCATACGCCTTGTTTATTCGATGGATATGACCGTTGTCAGCAAAGCTGTAATATGTGTTGTCGCCGATAACAATATGGTCGTGTACGGTGATGTCAACCGTGCGCAGGGCAAAAAGCAGCCGGTGAGTAACGGCGATATCTTCAGGGGAAGGCTCCGGATCACCCGACGGGTGGTTATGGGCGAAAATCAAGGACGCCGCTTTACGGTCAAGTGCACCGCCGACAACCTCCCTGGGATAAACCGAGCTTGCCGTCAATGTTCCTTTAAACAAGATCTCATTCGCTATGATGCTGTTTTTAGCATCAAGGTATAACACAACGAAGCACTCCCTGGTTTTTCCTCCGATCCTGGTATAGAGATAGTTAAACAGGTCTTTTGAATTATGAATATGCTGCTTGTCAGTAATTTTTTGTTCAAGGTACCGGTCCGCCACGGCCTTTATCAGCCTGATTCCAAAAAGACTTTTGGAACCAATCCCTTTTACTTCGCACAACTCCCGGCTTGATGCTTCCAAAACACCCTGGAGGGTTTTAAATTTTTTTAAGGCGTCTTTGGCGGAATCTTTGCAGTCTTTTCTTGGGGTGCCGATAGTGAGAAGGAGCTCGATAACTTCATAATCATGAAAACCGGTCAAGCCGGACGCCAAAAACTTATCCCTGAGTCGTTTTCGATGCCCTTCTCCCTTTTGCGCATTCCCGTTTTCCATTTACAAGCCGGCTCCCTGAACATCATTTTCTATTGTTTCGTTCTTCCCTGTCGAACTCATGCCTCAAGTCGCGGGTCATCAGACCATAAACAGCCTCCGACGGAGAGGTGTCATTATAGAGGACATTGTATACTTCATGGGAAATCGGCATTTCAACCGACAATTTGTTGGACAGGTTATACACGGATTGTGCCGTTTTCACTCCCTCGGCCACCATTCTCATTCCGGAAAGAAGATCGCTTAACTTGTTGCCCTCGCTTATTTTTTTCCCAATAGTGTGGTTCCGGCTGATGGTTCCCGTGCAGGTCAGCATCAGGTCGCCGACACCGGCAAGACCGGAAAATGTCTGCGGATCGGCACCTAATTTTAGCCCAAGTCGCCGAATTTCAGCTAATCCTCTCGTGATCAGAGCCGCCCGGGTATTTAAGCCGAGGCCCAGCCCATCGACTATTCCAGAGGCAATGGCGATAACATTCTTTACTGCCCCGCTGAGCTCTACGCCCATCATATCGTTGTTTGTATACGTACGGAAAACGGGAGTGGAAAAGATCTGCTGTACAAAGCGTGCGGTGACGTTATCCCTGGAAGCAATGGTAACCAGGGTGGGTAAATTTTTGGCGACTTCTTCGGCAAAACTGGGCCCGGAAAGAACAGAGAAGAGATGGTCGGGTACATGAGCAAGAATTTCTTTCAGAACGCCGGACATCGTCAAGTGGGTTTTGTTCTCAATTCCCTTTGTTGCAGAGACGACAACCGTTTGGTCGGAAATATGGTCTGCGATGCGTGTTGCGGTTTCGCGCATAAAATGGGATGGAACGACAATCAACAATAGATCCTTGTCTTTTGCCACTTTTTCAATGTCTCCCGTGGGAAGAAGATTTTCCGAAAGCGAAACACCTGGAAGAAACACGCGGTTTTCTTTAAGGGAGGCTATTTGATCTATCACCTCCTGCTCATAGACCCACAGGTCTACCTTATAGCCTTTGTTCCCAAGAAGATTGGAAAGGGCCGTACCCCAGCTTCCTGCACCGACAACGCCAATTTTTTTTGAGTCGGCGTCAACCGGTTTTCCGAAGTCGGTCATTTATTCCTTCTCCTTTTCCGCCAGCCGCGCTGCTCCGGTAACTTTTTCGCCGATTTCAAGTCCTATCAACTTTACACCCTGGGTATTTCTGCTTATCACCGATATATCACTGATATTCATTCGTATTAATTTGCCGCCATCGGTCATCAGCATCAGGTCGTCGTTCTCTTCCACCAGAAGAATGGCAATTACTTTTCCGTTTCGCTCTCCTGTCTTTATGGTAATGACACCTTTGCCGCCCCTTTTTTGTATGGGGTATTCATCAATTGAAGTTCTTTTTCCGAAACCGTTTTCAGTGGCGGTAAAAAGAGTCTGGCCGTGGCTCAAGACTTCCATACCCACAAGACGGTCGTTTTCACCCAGCATCATTCCCCTGACGCCCATTGATGTCCTGCCGGATTGCCGGATGTCCGATTCATGGAAGCGTATTGATTTCCCTGACCCTGACCCCAGGAATACATTCATGGTTCCGTCCGTAATCCGCGCTGTGATCAGTTCATCCCCTTCTGCAAGGGTAAGAGCTTTAATGCCCCCGGATCTGGGCCTGCTGAATGCCATCAGGTCCGTTTTTTTTACGGTGCCGTTTTTTGTTGCCATGACAATATAATACCCCGGATCAAAAGACACGACGGCGAGAACGGTTGACAGGCGTTCATCCTCATCAAAATTTAACAGGTTGACAACTGCTTTGCCGCGGCTTGTCCTTCCGGCCTGGGGAATATCCCAAACCTTGCACCAGTATAGTTTTCCCCTGTTGGTGAAAAAAAGAAAGTTATGATGCGTAGATGCCACAAAAAGAAGTTCAGCAAAATCCTCATCTCTTGTGCCCATGGCGGTTTTGCCTTTACCGCCCCGCCGTTGCTGATGATAAAGCGAAAGGGGCGTCCTCTTGATATATCCATTTTTTGAAATGGTGACAACCATGTCCTCTTCGGCAATCATATCTTTCATGGTCATTTCCCGGACATCTCCTTCAATTTGTGTGCGCCGCGGGTCTCCGTATTCGTTTTTTATTGCCACCAGCTCATCTTTGATTATGTTCAGAACAAGCCGGTCACTGGCAAGAATCTCTTTGAACCGCTTGATATCCTGCAGTACGTTTTCATACTCCGAGAGTATTTTTTCCTGCTCAAGACCGGTGAGTCTTTGGAGTCGCATATCAAGGATCGCCTGTGCCTGAATGGCTGTGAGGCCGAAGTTTTCAATCAGTCCTGATTTTGCTTCCGGAGGGGATGTTGATTTACGGATCAATGCCACCACGGCATCAATATTCTCGAGTGCGATCTTTAATCCCTCAAGAATATGGGCTCTTGCTTCGGCTTTTTTCAGATCATACCGTGTTCGTCTTACAATAACCTCTTTCCGGTGCAGAATGAAATACTCCAGAATTTCCTTGAAATTTAATATTTCCGGCCGGTTATTTACAATCGCAAGAAAGATGATGCCGAACGTATTCTCGAGTTGTGTCTGCTTGTAGAGCTGATTAATAACGACTTCCGCATTCTGGCCTCTTTTGAGTCCTATGGCTATCCGCATTCCTTCCTTGTCGGATTCGTCTCGAACAAAGCTTATTCCGCCTATTAATTTATTTCTGACAAGTTCCGCCGTCTTCTCGATTAGTTTTGCTTTATTAACCTGGTAGGGCAGTTCGGTGATGGCGATGGTTTCCTTTTCGGTTTTCTTGTCTTTCTCAAGTGAGACGGCCCCTCTTATTCGAATTATCCCCCGTCCGGTTTTGTAAGCATCTTCTATTCCTTTTGTACCATAAATGACACCCGCCGTAGGAAAATCAGGCCCCGGGACAAGCGCCGACAGGTCATCAATGGAAAGTTCCGGGTTGTCGATCAATGCCCGAATGGCTTCCACCACTTCGGAAAGATTGTGCGGCGGGATGTTGGTTGCCATGCCCACAGCGATACCCGATGACCCATTTACCAGAAGGCTGGGAAACTTTGTCGGAAGCACGGAGGGTTCTTCAAGCGTTTCATCGTAGTTTGGAGTGAAGTTCACCGTTTCTTTGTCCAGGTCAGCCATTAATTCATGGGCAAGGCGCATCATCCTTACTTCCGTATAACGCATGGCGGCGGGGGAGTCGCCGTCTACGGATCCAAAGTTACCCTGACCATCAACGATTGGATATCGCATTGAAAAATCCTGGGCCATTCGCACTATGGTGTCATAAACCGCCGTATCCCCATGGGGGTGATACTTACCGATGACATCACCGACGATTCTTGCCGACTTCTTATATGGTTTATTCCAATCATTTTTCAGCTCCTGCATGGCGAACAATACTCGCCGATGTACAGGTTTGAGGCCGTCACGAACATCCGGCAGGGCTCTCCCGATGATGACGCTCATGGCGTATTCGAGATAAGATTTTTTCATCTCGCTGTTAATATTTATTTCATTGTACCTGGTTGTCTCCGTCATTCTTTTTTATCCTAAAGCCTGTGTTATTGTGAGAATTTTTCCGGTTCCACGATCTTCTGATAATTCGATGTGTAAATATCCGTCAATGTAAGGAATCCGGTAACAATCAGAGGGCCGTAAATAATACCCAGTATTCCGAATAGTTTTAATCCGCCGATAATTGCAAGAAACACAAGAAGTGTGTGCATTTTAACCCTGTCCCCGACAATTTTCGGTTTAACAAGATACTCGATGCCGCCTGATAAAACGGCATAAAAAACAATGAAAAACAGGGCTGCCGCAATCCTTTCCTTGAGAAAGAGGTAAAGCGCTGCGGGCAAAAAGACCACCCCTATTCCAATTATGGGAAGAAACGCCAGAAATGCCATCACTACTCCCCATAGAAATGGAGAGTTGAGTCCAAACATCGCAAATGCGATGCCGCCTGCTGTTCCTTGTATAAAACCTCCGAGACCGTTTCCTATTAATATGGCACCGGTCATGTCCTTGAACTTTTGAATAAGCTTTTCGTCTTCTTCCCTGGGAAGAGGGGAGATATCGATTACGAATTCAATCAGTTTGTGCCCGTCCATCAAGAGAAAAAAAACAATCATGAGCATAAAAAAGAAATTGATGACAAAATTCAACACATTTGCCGTAAGGGCCTTGGCCTGGTCAAACAAGAGGAGACCGATAAATTTTCCAAGTTCTGAAATGGATTCGTTCAAATCCTCTGCGGTAAGTTCCATATCTATATTTGAAAGAACAGCATTCACCTTGTCAAGGAGGCCGCTTTGCTCGAACAGGTGTTTCACATGACCGCTTGAAACGATTTCCCTTCCGGTAAGATAGAGATCATAAGCTTCTTTTGAGAGGACTCCGCTGAAAAACAGCAGAGGAATAAATAGAAGAAAGAAAATTACAATACATGTCACAAGTGCGGCAACAACAGGACGAATTTTTGTTGTTTTAACCAGACGTCTGTATACAGGGTTGAATACGGTGGTTATTACCGCCGCCATGACAATAATGGAAAAAAACGGCATGAAAAGCCATGCCACAAGAACGATGGAAACCAGAAATAAGAAAAGAAAGAACCAGAGGATCATGTTATTTGATAGTTTTGTCTCCATGCGGTTTTCATAAATTCCGGTGTCAAAGAACCGCCGATAGTCCGACAGTCAACTGAACAATAGTAAAATCATGGACACCTGTTTCCGATAACCGGAAAACAGGTGTCAGGGGTTACAAACGATAAGGTATTTTTAAACGTCCGATGGGTGGGCGCTTTATTTACTGATATATGCTCCGGCGATGAGATAAAGAGCCAACTCATAAATCACGACCGGTGTATAATCATGAAAGAAATGAAAAACGATTCCTCCTCCGATTATCGCCGGAACCATAAAAAATACCAGTATCCCTAATTTTCTGCTAATATCCATGATAATGCCTGTCTTCAAATTAATCGAAAAAAACAATCATTTTCTATCAATAACATGGTCACAAGTAAAGCTTAAAGTTGATGATTTTATAAAAAGTCCAAACTGTTAATAATTATCTTTCGACGATCATCGCCATCCCCATTCCACCGCCGATACACATGGTGATAAGGCCTGTGTTGTATTCCATTCGTTTCATATGATACATACCGGAAACAACCTGACGCGCTCCCGTACATCCAATAGGATGCCCCAGCGATATTCCGCTTCCCAGTTCATTGGGCCGATCATTTTCAAGATTGAGCTCACGCATGCATCCTATGGCCTGGGATGCGAAAGCCTCATTCAGTTCAATCATTTGAATGTCGTCCATGGTCATATTCGTCTGCTGCAACACTTTTTTAACGGCGGGAACCGGTCCCAAACCCATGTATGCGGGGTCAAGGCCGCCGGCGCTGAACCCCTTGATTTTCATTATGGGTTCGAGTTCCAGTTCCTTTGCTTTTTCAGCGCTCATCACCACAACCGCTGCTGCCGCATCGTTTATTCCGGACGCATTACCCGCCGTCACGGAGCCGTCCTTTTTAAAGGCCGGCCGGAGTTTGGCCATCTTTTCCATGGAGGTGTCCATGGGCCGCTCATCGATATCAAAAACAGTCTCCCCTTTTCTGGATTTAATGACCACCGGCACGATTTCGTCTTTAAACAGACCGTCGGCTATCGCTCTCATGGCCCGGTTATGACTGAGAACGCCCAGCTCATCCTGCTCCTCCCTTGAGATATTATACAGATCAGCTATGTTTTCAGCTGTTTGCCCCATATGATAGCCGTAAAAAATTTCAAAAAGGCCGTCAAACACCATCAGGTCGTAGATATCTCCACAGCCGGTGAGCTCCATTCTGTGGCCCCATCGTGCTTTGGGCAGGGCCATGGGCGCCAGGCTCATATTTTCCTGGCCGCCGGCAAGGACCACATCGGCCTGCCCGGTCATGATGGATTGGGCGGCAAGGGTGATGGCCTTCAGGCCGGAACCGCATATTTTATTGGTTGTATGTGCCGGGGTTTCTTTCGGTATCCCTGCTTTGATCATGGCCTGCCTTGCCGTATTCTGTCCCTGAGCAGCCTGAAGAACGTTCCCCATAACAACTTCGTCTATGGCAACGGGTTTAAGCGAATCATCCCAGTCATATGCGTCTTTTTCCAGTTCAGTGAGGCCCTGGTCTTTTAATGCCGCCGGTCCGGCATTTCTCATATCATCACTTACCACCGGTCTAAGACCAAGCTTTTTCAGGACATCTCTCAT
>Ga0180436_10001080_pt1 | contig 27193 bp, 18 predicted proteins | sample SS_ome_2_FD_132434 | JGI IMG/M metagenome (GOLD analysis project Ga0180436, IMG submission 132434) | Hypersaline lake sediment archaeal communities from the Salton Sea, California, USA - SS_3_S_2 metaG | ecosystem: Environmental > Aquatic > Non-marine Saline and Alkaline > Hypersaline >... | reverse complement strand
TCCCCGGGAGGAGAAAAAAATATTTTTCCCCAATGCGGGAGCGGCGGTACCGGGACTCGAACTTGTCGAAGAACTGCTTGGTATCGAATTCAAGCAGGCAGTCTATTTTGATTCCGCCAGCCTTCAGCAGATTATCTTCAATGCTGCCCGGGAAGGTTTCAAAGTGATTATTGGCGGTGCCTCTTCGATGCAGCACGCGCTGAAACACGGCATGGGCTACCAGGAGCTGGAAACCCCGATTCACGATATTGTCGAAACCATCGAGAATGCAAAATCGGCGGCATTGTCGAACCGGGAAGAAAAGGCGACGACCCAGCGCTATCAGTCCATCATGAACCTGACCTCAGACGGCATCATCTCGGTCGACTCGCGGGGGAAACTGACGACAATCAACAACAAAGCCCGAGCGATACTGGGCGCCGAAGACCGGGAAGTCATCGGCAAACCGGTATCGACCTTCATCAAGAACAAAGCCATACTGCGGGCCCTGCTGGGACAGGCCTCGATCCATGAGAAAGTCGAGCAGATCGGCGACGAACTGTTCGTATATAACCAGGAGCCGCTGCATATCGAAGACCAGACGGTCGGGGTGGTTTCAACCTTCAAGGAAATCTCTACGGTCATGCGCGCCGAGCGTACCGTGCGCCGCTCGCTGACCAAAGGTTTCACGGCCGGCTACATGTTAGAGGACCTCGTCTATAGAAGTCAGCAAATGCATACCATCGTCAGCACGTGCAGGGAACTGGCCAAAACCGACTCGACCGTTCTCGTCACCGGGGAAACCGGGACCGGCAAAGAAGTTATCGCCCAGGCCATCCACAATGTCAGCGGTAGGAAAAAGATGCCGTTTGTGTCCGTACATTGCGGCGCCCTGCCGGAACAGCTGCTTGAAAGCGAGTTGTTCGGACATGAGGAAGGGGCCTTTACCGGGTCGAAAAAAGGCGGCAAACCCGGTCTGTTCGAGATGGCCCATCAAGGAACGATATTGCTCGATGAAGTCGACTCGACGTCTGAAAATGTGCAGCTGCGTCTGCTGCGGGTCCTGCAGGAAAAAGAAGTGATGCGGATCGGCGGGGACAGGAAAATCCCCGTCAATGTCAGGGTCATTGCGGCTGCGGGAAAAGATTTATGGTCAGCGGTAACCGCCGGCTTCTTTCGAAAAGATCTGTTTTTCAGGCTCAACGTGCTCCGCATCAACATTCCGCCGCTGCGGGAGAGAGCGGAAGACATCCCGGTCCTGCTCAACCATTTCATCCACTACCATGCGGGCAAACTGGGGGTGAAACCGATGTCGCTGCCGGAGCCTTACGTGCGCAGACTCTCGGGTTATTCGTGGCCGGGAAATGTCAGGCAATTGAAGCATTTCGCAGAACAGCTGTCGTTGAACAGCACGTTTCATTTCAGCACCAGCACCCTGGAAACCCTGTTCAAGGAACTCAGTTCCATCGTCGACGTCGATCCTGAAGAAACGCTCAGCCGGCCGGCCCCCCCGAAGCCCCCCCGTGCCCCCCTCAGACTTTCCGATCCTGTATCCGAGGCCGAGGCCATACGCAACGCGCTGCAGGAGGCCGAATTCTCAAAATCCAGGGCAGCGGAGTTGTTGGGTATAAGCCGGACGACACTGTGGAGAAAAATGAAGCAGATCGACAGCGGGGACCAGTCATGAGACAGGTGCATCAGGCACCATCTGCAGTACGCTGTCAGACGCGCCGGTTGATGCGAAATTTCCGGATATATGCGCCGGTCGAATCGGCTTGCCCAAGAGCCGAAACTCTTGGATACCACCTTTAACATCGACCATGCTGCCTCGATACCGCCGGCGCAGGGAGAAGTCATCGCGTCAGTTCCGGCATCAACCTATTGCTTTCCGGTTAATATTCTGGACTTTTCCCCCGATATTCCGTATAACAGGGCTCTGCCTGAAACTCAACAGGGATGCAGCCACAGCATGCGCGTGGTGTCAATGGCAGGAGCTATCGTACTTTTCACCACAGTTCATATAGAAACTCTCGCTGAAAACATCCAACAATTTGCTTATTTGACTGCTATCTAAAGGGAGAAACCCATGGAAGGAGCCCTCCTCCCCATCATAATTTTTATTGCCGTCTATGTCGCCATCACGTTTGAAGTAGTAAACAAGGCCGTCGCCGCGATGCTTGGCGTGATGGTTCTGCTGTCGGCGCATGTGATCAGCGACCACCATGCGGTGACCTTGATCGATGTCGAAACCATCATGCTGCTGCTCGGCATGATGTCCATTGTCGTCATCCTCAGGAAATCTGGTATTTTCACGCTGCTCAGCGTCAAGATCGCCGAGCTCACCAAGGGCAGCCCGCTCAAGATCCTGGTCCTGTTTTCGGTGGTAACGGCGACGATGTCGGCTTTCCTCGACAACGTTACGACGGTGTTGATTATCGTTCCGATCATCGTCGAGCTTACCGCCGGCATGGGGCTCAACCCGAAACTTTTTGTCATCAGCCAGGCGGTTATCTCGAACATCGGCGGTACCGGCACATTAATTGGCGATCCGCCCAATATCATCATCGGTTCCAAAGTCGGCCTGACATTCAACCAGTTTGCGGTCAACCTCTTCATACCGGTCACCATATCGCTCGCAGTCGGGCTGGTCCTGCTCTGGGCGATGAACCGGGAGATGTTCCGGCCGGTCAACACGAGTCTTGCCAAACTGTTTTCGACCCACCTGCTGCTCGAGAAGATCCGCCTCGACTTTCTCAACAAACCGGTTGATACCGTCCTGCTCGTCAAAGGACTGGCCTGCCTGGCCCTGGTCATCATCCTGTTTGTCACCCAGACCATAACCAAACTCTCCCCCGGCGTTGCCGCGATGCTGGTGGCGATGATCCTGTTTACCGTTTCCCGGGTCGATGTCGAGGAGATGCTCGAAGAGATCGAGTGGAGCACGCTGCTCTTCTTTGCCGGCCTGTTCATCCTGGTCGGTGTGCTCGAGGAAAAAGGCGTGATCGAATGGATCGCCCACAACGTCTTCCTGCGCATCGGCGATAATCCTTACGTAATCGTGCTCACCGTACTCTGGGTATCGGGAATTGCATCCGGATTTCTTGACAATATCCCGTTCACCATCACGATGATACCGATCGTCAACCTGATCATGGAAACCACCCCGATCCCGAACGACATCCTCTGGTGGTCCCTGGCCCTTGGCGCCTGTTTCGGCGGCAACCTGACCATGATCGGGGCCTCGGCCAATATTGTCTCGGTCGGTATGGCCAAGCAGTCGGGCGTGAAAATCAGTTTTCTGGAATTCATGAAGACCAGCGCGCTGATCACGATCGTGACGCTGTGCATTGCTTCAGCATATCTCTCAATCTATCTGTGGTTAAGCTTATGAACCAAATTGAAAAAGACAATCTGGACAATCTTTTCCTATACCACGGCAACGTGCTGGGTGCCGCCCGAACCACATCCATGGCGCTCAAATCGCTGATCAATGCTTTCCGGGAACTCGAATGTGAGCAGGAAGATATCTTTGATCGCTACACAGAACTGGCTGCGGCAATCAAGGCGACCCAGCCCCGCATAACCCCGGTAAGCCATATGCTGGAACAGTTCGAATCTGAGATGAAGCCATACTGGCAAAACGACGTGGCGGAGGTCAAAGCCCAGGCCACGAGGATACTGAGCGAGAAAATCAAACTGTATCAGTCGCGGGCGGAGCGGGTGGTCAGGCACGGCATCAAGTTTATCGAAGAGCGTGACGGCATTATCGTCCATTCAGCAAGCTCGATGGTCACAAACGTACTGATCCAGGCCAAGGAAGTACTGCTCAGAAATTTTTCGGTCATCGTTCTCCAACTCGACCCGGTGCGTACGCCCCAGGTGGCGTTATCATTGAAAGAACACGACATTCCCCACATTGTCGTCCCGGCCTTCAATCTCGATCACCACATCAGCAAGGCCAACAAAATCGTGCTCGGTGCGGTCAGCGTAACCAGGGATTTAAAGGTGGTCGCGCCCGTCGGAACCAGTACGGTACTCAGCTTGTGCCGCCACAACGGCGTCAAGAGCTTTCTGTTCGCGAACTCGTACCATTTCTCCCACGGACTGGCTGATTCCCAGCGGATCTATCGCTCCGACAAGCTGATTGCGTCCTCACGGACCACGTACAACCTGACGACGTATTCCCACGACCTGGTGGACCTCAACCTCATCGACACGCTGATCGACGAAGACGGCGTGGTCGACAACGACCGCCTCTGGGCGTTTACCGGCTAACCTGAATTCCCGTTCGATTCCGCGTATTTCTGCAGTTTGTTCTGCAGGGTCTTGCGGGTGATGCCGAGCCGCCGGGCCGCTTCGCTCTTGTTCCCATCCGTTTCTTTCAGGGTCTGATGGATCAGGATCATTTCAGCTTCCTGCAGCGTTGCGGGGCGGCTGGATTCGTGCGGCTCGCTGCTGGCAAAATGTTTCTGGACCTGGATAGGCAGGCTCTTTTCCGTCAAATGGTTGCCGCGCATCAGGATAATGCCGCGCTCGATTGCATTTTCCAGTTCCCTGACGTTGCCCGGCCACGGATAGGATGTCAGGTGCCGCATGCAATCATTGCTTACCGACTCCACGGTGCGCCGATTTTTACGGGCGAAGTGGTCGATGAAATGGCGTGCCAGCAACTCCACATCACCGTCCCGTTCACGCAGCGGCGGCACCTCGAGCGTCACCACGTTGAGCCGGTAAAACAGGTCTTCCCTGAAATTGCCCTGTTCCACTTCCTGCTCCAGGTCACGATTGGTTGCGGCGATAATGCGCACGTCAACCACCACGGGCTTGTCACCGCCGACCCGCTGCACCTCTCCCTCCTGCAGTGCACGCAGCAGTTTCACCTGCATCGCGGTTGACGTCTCCCCGATTTCATCAAGAAACAGCGTGCCCTCGTCCGCCTGCACAAACGTTCCGTCACGCTGCTTGTCGGCACCGGTAAAGGCACCCTTCTCGTGGCCAAACAGTTCCGATTCAAGCAGGCTCTCGGCCAACGCCGCGCAGTTGACCCTGATAAACGGCTTGTCCTTGCGCTCGGAATTGCGATGCAGGGTTTCAGCAACCAGTTCCTTGCCGGTGCCCGACTCACCGGAGATAAGCACCGTCGCCTCGGTCGGCGCCACGTACCCGATCATCTCGAGCAGTTCCTGCATCCGTGGAGAATTGCCGATTATTGAGGTGATTAGCGCACCGGCGTCAGACTGCGCGTCCTGCTTCCGCTCCTCCACCCGGTGATGGTCCAGCGCCCGTTCCAGGGTTAATCTGAGACGCTCGAAATCCAGCGGTTTGGTCAGATAATCGTGGGCGCCCTTTTTGATCAGGTTCACGGCATCGTCAACAGAAGAGAATGCGGTCATGATGATCACCGGCAATGCCGGCCTGATGCGTTTTATATGGGCAAACGCCTCGAGCCCGCTCATCCGGGCCATCTTCACATCCATCAGTACCGCATCGAAGTCGCGGCGTTCGACCACCGCTACCGCCGTATCGCCGTCATCGGCTTCAACACAGTTGTATCCCCACTCCCTGAACATGGAGCAGAGCATATAGCGATGCACCTGTTCGTCATCGACAACGAGGATATCGACCTGTTCGTTCTGCGGACTCATCCCAGCACTTGCGAATTGTTTTTTGGCGGCAGCAGCTCAGCCTCTCCAGGTGAAGAAAGCCTCAAAGAGTATAATACAACTCCGCCTGACTTCCCACCTCGATATACAGATTAACTGCATTCCCTCAAGCCCGGGCATGAGACGGAAGCGCGTCGTCTGCCCTGCGGGAGCTATTGGGCTGCAGGATCGGAAACGATCTCTACGATTGTTTCATATATCTGCATCGGTCCGGTTCCGCTTGCAGAAGCTATGTCTTTGATTTTGGCATCTGGGGATACTTCAATTCCCCGACTGGCCAGTCCATTGATAACCATCGTGCAATCCTGTCCGATTTCATCGCAGAGTTGCTGGATGGTCTTTTTGCCCATCCCCGACGTCGGCGCTTTCACCCCATCCACCGAGTCTGACGGATGTTCCGATCCTCCGGAGCTTCCGGCAGCTCCGCCAGCGGTCTCGCCACCGTACGCGGCAGTATTGATAATATCATAGATTTCCTGGGGCGTTTTGCCGCTTCGTGCGGCGATATCCTGTATCATCTCTTTGTCATCGGGCACCTCCACTCCCGCAGCCTGAAGAAGCTCCCTGCTTTTCACGACATCGAGTCCCAACCGCGACGTAAACCCCTTGAGTGAAGACGACTGCGCCTGGCCATAGGGCGGATCACCGTACTTCGATGCCGCACCTTCCTTGATCTGCTCGGAAAAATCTACGATTGTTATGATCGGCGGGACGTGGTAGTACGTTGCCACTACAAATACAGCGGTCAATACAAATCCCACCGTGGAAGCGGCACTGAACAGCCGGAACTGTCTTGCCTTGTTTTTCATGTAATTCATGATCGGCTTCCAGTTCAGGTAGATATGCAGACAGCCGGCAAACAGGAACAGAAATCCCACCGTCGTATGCTGTGCAGACCAATCGTGCTTGGTGAGTCCCCAGAATTCCCAGACCGCCCAGTTCGCGATCCGACCTTCCGGGACCACATAGAGAACGATCGAGTTGAAGGTCAGGACAATCAGGGACCAGACCATGGTCATCGATGTGATTTTTCGTAAATTCATAACTCCTCCCCGTAATTTATTATCAACACACCAGCTCAATCTACGATAATCCAATAACCACAGAAACTACATTAGTAAATAATTAAATTACTTGTCTCCCTCAAAGCCGCTTCAGCCTCATGCCACTTCAACTGCTCCTGCGCCTGTTGCCGTAATCGAGTCGGTACGGATAACAAGGAGAGAAACGGCACGATCGCTGGGTAATTTTTACCCAGCGATCATCCATAATGCGTAGAAATTTCCCGGTGCTTACCTTTTCAGCACTGGTTCCAGCGCCTCAGGAATCGGATGTAATCAAATTATTTCAAAATGTTATACGTATAGCTTTATTTCAGGCATGCTCGTTGCTCATTAGTAAACAAAGGCAACGACCAACAATCACAATCAAAAAGGAGCAGGCCATGAAAAAGAGAATTCTGACAACCACGATAATCGCAGCAATCGCCATTGGAACCGCAGTAACCGCTTCCGCCAATTGGGGGCAACGCGGCGGAGGATACTGGAATAACAACATGCCGGCACAAGCACCGGGACCGCGCGTGCAGATGCAATATCAGCAACTGGATCCGGCAGCTAAGGAAAAGCTGGATAAATTTTTTGCCGACACGCAGGATCTTCACAAACAAATCATTACCAAGCGTGCCGAAGAACGGGCCTTGATAAGCGGTGCAAATCCAGACCCGGCCGCGGTAAGCAAGCTGGCGGGAGAAATCTTTGACCTGCGCTCGACCATACGTCAGAAAGCGGAAGAAGCGGGTGTAACCGCGTACCTCGGGCCGTATGGTCCGCGCGGCGGCAAGAATTTCGGCCCCGGCGACAACGGTATGAGAGGCGCAAACCAAGGCGGCCGCTCCATGAATGATATGCAGAATGGATTCGGTTACAGGGGTAAATGGAATTAAGTGAAACGTTCATCATATAATCCGGATTAATTCCCCTCCCTTATGCGACGCTTTCATAAGGGAGGGATTTCCTGTATCATTGTGCAGCGGCAGCGGGTAAGGTGTCCTGTCATATAAACCTTCAAGATCTCGATTGACGCAAGAGGGATAACAATGCCTAGAAATTTCATTACATTACTGACCTGTTCAGTGCTCTTTTTAATGCTGTTGCCGGGAATCAGTGCAGGCGCAGATTTTCAATCCATGACCACGGAGGAACTCAGTAAACTCCGGGGAACCATGTACAACGCTCCCCAGGAACAGCGGGATGCGTTTCGAGCTGAGTGGGCGAAGCGTATCAACCAGATGACACCAGAGGAGAAGCAGCAGTACCTGGGGTCCGGCAGTGGGAGAGGACAGGGAAACCGCAGTGCAACTGGTCTCGGAGACGGGCAAGGCCGCGGCAGAGGGGGCGGAGCGGGCGGTACGAACAGTAGCGGAAACGGGCAGGGCAGCGGTCGGGGACAAAACAACAGCTGATTGCGGGGCAGCTCTACCACAGGGCGACCATGAACAATCGTCTACTCAGCGCTGGAAAGTGAGGGAAACGTGAAAAAATTTATTGCTGCGGGCTGCATGTTATGGCCGATGCTGAGCTGGTATTCAACATGTCATGCCATTTTCAACGATTTATTTGCGACCTCAGATGAATGCGCGTTCTGCCATACGTCCAGCGCTTCTGCGTTGGTAGACAGCAATGGCAATGATCTGTCGATTGGCGACGACTGGAGTTCCTCGATGATGGCGAACTCCTTCAAGGATCCGCTTTTTCGTGCGAAACTTGAATCAGAAGTTGCACGTACCCCGCATCTTGCCTCTTTAATCGAAGACAAATGCGTAACCTGTCATGCGCCGATGGCCAGGACACAAGCGATTATGGATGGTGCACGGCACTACTCCCTGTCCGCAGCTGAAGCCTCGGAGTTTGCCTGGGACGGCGTCAGTTGCGCACTCTGCCACCAGATTCAGGATGACAAACTTGGAGAAGAGCAGAGTTTTTCAGGCGGTTACGTCATCAACCATGACCGGAAGATTTTCGGTCCGTACAGACAGGTGTTTCCAAATCCCATGCTCAACCATACGGGCTACCTGCCCGTTTATGGGGAACAGGTCGACAAACCGGAATTTTGTGCAACATGCCATACGCTGTTTACGCCATATATCGACGATAATGGAAACGTGGCAGGCGAATTTCCGGAACAGACACCGTATCTTGAATGGTTGAACAGCAGCTACGCTTCAGCTGACAACTATCTGTCCTGCCAGGACTGCCATATGCCGGTGGTCGATGATCCCGTGAAAATAACCAATCGACCTCCCTGGTATCAAGTCAAGCATTCGCCCTTCTGGAAGCACCATTTCATCGGAGGCAACCGGTTTATCCTCGCCATGATGAAAAAAAACAGGGAGGAGCTTGGAATCATCCCCGCAGAAAGCCGGCTGGAAAAATCCATACAGAGAACTGAAGACCGGCTGCAGAACGATTCTGCGGACATGTCGATCGATAAAATCAGCCTTGACGATGGTCGGCTGCAGGTGGATGTAAAAATTGTCAACAAGACAGGGCACAAATTCCCCACCGGCTTTCCGTCCAGGAGGGTGTGGATTCATTTTGCCGTGATTGACGCTGAAGGCGAGACGATTTTCGAGTCAGGCAATTTCACCGGTAAGGGTAAAATAGTTAACCGCGAGAGAGCGTACGAGCCGCATCACAACGTCATCGACTCACCCGGACAGACTCAGATCTACCAGGCCGTTATGGGAGATCTTTCGGGGGAAAGAACAGAGACCCTGTTAAAATCGGCGAAATATATCAAAGACAACCGGATCCCCCCAAAAGGATACGGCAAATCCGGACCGATGGTCAAATTCACCGGAATTGCGGGAAAAGCAAACAGCGATGCCAATTTCAATATCAACACTGATGGAGAAGGAACGGGAGCCGATATCGTTTCGTATGAAGTAGATACGAGTGGTGCACCGTATCCCCTAACAATCAGGGGACAGCTTCTGTACCAGTCCAGCAACCCCAACTTCATTGAAAACCTGCTGGAAGACCAGACCCCTGCCGTCTCCCGATTCGGGGCAATGTACGAACATGCAGACAACACCCCCGTTGTCGTGGATTCGTTTATCGCTGAAAACATCAGCGGGAATTGAAGTTCGAGCAGGCGCACCTCGGCCGAAAGCAGTGAAACACAACCACAGAGCAAAGGCGGCAACTTTCCAAAGATATGGTTTTTTCTACAATATCATATGATTGACTAAGCAGGATTAAGAGAGTAAAAGTGGTACATGGAACCGATCCTGATCCTGACAACCGGCGGCACCATCGACAAGATCTATTTCGATGCCAAAAGCACGTACGAGGTCGGCCCGCCCCATATTGCCAGACTGCTCGAGGAGTTAAACCTGTCCATTTCCTACCGGGTCGTATCGGTACTCAGAAAAGATAGTCTCGACCTGACCGATGACGACCGGCGGCTGATCCTGGAGCATGCCGCAAACAGTACAGAAAAGCGTATTCTGATAACGCACGGCACCGACACGATGGTCGAGACCGGCAAGACGCTCGAATCCGTTGCAGATAAAACCATCGTCCTGACCGGTGCGCTCGAGCCGGCGCTGTTTAAAACCAGTGATGCGTTATTCAATATCGGATGTGCCCTGGCTGCCGTGCAGACCTGCGCGAGCGGTGTCTACATCGCCATGAGCGGGCGGGTCTTTCCCTGCCGGAACGTGCGTAAGAACCTGCAGACCAACCAGTTTGAATCTCTTTAAATCGTGAGACATCGGCGTGAAGCGTGAAACGATAAATACCGTGGTCGTGCTCGCGATGGTTGTGGTGATTTCAGGTATTTTCCTGTCAATGATCCACCAGTTCCTGATGCCGATTTTCATGGCCGGCATTTTTACCGCGATGCTTGGACCGGCCCATCGCAAACTGACCACCTGGCTGGGGGGGCGAGAGCACATCGCGTCCATGGCGATGATTATCGGCGTCATCCTGCTCGTCCTTGTCCCGCTGACGATCCTGGTCGGCATCGTCGCGGCCCAGGCAATGACCGTCAGCCAGAACGTAACCCCGTTTATCCATCAATTCATCGAAAAACCCACGGTTGTAACCGAATATCTTGAAAAGATACCATTTTACCACGAGATCCTCCCGTATCGGGATGTGCTGATCGAGCGGGCGGGACAGGTGGTTGCCGCCTTGTCCTCGTTTTTGCTCGACTCGATCTCGTCGGTCACCAAGGTAACGATTCAAGCCATCTTCGGGACGATCATCATGCTTTACGTGATGTTTTTCTTCTTCTCGATGGGCACCGCTCTGCTCAACAAGATCCTCTACTTCCTCCCGCTCGAGGACCACGACGAGCAGCGCCTGCTGAAGCGTTTCACCTCGGTGACGAGAGCGACGATCAAGGGCACGATCATTATCGGCATCATGCAGGGCGCAATCTGCGGATTCGCGTTTTTCCTTGCCGGCATCCAGGGCCCGGTTTTCTGGGGCACGATCATGGCGGTGACATCCGTTATTCCGGCGTTCGGAACAACGCTCGTGTGGGTTCCGGCGCTGATTATTCTCGGGCTGATCGGAAATTATACCGGGGCAATCATCCTCGCCGTCATCTGCGGGCTGATCTCCGGCAACCTCGACAACCTCGTGCGCCCGCGCCTTGTCGGTAAAGACACAGAGATGCATGATCTATACGTTCTGTTCGGTACGCTGGGCGGAATTTCAATGTTCGGTATTCTCGGCATTATTGTCGGTCCGATCATCGCCGCCCTGTTCATCACCATCTGGGACATCTACGGGGATTCGTTCAGGGATTACCTGCCGGTGGTCGGTACTTCCCAGCAGGATATGCAGACACCTCCAGAGGCTGAAGAGATGCAGGAATCTGACGAAGAGTCAGATCCTGCCTAGCCCCGCCTTCACCTGTCAAATTGACTCGGCGAAAGAATCAGCGTGCCGCTTGAAATAAGGGCACACGCTGAAGCACGTCCCCAGGAGTACAGAAGGATATTCGTCATTCAGGGCAGTCATCAATGACTGAAGTTGATGGGCTGTTTCCCGCCTGCAAACCACTTCTTGCGCAGGTAGTACGCCATCACGACGCCGAGTCCGATAATAACCCAGCCCTCGTATCGGCCCATATTTACCGCCAGCGCAAACGCCACCATCAGCAGGCCGGGAATGGCAAGCATCAGGTAATACGTGCGCGTGTAGAAAGCGAATTTTACGGCGGCGGAGAGGCTCAGCAGGAAACCGACCAGAACTGAAATCGCATAGAACGCGACGATTTTCAATTCGTTGGCGCCGAAGCCGAGCGTCAGCAGGACTGCCGATCCGTGCACGACAAAAATCGACCGGTAATCGGTGCCGTGGGGATTGCTCAGGACCGACGGCAGCGCTCTGGAACGGACCAGCGTACGCAGCATACCGCTGCCGGCAACCGCGCCGCTCGCCGCGCCTGACAGCAGAATTCCAATCGAGAACAGGGTCAGCAGGCGTTCGACAAAACTGCCGGGCAGCAGTTTGGACCTGGTCCACAGATTGAACAGCGTATTTTTATGACTGGGCTCCAGTTCCAGCGTCTTCGTCGTTGCGGCGATATCGTAGGTTACGATGCTGGTGAAAACGAGAACCGCGATGACCGTGCCGACTCCCATCGCGATTCGGGCCCAGCGCGGTTTGTCTTCTTCGTGGGACAGGCCGGCGACACTGGCCTCGAAGCCGGTCAGCAGCGCAAACCCCCGCACCGCGCCGAACAGCAGTACAACAATCATGGACAACCCGGTCAGCTGGGAAGTGTCGGGAATATGCACGTCGTGGGCGACCGGCATGAGTTCCAGTACGTTGGGCAGCGTCGGCAGGCACACCGTATAGAGCACCAGCGCCATAAAACCAAACGTCATGAAGGCGAAGATGTAACGCCCTTTTTCGCCAAACCGCATTACCACGGCAACCGCCAGACCGACAATCAGCGCCAGGCCAAGACGGTCAATCAGGGCGGTATACACGCCGAGATCGAGACCGAACGTATAGCCTCTGGAGACCAGCGCTGCCACGGTTGCGGCCATCGTGATGGCGTCGGTAAGAACAAAATCCTGGATCAGGCTGGCGGCGGCAAGCATTGCCGGATTTACGCCGAGCATTTCATAGATCAGTCCGGGACCGCCCTCGCCTTTATTGAACCTGATGCCGATGGCGATATAACCGAGCGACACCGATGCCGCCACCGCGATCACAAAAAGCATCGTCGGCACGATCAGCGAGTACCCCACCGTTCCCAAGGCACTCTCAATGGCGTAGAACGGACTGGTTGCCGGATCTGACACGATCAGGCCGATATACGCGAAGATCGCGATCAGCAGTGATATGACGCCGCGCTGCCGGGTACCTTTGGTGGCGGTATCGGCGCCGGGACCGTTTTCTCCCACGTGATTCACCGGGGATCAGTCTTCGATTGGTTCGCCCGGAACATGAACCGTTACAACCGGACAGGGCGCCCGGGCAATCATCGTGCGGTAGTTGGAGCCGAAGATGATTTCGCCAATCGTCGACCGCACTTTGAAACCGATGACCATCTCATCGATTTTATGCTCCACCGCAAACCGGACGAGATCGATGCCGGGATCGTCCTGGCGGACAATGAGGTGGACCTCATGGTCGATTTTTTCTTGCTGAAGCTTCTGTTTGAGCTTATCGAGTCGGGCACGGGCTTTGACATTCGCCACATTGCCGTCCCGGTCCAGGGAATGACCGACGATGGAACTGACCACGTAAAGCCTGGCGCCGAATGCTTTGGCGTGATCCATTGCAACTCTGGTGACTTCATCCGAGGTGAAATAGAGATTATACCCCACCAGGATTCTCTGTACTGATTCGGCCACGACCCCCCTCCACTCGTTACTCCATGATATCTTCGCTGCAACTCTCTCTGCGTTTCCACTCCGCCGGGGCGGTTCAATCAATCTAGCGAATTCCCGGATTTCAGGCAACGGTTTTAAATTGATATGAATTGGCGGACAGAATCACCGCGTCAGATAATTGCAACATTTTCGATTTTATGATTCAGTATCGGCACGAAATACCTCAGGCGACTCTGCAAGGCTGCCGAACGGCATGGAAGAATAAACAGCAAAATCCGGAATATCAATTGAATACGCGCACCATCTGCAAAGTCCTGTCCTCGCTCATGCTGGTCACCGGCGGATCGCTGATCCTGCCGATCACCTGCTCGCTGATCTACGGTGAAGACGATCTGTTCAGCCTGGGGATTTCGTGCGCCGTTATCACCGTTGCCGGTCTGACCCTGCGGCATTTCTTCAGGCGAATCGAAGAGCTATCGGTCAAGGAAGGGCTGTTTATCGCCGTTCTCGGTTGGGCGGTTATTTCTGCACTGTCGGCCCTCCCATTCGTCATCCACGGCTCTATCCCATCGTTTACCGACGCCTTTTTCGAAATGATGTCGGGCTACACCACAACGGGCGCTACCATTCTTACCGATATCGAGGCCCTCCCTCACGGACTGCTGTTCTGGCGGAGCCAGACGCACCTGCTCGGAGGAATGGGCTTCCTGACCCTGACGATCATCTTCCTGCCCCACGGCATGGGCGGCGTCAGGCTGTTCCGGGCCGAATCGAGCCCCGGGCAGATCATCACCCGCGACAAATTCATCGCCCGCAACAAGGATGCGATGATCTGGCTGTGGATCATCTACCTGAGCCTGAACCTGCTGCAGACGATACTGCTCGCCGGCGGCGGCATGGATCTTTTCGATGCCCTCTGCACCGCATTCGGGACGGTTTCCACCTCGGGCTATTCGCCGAAAAACGCCAGCATCGGGTTCTACGACAGCAGCTATTTCGACTGGGTCATTATCGTCTTCATGTTTCTCGGCGGCGTCACCTTCGTGCTGTACTACCAGATTATCCGGGGCTATTATACCGATGTGGTAAAAAACACCGAGCTGCGCTGGTATATCTGCATCGTCACGGCGTTCTGCGCAGCCGTATCGATAAATCTCTGGGGCAGCGGCACGTACGCCACGTTTTCAGACTCCCTCCGCTATGGAACTTTTCAAACCGTATCGCTGCTGACCACCACCGGTTTCACCACCGCCGACTACGAACTCTGGCCTCAGGCCGCGCAGATGTTCCTGTTCGCGGTCTGCTTCATCGGCGCCTGCGCCGGCTCGACCACCAGCGGCATCAAGATCGTCCACTACGCCGTCATCTGGAAACACCTGTACGGATCGATCAAGCGTATCTACATCCAGCCGATGGCGGTCGTCTCGGTTCGCCTCAACGGCAAGCCGGTCCAGCAGAACGTGATCGACCTGGCGGTCTGCTATTTCATCGTCAATATCCTGCTGGTCCTGTTCGGCGGCTGCGTAATGGTGGTAAGCGACAATCTCGATTACCTGAGTGCAATGAGTGCGGTGATTTCGTCGCTGATGAACATCGGCCCGGGATTCGGCAGCATCGGCCCCAGCGAGAATTTCGCGTTTATCTCGGACTTCGGGAAATGGTTCCTGGCCTGGAATATGCTCGTTGGACGGCTGGAGATGTTCTCGGCACTGGTGATTTTCTTCCCGGCGTTCTGGAAACGGTGAGATAGGATAAAAATCGATAAAATAATTAGGGCCAAACTTAAGCACTCCGCGGAATCGGGTCTGACTGGTTTGGGCTGCATCGCGGAGGCCCGCCGTATCAGTGAAACGGTTGACAATGTAGGGAAAAGGCCGCAGGCCTTTTAACCGGTTGTCGTGGAGCTGATACGGCGATAAAGGCCGGAGAGTAGCAGCCCAAACCAGTCAGCCCCGATTCCATCCCGGTACTACCCATTACTCAAAATTATTGACTGATTTGCAAGCAGGCGGGGGACACGCTGAAGCATGTCCCCCGAGGCACAAAAGCACAGAGAGGGCGGGTACGGAGCCGCTCATACATTGCCGGCAGATCAGACGCCGAACAGGTTGCGCAGTTCCTTCAGCTGTTTCGACAAACAGATGGCGATAACCCGCTCCCCTTCGGCGATATGCGTATCGCCGACGGCAATCTTCCAGACTGCGTCCCGCAATACCGCCCCGATCAGCAGCGCACCGAGATATGACGCATCGAGCCGGGACAGCGGTTTTTTCGTAATCGGGGCATTGCGGGCCGCCGTCAGTTCTACCACCTCGGCGTCAAACCCGTGCAGATGGGCTGCCGAGATCAGTTCGCTCCGGCGAATATGCTTCATGATTTCACCGGCCGCCATGATCTTTTTGTTCAGCGCGATATCCAGGCCGATAGTCGATGCCAGCACCTGGTAGTCTTCCTTGCTGACCAGCGCAATCGTCTTTTCGCTGCCGGATCCGGCCGTATCCCCGTTCTTCTTGCGGGTCATCAGATTTTTAGCGAGCAGCGAACTCATGATGTTGGTTTCGTTTCTACCGGTCGTGCTGATAAACGTGTCGACGTCCTCCACGCCGGCCAGGCTCAGGACATCGGCATTCGATCCGTCACCATGCAGAACTTCCACGTTGGCCAGGCTCCCGGCAAGGTCCCGGGCCCGGTTTGCATCTTTTTCGATCAGCGACACGGCGACCGATTTTTCGAGCAGCTCCGCTACCCTTCTACCGATCAAGCCTCCACCGACGATCATGATCCGCTGCCCGACACCGCGCGGGACCCCGGCAATTTCCATGAGATCGGGCAGGTTGCTGCTGCCGGTCATCACGACGATCTGGTCGCGCGGCAGGATTTCCAGGTCTCCGTGCGGGATGATCGTTGAAATGCCGCGGGCGACGGCCACCACCCGAAAAGCGAAATCGGCATAGCTCAGCGAGATATCCTTGAGTTTGCGGTTTGCAAACTGCGACTCTTCGGTGATGCGCGCCGCCAGGACCTGAATCTGTCCTTCTGCGATATCGATTACCTCGTTGCCGTGGCGCAGTTTTATCAGCCGCGAAATCTCCTGGGCGACCATCTCCTCGGGATGTATCAACAAGTCTATATTCAGGTCTTCCGCGGAAAGCAGGGAATCGGGCATACCGAACTGCAGCGAATGAACACGCACGATTTTATACGGAATCGCAAATTCCTCGGCGATGCGCGCCGCCATCAGGTTCACCGCATCGTTGTCGGTGACGCAGACAACGTATGTCATCGACTCCGCACCCGCCTCGCGCCAGCATTCAACATCCATCGCTTCGCCCATGATCAGGCGGATATCGAGCGATTCATCGCCATATTGGCAGCGCTCCGGGTCCGGCTCGATCGCGGTGACCGAATACTCCTCGTACTGCAGCCGTCTCGCCAGGTAAAATCCGACACCGCCGAGCCCGAGAATCAGGACCTTTTCCTTTCGCTTCTGTCGCTCAAACATGATCTATGCGTCGATGCTCTGCAGAACCTTCTTCACCGTGTTGCCATCGGCCGACGATCCGAAATGAGCCATAATCGGCTTCATGGCCTGCATCTTGCTGCCGAATTGGCTGAAATCTATATGCTCGCTGATCCAGGCCCTGATTTCCGCCTCTGTGGCCTGCTGCGGCAGGTATCCTTCCATAACCGCGATAAATCCCGTGTCTTCTTTTCCGGAAGCTGCCAGCAGTTCTTTTTCTGATTTGACCAGCTTTTTAATGATGCCGATCACCTGCTGATCGCTCAGATCCTTGTCCGGCTGCCGCTGAAATTCCCCGATCAGCACCCGGATCGAATCGGTTCTGGCCCGATCTCTGTTTTTCATCGCCGTTTTCAATTCGGCGGTAATCGATTCCTGCAGTCTCATCTATGTATCACCACTGTCATATCCATAGGCTTGTTATAATACGGGAGCTCAGCGCTCAAACGAATACAGCAGCTCCACCGCATTCGATTCGAACGAGTTCCTGCTCTCCACCGAAAATCCTTTGCCAAATTCATACCGTACCCTGAATGAACCGGCGTTCTTGAAAAGATTGTAATCATAGCTGACCGACAGTTCTTTGGAAAGATTTTTGCCGACCACCAGCGACGTTTCCTGGTTCTCCACACCGCCTTCGAGCCGGATCTCGTCGACCGGCAGCATCGAGTTGACATCGCCGAGCATATCGGAACCTTTGCCAAGTCCGAGTGCCCGGGCTGTCGAAGTGATCAAACCGGTCGTCCCGTCGTCTCCTTCCGAGCTGAACGGATTGTCGAAAAGCAGGTAGGTCAGGATATCGCCTTTATCCATCTTTGGAACGGAATACAACTCCACCTCAAATTCCGCGGCACTGCCGATCACATTCGCGCCGACCTCTATGCGCTCGTACCCTTCCCGGCGCTCCTCTATCATTTTGACCGCTTTGATATCGATACCCGGGTTATCAACCGGGCCGCCATCGAACGAAAGCCGGCCGCGCGAAATCGTCAGCGGACTGCCGTATACGACGAAACTCCCTTCATTGATATCGAGAAACCCACGCCCGATCGTTATCCCGTCAGAGCTGCTGGCCACCTGCAGGTTGCCGCCGAGTTTACCGGTCAGTCCGAATCCTTCGACATTGACGTCTGCGCCGAGAACCGCTTCGATATCATAGTGAAACGGCCACGGCGTCGATTCCACCACGTTGTCGACAAAGACGACATCGCTTGATTCGCGCGCCGACCGGTCGATCCTTTCCACTTCAATAAGGGCGGACATGATCTCGACCGTCCCGGTCAGCGAGCCGCCGTCCGGACCAAGCTGCAAATCAAGATCGGGGCTGGCATCGGCACTGATCGCCCGGCGATCAAGCAGCCTGCAGTTTGAACCGACAATATCCAGTTGCCCGGCCCATTCTTCCGCGCCAAACGAAAAGGAGCCCCTCGTGCTCAATTTGCCGCGGCCCGCCCGGCTGTCCAGATCGAGCTCCAGCCGGTTCCCGTTAAATCCTACCGCCCCCTGTACCGCATCGAGGTCAACGCCGAGAAGCGGGATATGAAAGCCGCCGTCACGCAGCTTCACATCACCGGCAAAGCGCGGATTTGCCAGGGTCCCTTCCACCGTGACCACACCACTCAGGTTGCCCTGCGGAACTAGAAATTCGCCGGTCACAACCGACAGCGGTTTCAGGTCATTGAGATTCACGCTGGCCTGGCCGCTCAGCGGGGTACGGGCGATATCGTCGATATCGGCAACCCCGGCAAGCTGTACCTGGCCGCTCAGCGCACTGTTGTCCACAAATCGTGTCGATACGTCCACGATCAGATCGCGGTCCGCAAGCTCGAACGAACAGGATGTATTGAACCACCGGAAATCCTGATAATACGGATTTTCTCCCGGCTCCCAGTCGACCGTCCCGGCGCGTACGGATCCATTAAGTGACAGGAGTTCCGCTGCCCGTCCGCGTGCCGACAAAGCTCCCTGTACAACCCCGGTCAACGGTGTCTCGAGCATTCCCCAGCGATTGAGCGCGGCAAGGTCAAAGCTGATCTCGTCCGCATCCAGAGACCAGCTCCCCTGCTCCCAGCGGGCGTCGGTGCAAAATCCGTTTGTTCCCGAGAAAAGGCAGGCTTCGTCAAGCGTAACCAGGTCGGCCCCGGCATCGATGCGGATCGGGTCACGATTCTGCCACGCACCGAACGTGCCAGCCGATACGAGCAGGCGGTCGACCGCCCCCTGCCAGCGCTCGTCAACGACCGCTCCGTTCACATCCACTGATACGGTAGCCTCTGGCAGTGTCAGGACGGCTGATGCAGCATGCTGCTCCAGCGCACCGCTGAGATCAAGAGCAAGTCGCTCGGCCTGTATTGAACCGCTGCGAATCTTACCGAAATCGAGGTCCGCGTCGATCGTTCTGGTACTGAAATCGGTACGTGCTTCTCCCCGCAGTGTTTTAAAACCATGATCTTTGTATACGATGTTTTTCCCATCAGCCGTCACGCGCAACAGCGGTTCGCGGCGCGGGCCGCTTATATCGCCATCGACATTGAGCGTACCGCCCAGCAGCGGAAAAACCCGTTCGAGCTCCGTACCTTTGAGTGAAAAAGACAGACTGTAGTCGGTATCGATTTCACCTTCTGCGTAAAAACTGTTGCTTCCGTTGGTTATATTCAGATCTTCAACACTGAATTTCTGGCCCCGGTACGCGACCAGTCCCTTTCCGGCCAGTTCATAGCCGGCCAGCTCTCCATGCAGCGATGATATATCCGCCTGAAACCCGAACTGTCCGTCTTCGAATCCGCCAACGCTGGTTATCCCCCCGCTGATGCTGCCTTCGGGAAGAATTTCAATAACGGCCGGATTAAACGATTCGAGCAGGATTTCGGCTTCCCAGGACAGTTCATTACTCCATTCCACGCGGCCATGCACACCGAAAGACCCTTCTCCGCACACAAAATTTGACTGGGTGATCGAAAGTCCGCTGCCGTCGCCGTGCAGCGACAGTCCGCCCCCGATCTCAAGGTTGTGATCGAGGATCGTTATGCCCAGCTGGTCCAGGTCGGCATCGTAGCTCAGGCTGCTTTCATCAACCGTTCCGTAAACATTGAGGTTGCCGTCGAAAAACGTCTGCGGAATCGGGAGCAACTCGGATATATCCAGTCCACGGGCGCTGAGCGTGGCGTTCCACCCCAGAGCAGAACCGAAATGCAGTGACCCGACGATATCGAAACGGTTCGGACCATAGGTAAAACTGCCCGAATCGATGGTAAGCTGTTCGCGATTTCCGCTGAACGTGACCCGGGCTTCCGTCTGCGGGATATCATTGACAGCTATGTCCGCCTGGCCGCTGCCGACATAGGTGTTCAGATCGCCGCCCATTTGTATCAGCAGATCTTCGGCTCCTCCGGCAACCGGTAAACAGAAACCGGCAGGGTCAAGCTCCTGCCCCGAAACCGTCAGCTGATACGACAGACCGGTTAACAGTCCGCTCAGTTCGGCATCGACCACAACCTCGTCGGGTTCGGTAAGCGCCAGATGCACGACCGGATCGGTCAGCGTCCTTCTGCCCTTGAGCGTGCCGCTGAATTTTCCGCAGCCTGCCGACCTGAACCACCAGCGCGCGCTGACAGACAACGGCCAGTCTTCACTCATGTGCACGCTGCCGCTGCCGGTCACACCCATATACGGTGCGTCCAGGCGGGCCTGGCTGATGACCAGATGATCTCCGTCTCCAGCCAGGCGGGCCGAAAACGAGCGGGCATCGAACAGGTTCCGGCCCGATTCATCGCTTACCTGAATATCGTCGATCTGCAGCGTTCCGATAAGAAACGGAATGGGCAGGAAAACGGTCGGGAGTGCTGCTGTTCCTGGATCGGAGTCGCCTGTCGAGCGCTTGTTTTTGATTTCTACTCCAACACCGGCAAGACGCAAATCGCCAATATGCAGGTTCTTTTCCCTCAGCCGGCTCGGTTCCCATCTGCAGGAAAACTCCGTTATGGCGATATCAACGGTGTCGGTCGTAATGATGATGTCGCGAAGCAGCCAGTCGCCGGAGATTTTACCGGCTGCGTCCCCGATCGATATCAAACCGCCGCTGACGGTCGCCGCCAGTTCTTTCGACACCCGCAGTCCCGCCTCGGTGAACAGCAAAAACACACCGGCCCCGAATACGACAAGCAAAAACAAACAAATAGCGCTGAGAATACGCTTAATCAAAGATCTGCACCAACACTGAGGTAAACATACTGGGCTTCCCCCTCGTCGTTGAGCGGGTAGGCGCCTTCGAGGCGTATCTGACCAAACGGCAGGCTCAGTCCAACGCCGGCACCGATGCCGTGAGCCAGGTCCACACCCAGATCATCCATCGCATTACCGGCGTCATAAAAAATCACGGCCCGCCAGTTTTCTCTCACCTGCCGCTCGAGCTCGATTCCGCCGGTCAGGGTAAATTTACCGCCAATTACCGTTCCGGACGAATCTTTTGGGCCCAGGGTCCGATACTGGTATCCCCGCACACTCTTCTGCCCACCGGCGTAAAACCTGATAGACGGCGGCAGGTCGTCAATCGAATCGACCACGATCGTGCCGACCGCCCCTCGCCCGATTATGCGCCACTGCTCCAGCGGGGAGATAATGGCCTTGCCTTCGGCCAGCAATTTTATAAAAGTCACGTCAGACGCCAGGTTGTCATCGGCCGCCGTTAAATCGATAGACGCCCTGACGCCATGCGTGGTCGTCACCACATCGTCGGCAAGCGCCCATGACCATTTGACGCCGGGTATCAGCAGCTGGCTTTCCCCCTTTGTATCCCCAACCTTGTACTGTTCATCAAGCGCTTCGAGCGAAATGCCGAAATAGTGCTCGGGAGTTGAATATTCCAACAGTGTTCCGACAGAGAACAGTTCGGTAACCGTCCCATCCCAGGTTTCATATCGCCACATGCCGGATCCGACAAAGGTGTTGTAGCGTGGATCGAGCACCGGAATCCGGTAATTGAGCACCCCGTAGCGCTCCCGCTCACCAAACATCAGCGAACTGAACAAATTGTGCCCCTTCTTGTTCAGCAGCCGGTTCAGCCACTCGACCCGCGCATAGGCCAGTGTGTCGGTCGAGTATCCCAGACCGAAGCTGTAGCGGTTATAAGCCTGCTGCGGTTCCACCGCGATGGTCACCGGTACGCGGGAATCGACCGGATTGGCGGTATCCCCCTCGATGATCACCGAGCTGAAATAATCGCTGCGATACAGGTCCCGCTGCAATATCTGCAGCCGTCTTGCCGAAAAATAATCATCACTGTCAAATTCTATGAAGCGGCTGAACAGATCATCGTTAATGATATCCTGGTCGGCACTGATCTCGCCGAAGAAAAAGCGAGCTCCCGGCTCCAGGTCCAGAAAGATATCCGCGGTCAGCGCTTCACGATGCACGAGGATTTCATTACGGCGGAACCTCGCATCCAGGTATCCCTGGCTGATCGCTTCGCGGATGATGCGCTTTTTCTCCTGTTCATAGATGCGCTGATCCAGTATATCTCCCTCTTTCAGCGCAATGCTCTGAACACCCTCGAGATCGAACGACTCGACCCCGGGACCGGACACGGACAGCGAAACCAGGCCGACGATCACCGGCGGGCCGGGATCAATCTGGTAATAAGCGGCCCAGCCGGTCTCGGTTTTGGTAAGAGAGGTGGTGATTTCAGCGGAATAGTAGCCGAACGGGGCCAGTGCCGATTTGATGTCGTCTTCGCTCAGCCGGTGCAGTCTAAGGATTTCAGCGGTGGACAGCTCTTCGTCCTGGCTGTACACGTTGATACGCAGCCGGGCAAGAATATTCTCCTGCAGCTCAGCGCCCACCCCTTCGACCGAAATCGTCAGGTTGTCGGTGGACCACCCGACACCGGGGAGCAGCACCGCGAGCAGCGCCGCGAAAAAGAACCTTCGATATTGCAACAATTCAGTATTATCAGTAGTTTTCTGAGTAACGTTGTCGGATCAATTCATAAATGCGCATTATAGTCTTATTCGAGCATGAACTGCAAGAATCAGCTTGTCGACATAACCAAGTTCGTGAACGGCGGCTACGGCTTGGCCCGCTGCGACGATGGAAACGCCCTGTTCACCCGGTTCGGTCTGCCCGGAGAACGGGTGACGGTCTCCGTCAGCGAACACCGGAAAAAAGCCGCTTTCGGCCATGTGATCGCGGTCCGGAAACCGCACCCCGGCCGCATTGATCCGCCGTGTCCCTATTACGGTAAATGCGGAGGGTGCGACCTCCAGCATGTGGCATACACGGTCCAACAGGAACTCAAACAGCAGGTCATTGCCGAGCTGGTCGCATCATCAGCGAACGACACGGTGCGGGCTGCCGCTTCACGCATCCGGACAATCAGACAATCCGACCAGCAGTTTCATTACCGCCAGCGGATCAGGCTTGCCGTCGACCGGCAGGGCATCGTCGGGTTCAAGCATTTCAGATCTGGTCTGGTCGTCCCGGTCAAGTCCTGCCTGCTTGCTGCCGCCCCGATAAACCGTTGTCTCGAACAGGCGCTGGCCAACGCGAGTTTTCACCGTCTCACCAGTATTTCCGAACAGGTCGAGATCAGCCTCAACCCCCTGGACGATTCGGTATCCGTCCTCTTCAGCCTGCATCGACCGCCACGGCCGGCTGACCGTAAAAACGCAGAAGCTTTGAACAGGGACATCGCCGAGCTCGACCGGGTCTTTTTTCGCGGACAGCAGTTCGCCCTTGAAGGCCCCTGCACGGGCAGCGACGGGGCCCGGCACCGGTACATCGGCTTTAATCTCGACACGGCCAGGCCGCTCACCCTGAAATGGGAAATCGGCGGGTTCAGCCAGGTCAATATCGGCCAGAACCGCTCCATGATCGATCTCGTCACCCGGTTGGCCAGGCCCGGCCCCGGAGATCGACTCCTCGATCTTTATTGCGGTATGGGCAATTTTTCCGTGCCCCTGGCCCTGCTGGTTGCCGACGTTTACGGCGTCGAAGCCCAGGGTTCGGCAATTCGCAGTGCAAAGCGCAACTGCACGGACAACGAAATCGCAAACTGCCGTTTTGAAAAATCAGACGTCGAATCGGCCTGTACGAAACTAGCCGCGGAGAAACAAAGCTTCGACATTGTCATCTGCGACCCGCCCCGCCGCGGGATCCCGGGACTTGCCACGCCCCTGGCATCACTGACGGCCGGCAGGATGATCTATGTGTCATGCGACCCGGCGACGCTGTGCCGGGACCTTGATGCGCTTGCAGACCATGGTTTGAGAATTGTATCGATTCACCCGGTCGACATGTTCCCGCAGACGCATCATATCGAAACGGTGGTTGCCCTGGAAAAGACCGCGCAACGCTAGTTAATGACACCCCATGCGGCGTTACATTTGACAATGGCTAACGGAGCAAGAGGCATTATCATCAATATAACGGCAATCATCGTTTTGGCGTCCTATCGCTGACAGAGTCAACGCTGCGCGCGGCATATGTGGTTTTGGCACACCCGAATCACCAAAAGAATCACAATCTGTAATAAGGTGACCATTCTTACACTGCTTCAACAAAGCTTTTAAGTACCAGAAGAGAACTTCTGACAGAAGCGGTGCAATTAGATCTTACCGACAGGCGCCAGATACACCGTAAACTCATCTTCTCCATCAACCTGCAACAGCTCATCCATTGCCTCCTGGTCATAGGCGGCGATTGCACAGGTGCCAGCCCCAATATTCTCGCAGGCCAAATATAAATTCTGGCAGACATGCCCTGCATCCAGGAGGATTACACGGTGGGCAGCTTCGAGGTAACGCCACTCCATCCGGTAGGGAATGGTTGTCCAGATAAATGTTGCTGCGCTGGTTGCAGCAAACTTTTGCCCGAAAGATGCCTCTGATAGCAGTGTTTCCAATCTTCTGTCAGACTCATATAACAACACGAGTTCATTTGATAGCGGCAGAAAGCGATACAACCCCCGGGGTATCCTTTCCACCCTGTGCACGAAAACATAGGTTTCAAAACTATGCCGGGCCCCGGCTGATGGAACTGTCCTGAAATGGGCTATCCCCTTTTCGGGCTCCCGTATTCCCTGGGTTGCCCAGAGTAAAAAGCTTAATTCTTCTCTGGTGAGAGATGCGCTACTGAATGAACGCCTGCTCTTTCTGCTGGCAATAGCATAAACAACATCCTTATTGGGAATGGTCTTACTCCATTCTTCCCTCGTTGAGAGAATAATTTTAACCGCATTTGCAGGAACATGTTTTTCAACAGGTGGGTTTGGAATTCCCCTGCTCTGGTCACTTCTCCTGAAGTCGATGGTCTTTCTCAGGCTGTCTTTCAGGAAATCCCGATTTCTTTTGAAGTCGCTCATCATATCTCCGGTTTGCATAGAATAAGCATGATATCAGTATACTGATGATAATCATTTGTAGGAACCAGGGACATGGAAATACGACTTTATCCAACAGAGCCCGGTCATTGGGCTGTATAGAGAGGATTGTACGCATTGTGGATATACGAATTTTTCTGTCAAACACGTATCAACACAGACCAACCGCACTGAAAATGACTTCTGGACAGCAACAGCGTGTTGCTGAGGTTGATCATAAAAGAGATAAACAGCGGACTTATTGCCAAGGGTATTTTCAAGATTTATGGTAGTCGCTAGGTAACGTTTGAATTGCCCCATTTAGACAATCGAAGCGAGGTTTCATGCCGTCGATTGAATTGTTAAATGCATTTACCGCAGCAGCTTTTTTGATGAATATCTCTCCGGGGCCGTCAAATCTCTATGTGATGGCGAGAGCTCTTGCCCAAGGCACGCAAGGAGGCATTGTCGCGGCGATATATCAAATTGGCTGCTCAGACACGAACGTGCGCAGCAGATTCAAGACCACATATCGGGTTCAATACTGTTCACTGTGGGTGCATATATCTTCTGGTGAGATTATCAACTCCGAGCCCTGAGCACAACTTCCACGCTCCAACCCGAGATGTTTCCCGTTTCCTTATGAGAACACGCGCAATGCGCACTCCCCCCAACGAGGTGTTTACCACAATGTCAAATACATCTGAACCATCTGCTGAGCCCTGCGTAACGAGCTTCGATGATTTTGTACGACTCGCTGACTATTCGCTGATGGACACCCTGAATGTCGACCCTGATGCCACCGAAGATGGTGATGATCACCGTGCCCGTCAGGTTTTTTCTGGCCATTACGTACCGGTGACACCGACGCCGCTTACAGAACCAGAATATGTAACCCACAGCACCACTTTTTTTAAGGAACTTGGATTGAGCGACGAACTGGCACTTAACGCTCAATTTCGCCAGCTATTTTCTGGAGATATCTCTGCTGCACATGAGCCTATGCGCAAGGTTGGCTGGGCGACTGGGTATGCATTGTCGATTTATGGCACCGAATACACCCAGCAATGTCCATTTGGCACTGGCAATGGTTATGGCGATGGCCGAGCGATATCTGTATTTGAAGGTATATTCAACGGGCAGCGCTGGGAAATGCAGTTGAAAGGCGGCGGCCCAACGCCTTATTGCCGGGGTGCCGACGGGCGCGCAGTACTGCGCTCAAGTGTGCGTGAGTTCCTGGCGCAGGAATATATGCAGGCTTTAGGTGTGCCAACATCGCGTTCTTTCACCCTGTATGTTTCCAGGTCTGAGACCGTTACCCGGCCTTGGTATTCTCAAGACTCCCGCGCAACCGATCCTGATATTTTGGTGGACAATCCTGCAGCTATCTCAACGCGCGTTGCCCCATCCTTTTTGCGCGTTGGTCAGTTGGAGTTATTTGCCCGCCGCGCGCGCAGCAATGCTCATCCAAGAGCACTGGAAGAGTTGCGCATGATGGTGGCGCATCTAATTGAGCGAGAATACCGAAGCGACATAGAGCAACACCTTGTTTTTACAAATCAGGTGGTTGAGTTGGCCAGGCTGTTTCGCCAGCGCCTTACGTCACTGGTGGCCAATTGGCTGCGCGTTGGCTACTGTCAGGGTAACTATAACAGTGACAACTGCGCCGCCGGTGGCTTTACCCTCGACTATGGGCCATTTGGATTCTGTGAACTTTTCGACCCCGAGTTTCAACCCTGGACCGGCGGCGGCAAACACTTTTCATTCTTCAATCAGGCAATCGCCGCAGAAGCGAATTACCACATGTTCTGGAC
>Ga0180436_10001079_pt1 | contig 27203 bp, 25 predicted proteins | sample SS_ome_2_FD_132434 | JGI IMG/M metagenome (GOLD analysis project Ga0180436, IMG submission 132434) | Hypersaline lake sediment archaeal communities from the Salton Sea, California, USA - SS_3_S_2 metaG | ecosystem: Environmental > Aquatic > Non-marine Saline and Alkaline > Hypersaline >... | reverse complement strand
GTGAGCGCGAGACGGTCGCGCAGGAAGTCGACCAGCAGCATGCGTTCGGGCACGCTTTCCTCGTAGCTGGTGCCGTTGACGGTGACGGTTATCGTCTTCACGTATTTCTTTCTCCCCTGGTCCGCTGCGGGCGCGCGGCGCGCGTCCGGGTGCCGCGACGACGCGCCGTTCAGTCGCCGCGGGCGCGTGCGAAAGCGGTCGCCGCGACCTCGCTGCCGATGGAACGGATGAGCTGGCGGCGGTAGTCGGCGTCGGCCGACATGTCGCTGTGAGTCTCGACGCTGCCGGCGATGGCATCCAGCGCGCGGTCGATCGCGCTCGCGTCGCCGCTGCAGCCGACCAGCAGGTCCTCACCCGCCTGCGCGCGCTGGCAGCCGCCGGCGAGCCCGGAAAGCGCTACACGCGCCTGTAGGCAGTTGCCGTCGCCGCCGAGCGTGACCTGTACGCACACCCCGACGACTGGCAGGGCGTCGCGCACCAGGCCCCATTTCTTGTACGCGCTGCCGCGCCGTGCCGGCGGCGCCGGCCACGACACGGCGAGCAGGATCTCGTCCTCGCGGCGCGCCGTCTCCAGCGGGCCGAGGAAGAAGTCGTCGGCCTCGAGCCGGCGCGTGCTGCCGTCGGCCGCGGCGAGTTCGAGCGTGCCGCCGAGGCCCAGCACGACCGCCGGCATGCACGAGGCGACGTAGTTCCAGCATACGCTGCCGCCGATGGTGCCGCGATTGCGCACCTGGCGGTCGCCCACATGGCTGGCTGCATCGCGCAATGCACCGAAGGCGCCGTCCAGCGCGGCGTCGCCGGCGATGTCGACGTAACGTGTCATCGCGCCGATGCGCAGCGCACCGCCATCGCGCGTGATGCCGCGCAATTCGGTGATGTCCTGCAGGTCGACCACGCATTGTGGACGCAGCATGCGTGATTTCATCGCCTGCATGGCGCTCTGGCCGCCGGCGAGGAACATCGCCTCGCCCTCGTCGTAACGGGCTACGGCCGCGAGTGCTTCGCTGACGGAGCCTGGCCGCAGGTACTCCTCGATGACCGACGGATACATGCATCTCCCCCCAGAATGTTTGGAATCGCCGCGGCGCGTGACCAACGGCTCAGCGCGCCTCGATTGTAGCACCGGCTCAGGCGCGGTCCATGGCCGCCGAGCTGCTTGCGCGCGCGCCCACCTGGCGCCTCTAATAGCCGTCCGACGAGGCCAGAGCGCGAAAGGGGGAGAAGACTTGCACTACACCATCGAATGCATCGTGGATGCCGGCAACCATCTCGGCGAGGGACCGGTATGGGACGTCGAGCAGGGTGCCCTGTACTGGGTCGACGGCACCGGCCGGCGGGTCGGCAATCCGTCCATCTGGCGGCTCGATCCGCGCACCGGCAAGACGCGCAGCTGGTCGCTCGACCACGACGTCGGCGCGATGGCGCTGCGGCGTGACGGCAACGCCGTGCTCGCGCTCGACGACGGCTTCTATTTCTTCGACTTCGAGTCCGGTGCGCTCGATCTGATCCACCCGATCGAGCCCGAGCAGGCACGCAGCCGCCTCAACGACGGCAAGGTCGACCGCCGCGGCCGCTTCTTTGCCGGTGGCATGGACGATAAAGAGGAGCTGACCATCTGCGGCCTGTGGCGGCTCGATCCGGACCTGTCCGTGCACCGCGTCGACGAGGGCATCATCTGTTCCAACGGTCCGTGCTGGAGCCCCGACGATCGCACGTTCTACTTCGCCGACACGTTCCAACAGGTCATGTGGGCCTACGACTACGACATCGAGACCGGCACGCTCGCCAACAAGCGCGATTTCGCCACCACGCGCGATGACCCGGGCTTTTTCGACGGCAGCACCGTGGATGCCGAGGGCTGTGTGTGGAACGCGCTGGTCATCGGCGGCGACCTCATCCGCTATACGCCCGACGGCGAAGTCGAGCGGCGCATCGGCATGCCGGTGAAGAACATCACCAGCGTCAACTTCGGCGGCGAGAATCTCGACGAGATCTACGTCACCTCGATGGCGCGCGTAAGCCACCCGGCGACCCACGAATATTTCGCCGCGCAGGCGAAGCCCCAGTTCGGTGCCGGCAGCCTGTTCCGCATCCGCGGGCTCGGCATACGCGGCGTGCCGGAACCGCGTTTCGGCGGCTGACGAGCACGCGCCGGTCCGCGCGGCGAGGCGCCGACCGGCTGCCGTCAGCCCGCAGCGAGTGCTTCGCGCACCGCCTCGGCGAACGCATCGACATCCGCGGCGCTGGTGTCGAAGCTCGTCAGCAGGCGCGCGATGCCGCGTGAGGCGTCCCAGACGTGGAAGTCGAAGCGCGCCGCGAGCGCCACCAGCGCGGCCTGCGGCAGGCGCGGAAAGAGCATGTTGACTTCGACCGGGCAGGTCAGCTCGACGCCGGGCAGCCCGTCGAGCCGGTCGGCCAGGCGGCGCGCCATCGCGTTGGCATGGCCGGCGAGTTCGCGCCACAGGTCGTCGGCGAGGTAGGCACTGAACTGCGCGGCGAGGAAACGCATTTTGGAGGCGAGTTGGGTCGCCTGCTTGCGCGCGTAGGCGGCATCGGCGCCCAGGGCGGGGTCGAAGAAGACCACCGCCTCGGCGCCGAGCAGGCCGTTCTTGGTGCCGCCGAAAGACAGCACGTCGATGCCACAGCCGGGCGCGAGTTCGGCCAGGGAGAGATCCAGCGCCGCGGCGGCGTTGGCGAAACGCGCACCGTCGACGTGTACCACCCAGCCCTGCGCGTGCGCGAACTCGGTCAGCGCGCGGAGTTCGGCCGGCGTGTACAGCGTGCCCCACTCGGTCGGCTGGGTCAGCGACAACACGCGCGGCGGCGTGCGGTGCACGCCGCGACCGGCCTCGGTCCACGGGCCCAGCGCGGCCGGGGTCAGCTTGCCCTGCGTGGCCGCTACCGGGATCAGCTTGCCGGACAGGAAGCGTTCCGGGGCGGCGCACTCGTCGTTCCAGATGTGCGCGCAGTCGGCGCACAGGACGGCTTCGTGGCGGCGCGTCGCGGCGGCCAGCGCGATGACGTTGGCACCGGTACCGCCGAAGCAGAACAGGACTTCCGCCGCGCAGTCGAACGCCTGCTGTACCGCGGTCGTCGCCGCGGCGGTCCAGGCATCGTTACCGTAGCCCAGCGCATGGCCGTCGTTGGCCGCCGCGATCGCCTCGAGCACGCGCGGGTGCACCCCGGAGGCGTTGTCGCTGGCGAAACCGCGTCGCGCCATGGCAGCGGGGCGGGGGACCGCGGGCGCGGCGCCTCAGCGCTCCTCGGGATACCGGCGTAACGGCGCCGGCACCGACGGCCCGCGGCGCAGGCTCGGGTGGGTGAACGGGATCTCGCCGCCGTCCGGGTAGCTGCTGCCGGCGCGCCGGCGCGCTGCATCGCGCCAGCCGTGGGCGCCGCCGGCGGCCGCGCCGGAAGGCATGCCGAAGCGCTGCGATTCGCGCCCCGGCGCGTGGTGGTGCCGATGGTGATCGGCGCCGCCATCGGCACCGTGCCACGGCGCCCGCACCCGAGCTTGCCGTGATGACGGGTCCGCGGCGTCGCCGTAGGCCCGATCGGTGCGCGTGACGCGCCCGCCGTGGGTCCACGCGCCCGGCGCGTCGTGCCGCTCGAGCCTGCGCCCGCCATGTGTCCAGGCCTGCGGCTCGCCAGGCGCCCCGCGCCTGGCCTCGCGGCCAGGGCCGTGAGGCGCCGCTCGCAGCCGCTCGCCGCGCACATCATCGGGGCTGCCGCCGAGGAAGATGCGGCCGCGCTGCGTGCCGCGCGCCTCGTCGTGCGGGTCGTACGCGTACGCTGGTGCGCCGGTGGCTGCCGTCAGCACGGTCACGGCGATCAGCACGGCGGATGGGGCGCGCGGGGGAGCAGGCATCGCCGGCCGCGCCTCAGGGCAGCCGCGCGACGCGGAACCCGGTCTGATCGTTGCCCTTGTCGGAGCGGAAGCGGTCGCGTGCGGAGCTGCGCAGCTCGTCCGGCCCGTTGCCGAATCCGCCCCCGCGCAGAACCCGCGTGCCGCAGTCGCCGCCTTCGAACACGCTGCCGTCGGTCGGCGCGCCCTCGTAGTTGCGATGATAGCAATCGTAGACCCACTCCTGCACGTTGCCGGCGGTGTCATGGAGGCCGAAGCCGTTGGCGTCGAAACGCCCGATCGCGGTCGGCCGGCGTGGATCGAGCCCGGTGTCGCAGGCCACGCAGTGGGCATTGCCGCTGCCGAGCCGGCGACCCCACCAGTAGGCATCCTGGCTGCGGCCGCGCGCGGCGTACTCCCATTGCGCCTCGCTCGGCAGGACGTAGGTTTCGCCGGTCTGCTGCGACAGCCACTTGGTGTAGGCGAGCGCGTCGTTCCAGCTGACGTAATGCATCGGGAAGCGGTCGGCGCCGCTGCCCCCCGGGTCGTGGAGGTCGGGCATCTTGCGCCCGGTGGCGCGCGCGAAGCGGCGGTAGTCGGCCACCGTTACCTCGTGCACGCCGATCGCGAAGCGATCGACCGTGACGCGGTGATTGGGGAACTCGTCGGGGTCATCGGTCGGCAGGTGCCCGCCCATCGTGAACGACCCGCGCGGCAGCCAGGTCATCAGCGGCCCCTGTCCGCCGCCGCGCAATGCATCGCGGAACTCGCCGCCCGCATCGGCGGGAAGCGGTTCGGCGGGCTTGGCCGCCTCGCTCACTTCGCCCTGCGCAAGGGGATCGGGTTCCAGCGGCGCGACGTCGACCAGGGCTTCCTCGTCGGTCCCCGTGGCGGGCTGCGGCGTTTTGTCCGCCGGCTCGACCAGCGGCGGCGGCAGCGGTGCGACGGTCTCGCGGTTCTGCCACCAGTACCAGCCGCCGCCCGCGGCGCCGGCGACGAGCACCAGGCCCAGCAGCAGCGGCAGGGCGCGACTGCGGCGCGGTTCGTCCTCGACCGGGAAGGGACCCGCGGGACGCGGCGGCGGCGGCGCGGGATGCTCCTCGTCGTCGAGCATGGCGAGGTCGGGGGTTGGCGGTGGTGCGGCGTCGACGCGCTCGGCGACATCGATGACGACGATGGTGGTGTTGTCCTGGCGCGGCGCGTCGGCATCGACGACGCCCTTGAGCAGCGCATCGACGCAGGCCTTGGCCGTCGCCGCCTGGTTCGAGATCTCGACGATCTGTTCGGCCGGCAGCGTGTCGAGGCCATCGCTCGACAGGATCACGCGATCGCCGCCAGTGAGAACCAGCGGCTCACTCGGGCAGTCGATCTCGGCGATGTCGTCACCGGTCAGGGCGCTCATCAGCATGTTGCGCGAGAAGCCGGCCTCGGCTTCCACCGGCGTGCCGGCCGCGGCCATGCGATCGAGGAAGCCGCCGTAGCTGTGGTCGGCGTTCATCTTGCGCAGGGCGCCATCGCGCAGCAGGTACAGGTGGCTGTCGCCGACGCTGACCCAGCGCACCTGGTTGCGCTCGAGCACGCAGGCGACGAGCGTACAGCCCATACCCTTGAGCGCGGCCGTCTCGGCCACCGTCGCGGTGATCGAGCCATTGGCCTGCAGCACGGCGTCGTAGAGCACGCTCGCCAGGTCGCTGCTCGGGTAGCTCTTGGAGAGGTGACGGTTGAAGGTCTGTACCGCCATGTTGCTGGCGACGTTGCCGGCCGCATGACCGCCCATGCCATCGGCGACGATCACCATGGAGCCCGCCGTGTCGGCTTCCGAATCGCCGAGATGGGTAATCAGGAAGGCGTCTTCCTGGTAGTCCCGTGCCCCGTCGATCTGGGAGCCCGCAATGTCATAACTCAGTGTGGACACGGGCTTGTTCTCGGTATGAATTGCGCCGGTACTTCGAGCAGATACAGCATGTTATCAGCAGGATTGAAGATAAAAAAGAGATTCCGCGAGCGGCTCGCGATGGCTGCCCGCCGAGTGGGTATACTGCCGTGCAGGCGCGCGCCGCTGCGCGTGCCGGGACCTCACCCATCGACTTCGGTACGAAACCCGCATGCGCACTCGTCAGCTCGCGATCATCACCGGACCGGTGCTCGCGGCGCTGGTCTTTCTCGTGCTGCCGAGCGACTTCGTCGATAGCGGCGGCGTACGCACGGAATTGACCGTCGCCGCGCGCGGCACGCTGGGCCTCGCCGCGTGGATGGCGCTGTGGTGGCTGACCGAAGCGATTCCCGTTTCGGCCACCGCCCTGCTGCCCATCGCCTTGTTCCCGCTGTTCGGTCTCAACGCAATCGGCGAGGTCGCCGCGGCCTACGCCCATCCGCTGATTTTCCTGTTCTTCGGCGGTTTCCTGCTTTCGATCGCGATCGAGAAATGGGCGTTGCACACCTGGATTGCGCATCGCGTGGTGGCGTTCGCCGCGGGCAACGCGCGACGCCTCGTCGGTGGCTTCATGTTGGTCACGGCATTCGCGAGTATGTGGCTGTCGAACACGGCGACGACCGTCATGATGCTGCCGATCGCGTTGAGCGCGGTGGGTGAGGTGGAACGCGAGGCGCCGGACCAGGCTGCGCGGTTCTCGCTGTGCCTGCTGCTCGGTATCGCCTACAGCGCCTCGGTCGGCGGCATGGGGACGTTGATCGGTTCGCCGCCTAACCTGTTCGTGGCGAGCTTCCTCAGCGAACGGTTCGGCTACGTGATCGACTTCCGCACCTGGATGATGCTGGCATTGCCGGTGGTCGCGGTATTCCTGCCGCTGGTCTGGCTGCTGCTGACGCGCGTGCTCGTACCGATCCCGGCGCAGCTCCCGCTGACCGCTGCCGGCCAGCGTACGCCGTGGCGCGCGCTGCCGCGCGGCGCGCGCCGCGTCGCGTTCGTCTTCGCCGGTGCGGTGATCGCGTGGATGAGCCGCACCGGGCTCAACGCCTGGGAGATCGCCGGCGCGCAGCCGTTCGCCGCGCTCAGCGATACCGGCATCGCGATGCTCGCGGGGCTGGCCCTGTTCGTGCTGCCCGACGGCGCCGGCGCGGGCGAACGGCTGATGAGCTGGCGCGATGCCGAGAAGCTGCCGATCGGCACGCTGCTGTTGTTCGGCGGCGGCCTCGCGCTCGCCGGCACGATCAGCGCGACGGCCGCGGACCAGTTCATCGGCGCGCAGCTCGCCGCGCTGCACGGTGTGCCGACCTGGTGCGTGATGCTGGCGGTCGTCGCCGGGGTGGTCTTCCTGACCGAGCTGACCAGCAACATCGCGACCACGACGACGTTGGCGCCGATCCTGGCCGCGGCCGCGATCGGCAGTGGCTTCGACGTCGTCGGCATCGTCGTGGTGACCGCGTTGGCGGCGAGCGCCGCGTTCATGTTGCCGGTGGCGACGCCACCGAATGCGATCGTGTTCGGCAGCGGGCGCATCGGCGTACCCGAGATGGCGCGCGCCGGCCTGCTCGTCAACCTGCTCGCGATCGCGCTCGTGACCAGCCTCGCCGTGTGGTGGATGCCGCACGTGCTGCCACCACTCGCACCATGAGCACCGACGCGGCCGCTCCCGCCGCGCGCCGCGCCCGACTCGATGCGCTGCGCGGGGCGCTCGCTGAATGCCTGCTGCGCGATCGGAACCGCCTCGGCAAGCGCGTCAAGCGCCTCGCGCGCGAGCTGCGCGCGGGTCCGGACGCGGATGGGGCGGGGCGTTTCGAGGCGCGCCTGGCACGCCTCGAGGCCGCCTGCGCCCGCTCGCGCGAGGTGCGTGCGGCGCGTGCCGCCGTGGTGTTCGAGGATCGCTGGCCGGCGGCGCTGCCCATCAGCGCGCATCGCGATGCCCTCGCGGCGCTGCTCGAGCGCCACCAGGTCATCGTCGTCAGCGGGGCGACCGGCAGCGGCAAGTCGACCCAGTTGCCCAAGCTCTGCCTGGCGGCGGGGCGCGGCATCGACGGGCGCATCGGCCACACCCAGCCGCGCCGCATCGCGGCGCGGGCGATCGCGCGGCGCCTGGCCGAGGAGACCGCGACGCCGCCGGGCCGGCTCGCCGGCCATTGCGTGCGCTTCGACGACGCGGTGGCGGCGGCGACGCGGGTGAAGGTCATGACCGACGGCATCCTGCTCAACGAAATCCACGACGACCCGCGCCTCGAGCAGTACGACACGCTGATCATCGACGAGGTGCACGAGCGCACCCTGAACATCGATTTCCTGCTCGGCTATCTCAAGCGCCTGCTGCCGCGGCGGCCGGATCTCAAGCTCATCATCACGTCGGCGACACTCGATACCGATGCCTTCGTGAGGTTCTTCGACGACAGCGCGAGCCTCGACATCGCCGGGCGCAGCTATCCCATCGAGACCCGCTACCGGCCGCTCGAGCGCGACGACGAAGCGCGTGAACTGGAGGCCGCCGTCTTCGATGCGCTCGCCGAGCTCGACCAGGACGAGCGCGCCGACACGCTCGTGTTCCTGCCCGGCGAGCGCGAAATCCGCGAAGTCGGCGATTACCTGCGCAAGCGCGTCGACGATGGTACCGAGCTGCTGCAGTTGTTCGCCAGGATCGGGGCCGCCCGCCAGGCGCGCATCTTCACGCCGGGCGCGGCGCGCCGCGTGATCCTGGCGACCAACGTCGCCGAGACCTCGCTGACGGTACCGCGCGTGCGTCACGTGATCGATTCCGGACTCGCGCGCGTGAGCCGCTACAGCCCGCGGCGCAAACTACAGCAGCTGCCGATCGAAAAGATTGCGCGCGCCAATGCCGATCAGCGCCGCGGCCGTTGCGGTCGCGAGGCGCCCGGGATCTGTATCCGGCTCTACGCGGAGTCCGACTACCATGCCCGCCGCGCCGCCACGGAACCGGAGATCCTGCGCACCAACCTGGCCGGCGTGATCCTGCGCATGAAGACGCTGGGTATCACCGACATCAACCACTTTCCCTTCGTCGAGCGCCCGGCCGAGCGCCTCATCAAGGACGCCTACGGGATTCTGCAGGAGATCGGCGCCCTCGACGACGAGCGGGGCTTGACCGCGCTGGGTCGCAAGCTGACGGCTTTCCCGGTCGACCCGCGCCTGGCGCGCGTGCTGCTGGCCGGCGCCGAGCAGGGTTGCCTGGCCGAAGCTCTCGTCATCGCGGCGGGGCTGAGCATCAGCGATCCGCGCGAGCGCCCGCATGAGCAGCGCGAGGCGGCCGACCGCGCCCACGCGGCGTATGCCGACAAACGCTCGGACTTCCTCTGGTTCGTCGGTGCCTTTCCGCTCGCGCGCGAGCTGCAGGGACAAGCGCACAACAAGCAGCTCAGGCGCTGTCGCCGCCAGTTCCTGTCCGCCGCGCGGATGCGCGAGTGGGTCGAATTGCACGATCAGCTCGCCGCCGTGGCGGCGCAGAACGGCCTCGCGGCCAACCCCCGGCCGGCCGGCTACAAGGCCGTGCACCTGGCGCTCATCGCGGGCTTCCCCAGCGCGGTCGCGGAATGGCAGGGCGACCATTACCTCGGCTGTCGTAACGTCAGCTTCGCGCTGCATCCGAGTTCGATACTCAACCGCCGTGGCGTGAAGTGGATCCTGGCCGGGGATCTGGTCGAAACCGCGCGCCCCTACGCTCGCCTCGGCGCACGCGTCGATCCGGTCTGGGTCGAGCGCACCGCGTCGCACCTGATCAAGCGTAGTTACGACGCGCCCCACTGGGACGCGCGCCTGGGCTGTGCGCGGGTCACCGAGATCCAGCGCCTGTTCGGCCTGGTACTGCATGCCGATCGGCTGGTCGAACTGGCGCGGGTCGACCACGCGCAGGCGCGCGAGCTGTTCATCGACGCCGGCCTGGTCGACGGCGCGCTGGAGTTCGAGTCGGCAGCGATGCCCGAATTTCTCCGGCACAACCGCGCGCTGGTCGCCCGCGTGCTCGAACTCGAAGCGCGCTCGCGACGCCGCGACCTGGTTGCATCGCCGGCCAGGCTGCGCGCGTTCTACGACGCGCGCCTGCCCGACACGATCGCCTCGCGCCGCGCGCTCAAGCGCTGGCTGCGTAGCGATCCGCGACATGCCGAGCGCCTGTTCATGAACGAGGCGGATGCCACCAGCGACCAGCTCGTCAGCGTGCCGGCCTACCTCTTCCCCGACACGCTCGATGTCGCCGGTACGGCGTGCCCGCTGACCTATCGCTTCGCGCCGGGCGAGCTCGACGACGGTGTCAGCATGCGCGTGCCGCTGGTGCTGCTGCCGCGCCTGCGGCCGCGTCACGTCGATCGGCTCGTGCCGGGCCTGCTGAGCGAGAAGATCGAGCAGCTGCTGCGTAACCTGCCGAAGAGCGAGCGGCGGCGCTTCTCACCACTGCGCCAGTTCGCGATGGCCGCGACCGAGGCAGTGGCCGGCAGCGACGGCGCGCTCGCCCCGGCCCTGGCCGACGCGCTGACGCAGATGACCGGGGCCGAGGTGAGCGCGGCGATGTTCGACGAATCCCGCCTGCCGGCCCACCTGCGCATGCACATCGAAGTGGTCGACGAGCACGGCACGGTGGTCGCGGCCGGGCGCGACCTGGAAGCCCTGCGCGCCGGGCGGGGCGAGGAGGCCCGGGCAGCGGTGGAGCGGGTCGAATGGGGCCTCGCCGGGCGCTCGCGCGGCGCGTGGAGCTTCGGCGTGTTACCCGAGACGATCGACGCGGAAGTCGGCAGCGACCGCGTGCGCGGCTTCCCGGCCCTGGTCGACTGTGGTGATGCGGTCGAACTCGGCGTGTTCGATCATCCCGAGCAGGCCGCCCAGGCGCATTGCCAGGGTCTTGCGCGTCTGCTCCTGCTCGGCGCCTCGCGCGAGTTGCGTCAGCTCGAACGCGGTATCGCCGAAGGGGGCGAAATCGCGCTGCTCGCGGCGCTGTTCGGCTACCAGGGTACGCCGCTCGGCTACCTTGCCGAAGCGACCGCGCGGCGCTGGGCGCGCGAACATGTCACCGTGCGCGACGCTGCTGCCTACGCGCGGCTGGCCGGCGCCTTCGCCGGTGCCGTCGGGCCCGCGGTGACGCAGGCCGCATCGCGCCTGCACCAGCTGTTCCGCCGTGGCGCCGCGCTGCGCCGACGCCTCGATGCCGGTGCCGGGGAGATCCCCGCGGCCGCAATCGAAGACATGGGCTCGCAGCTCGGCGAGTTGCTCGGCCCGGCCGTGGTCGCGCGCATCGTGGCGGATGGCGCACCGCGTCACGATCGCTACCTCGATGCCATCGAGCGGCGCATCGAACGCGTCTGCGCCAATCCGGGCAAGGACCTCAAGAAGCTCGAGCAACTCAGCCCCCTGTGGCAGCGCTTCCTGGCGAGTGCGCCGGCCATCACCGCGGAGGACGCGCTGGGCGAGCTGCGCGCCCTGCTCGAGGAGTACCGTATCAGCCTGTTCGCACCCGAGCTCGGCACGGCACGCAAGGTCTCGGCCGGGCAGCTCGAGCAGGAGCTCGACGAGCTCACCAACGGGGGCTGAATGCACGATCACGGCGTCATCTTCTCGATATTCCTCATCTTCGCCGGCGCCGCGGTACTGGCGACGCTCGCCCTGTACGCGCGCCAGGCGATGATCACCGCCTACATCGTCGTCGGCATCGTGCTCGGTCCCGCGGGACTTGCGCTGGTCGATGACCCGCGCTGGATCGAGGACGTTTCCAGCATCGGTATCATGTTCCTGCTCTACCTGCTGGGGCTGAACATGGAGCCGCAGCAGCTGCTGCGCATGCTCGGCGAGGCGCTCGGCGTGACGCTCGCGAGCTCGGCGTTGTTCTGCCTGGTAGGCACGCTGGTGGCGCTGGCCTGGGGCGCGCCATGGCACGAGGCGCTGTTGATCGGCGGCTGCATGATGTTCTCGAGCACCATCATCGGCCTCAAGCTGCTGCCGACGACGACGCTGCACCACCAGCACACCGGACAGATGCTGATCTCGGTGTTGCTGTTGCAGGATCTCATCGCGATCGTCGTGCTGCTGATCGTGCAGGGCTACGGCAGCGGCGCCGATCCGCTCGTCGGCGTCGCGCGCCAGGCGCTGACTTTGCCGGCGTTGGTGGCGGTCGCGTTCGCCCTGGAGAAGGTGCTCATCGAACCGCTGATCGCGCGTTTCGACCAGATCCACGAATACCTCTTCCTGCTCGTCATCGGCTGGTGTCTCGCACTCGCACAGGGCGCCGCGTGGCTGGGGTTGTCCCACGAGATCGGTGCATTCATCGCCGGTGTCGCGCTGGCGAGCTGCCCGGTCTCGATGTTCATCGCCGACAGCTTGCGGCCGCTGCGCGATTTCTTCCTCGTCCTGTTCTTCTTTTCGCTTGGCGCGGGTTTCGATTTTTCGATGCTGGGCGCGACCCTGCCTGCCGCCACCGTGCTCGCCCTCGGCATGCTCGCGATCAAACCTTACGCGTTCCGCTGGCTGTTCGTGCGCGCCGGAGAGCGCGCCCGTCAATCGCTCGAGGTCGGCGTGCGTCTCGGCCAGGTCAGCGAATTCAGCCTGCTGGTTGCGGTGCTGGCACAGTCGAGCGGCATCCTCAGCGCGACCGGGAGTTACCTCGTACAGCTGACCACGCTGATCACTTTCGTCGTCTCCAGTTTTCTCATCGTGCGGCGGTACCCGACACCGATCGCGGTACGCGACAGCCTGCGGCGCGACTAGGGTGCCGCCGGGGGCAGGGCATACACCGGTCGTGTGATGTGCGCCAGGAAAACGCTGTCAGCACGGGTAGTTCGTGCGACACTACCTCCCCTGGCCAGGCTGTCCAGTTTCCATGCCCCGTTCAATACTTCATCCCCGTTGCCCATGAGCCGTGCGCTCGACTACCTGCTGCGCGAGCGCCCGCGTGCGATGGGCGCCTACTTCGAATTTCTGCGCGACGCCGGCAGCCGTCTCGACCCGCGCACGCGTGCGCTGATTTCGGTCATCACGAAAGTGTCGACACAGACCGAGAAAGGGCTGGTGCAGTACACGCGTAAAGCGCTTGCCGCCGGGGTCAGCAGCGAGGAGATCCTCGACGCCCTGCTGGCCGCGTTCCCGGCACTCGGTCTGAGCCGTATCGTCTGGGCGGTGGACGTGCTCATGGACCACGGCGTTGCCGGGTTCGGCCAAGCGCCGGCGGACGCAGACGAGGCCGCCGCGGCCGAGCTGCTCGATGTCGCGGCGCTCGACGAGTTGCCACAGGGGCGCGCGGTGAAGCGCGGCGGTCCCGGGCGCGCCGTGCTGCTCTACCGCGAAGGCGACGAGGTACGCGCGTTCAAGGGCTACTGCACCCACCACGGCATGGAGCTGATGGAGCGGGGGATCGATGGCAACATGGTGACCTGTTTCCAGCACGGCTGGCAGTTCTCGTTACCGGAAGGCAGCTGCCCGCGCGGCGCGCAATGGGCGCTCGAGGATCTGCCGGTATCGATCGAGAACGGCCGCGTGCGCGTGACCTGGCAGGTACGTTGAACATGGTCAGCTTCGAGACGCTCCTGCACGTATCGGCCGACGAGCTGCTGGCGCTATTCTCGGCCACGCGCGCGGCCGCGCAGGACGATGACGACCTGCGCCGCGAGCAGCTCGCGCAGCAGCTCGGCGTGCGCGTCACGCAGCTGCTCTGCGCGATCGGCTTCAACCCCGCCACGCGCGGGCTCGACGTGGTCGTACGCGCGCTCGGCTACAGCGACTTTGCGGCGCTCGCGAGTGCCCGTAACTTCGCCTTCATCGATGACGTCTACCGCGCGCTCAGCATCAACAACATCCTCGAGATCTACGCCGTCATCGGCCGGGCAGGCGCGCGCGAGCCGAACTCGACCGATCTCGTCGCGTCGCGCATCAGCAATATCGAAGCGCAGCTCGAGGAGACCATCAACCCCATCCTCATCGGTGGCTACAAGCTCGAGATTCGGGGCATCTACGAGAACGGCCTCGCGTCGCCCGAATTCGTGCGCAGCCGTCTCTCTCCCGGGCATGCGGTGATGCGCGATATCGCCAACGAGAACGCCATCATGCTCGAACGGGGCGTGCTCGACCCGCTCGCGTTCCTGCAGTGCGAGGGGGTCTCGCCGGACGAGAAACGGCGCGCGGTGTTCCGCGGCCTGATCCCTCCGGCGGTGGCCGATCACTACATTCGCTCGCTGACCTCCGGCGAAGAGCAGCGCCTGTTTCGCGAAGCCCTCACCGGCGCGGCCAGTTAGGGAACGTCCGAATGAGCCTGGCCCGAGCAGCTTGTGGCCGCGCTGTTCGCGTTCAAGGCGCGAAGCGCACGTAATCGCCCGCTATGGCGAAGATTCGTCACGCCGAAATCGGACAGCGCCGGCGCCAGGTGCCGGGGCATGAGTTGTTCAGAGGCTTACCAGGCCGCCGCGCCAGGCCCGCTTGCGCAGCGCAGCGCATCACGGCGCATCGCCTCCCAGGTAACGGCGTACGTTTGCCTCGAGCGTGGCCGCATCGCCCGGCGCCGCCGGCGCGAAGCGCAGGCGGTAGTAGTATTCGACCAGGTTGGCCAGGCGGATGCCGTTGCGCTCGGGCTGTCCGGCGCGCGCCAGGAAGCGCGCCACGGTCTCGCCCGGCCGCGGTTCGAACCCGCGTGCCGCGAGTTCGTCGAGCAACGCATCGAGCGGGGTCGGCGCGTGCGCCGGCGCCGCGCGCCGGCGCCGTGCGTCGCGCACCGCGGCGGGGCTGCGGCGCAGCCGCAGCCACAGTACCAGCGCAAGCGGCGGCACCAGCCATAGCAGCCAGTTGCCCAAAGCGTCGAAGTCCGCGCTGGCGAAACGCTGGTAGCGGTACCACAGCCAGCCGAGTAGATCCTGCACCGATTGCCAGCGCGACACGCGGGCCTGCTCGAGCCCGAACCAGACCGACGGCGTGGCATCGAGCATCACCCACGCGCCGTCGATCCAGGCCTCCGCCCAGGCGTGGGCGTGTCGTGCGCGGGCGACGTAGGCGTCTTCGAGTGCACTGTACTCCTCGACGACATAGCCGACCGCGTAACGTGCCGGGATGCCGGCCTCGCGCAGCAGCAGGACCGCGGCGGTAGCGAAATGCTCGCAGTGGCCGCGCCGGGTCTGTTCGAGAAAGTGCGCGAGCGGCGTACGGCGACCGCGGCTGGCGCGCTGCACGAGACTGTAGCTGAAATTGTCGAGAAAAAACGCCTTGATGCGGGCAGCCGCGGCGGCCGGTGTCGCGCCGGCGAGCTCGATGCTCGCGGCGGTCCGCGCCACCACTGCCTGGTAAGCGGCCGGCACGATGCGGTCGGCCGGCCGTGGCGGCGCGCCGGCGGGCGGCGCGGCGCCGCTATGCACGGTGTAGTGCAGCGCGCCCGGCGGCGCCTCGCCCATGACGGCGCCGACGCGGTTGCGCTGGATCTCGGCGACCTCGGTGCTGTCGATGGCGTAGGTGCCGGCCGGCAGCGGCAGCAGGGTGAGTTCGTGACGATGCTGGAAGCTCAGCTCGAGCGTCCGCGGTGATGCCGTGGCCGATCCCAGGATCCAGCGATCGCGACCACGTTCCTGGTCGACCGCTTCGAACGAGTCCTGGACCGACCAGCTGCCGTAGTTGAAGGTGTCGTAGCTCGCTTCGTGCAGCACGAGTGGAAGCTGCATGTCGCGCTGCGGCGCGACGCGTACGTGAACGCGGTCGGAGAGCTTGAGTCGTCCGATGTGCCCGATTGCCGTGACCGCGCGGTTGGGTGCGCTCGACAGCCATGGGTGTTGACTCATCCAGTACATGAACGCCGCTTCGAAACCGTTGCGCGCCGCGTTCAGGCCGAAGCCGAGTGCCAGCGCGAGCAGTGCGCCCAGGGCAAGCGTGGCGAACTGCTGCCACGCGCGCCAGCGCGCGGGCCGGGCGGCCCACAGCATGCCGATCACGAGCGCCGCGCAGGCCACGGCGAACACGCGCGGGTGCGGCTCGCCGGTGCTGGCTGCGAGCAGGCACACGACGCCGTAGGCCGGTGCGACATCGATGCGCCGCGCCTCCTCGGCGCGACGACGCAGGCTGTAGAAGAGCGCGCTGAGCGGCAGCGTCTGCGCGGTGCTGGCGCGCTGTGTCAGCACCAGGGGAAAGAAACAGTAGGGCGAAGCACGCAGCAGTTCGTAGATGCCATGCACGCCGTAGCGCTGGAACTGCACCACGGTGACGATGGCAAACAGCACGCTGGTCAGGTCGGTCGCGCGATGAAAATCGCGGGTCGCCGTCTGCCACTTGATCGGCGCGAACGTCACGGCTTCCAGCAGCAGCGCCATGACGACCGCACTGGGCAGGGCGTCGGCACAGGCGCCCCACAGCAGCAGCGCTGCGGCGAGCCAGCCAGGCGGCAACGGTATGCGCGCTGTCACGACCGCACTCATGGCAGCGTCGCGAGCGCGGCGAGGTCGCCTTCGAGATGCGCGACACGCACGGTGAAACGCTGTTGTCCGGCGCCGACGTGAGGGGGGCGCGCGGTCTCGTCGTGAGTCACGATCAACGCCGCCGCGCGCACGCCGTGGGTGGCCAGCGTATCGAGCAGCGCTTCGCGCGAGGCGTCGAATCCGCCCAGCACGACCAGCGCGCTGGCCAGGCCGGTGGCGCGTGTGCCGATCAGGTCAGTGACCGGATCGACGTCGCCGGCCCCCGCGGCGCGTGCTTCGGCCAGCCATGCGAGCGCGCGGCCGGTATCGGCGAGACCACGGCCGGCGCACAGTTCGACGACTTCGCGCCCGGCGAAGATCAGGTCGAGAATCGAATCGCGCGGACGCGGTCCGCCGGCCAGCGACGCGGCGACGCGGATGATCGCCTCGAAGCGGGCCTCGTCGGCCGGGTCGACATGGGTGTCGATGATCAACGCGTGCCGGTCGAAATACTCGTCCTGGTATTCCTTGACGATGAGCTTGCCGGTCTTGGCGAAGCTGCGCCAGTGGATGTGCCGCCGGGGATCGCCCTGGCGGTAGTCGCGCAGGGCGGCGAACTCCTGCGAGTCGCCGACCGCCAGCGCCAGGCTGACGCCGCCTTTCTGGTAGTGTCGCCGCGCCGCGAGGTGCAGGGCCGGCACGGCATGGCGCCGCGGCAGCGCGAGCACCCGGCCCGGCGCCGCCACGCGCAGTCGCGCGCGGCAGATGCCGAGCGGATCGGGCCGCAGCAGTTCGACGCCTTCGAAGTCGATCCAGCCGCGGCGCAGCGGTGTCGCCTCGATGGTAACCCGCACGCTCGCGCCGGCCGCAATCGCCGGTACCGGCAGCGGCGTCATCGCCGCGCCGCGATCGCGCAAGCGGAGTTCGACCCAGCGCGGGAACCCGATCGCGCGGTCGACGACGTTGAGGTGTCGCCCCTGCCCACGCCGGGCGCGGAAATCGTGCCACGACAAGGACGGCTGATGCAGTTGCTCGGCGAGCACGAGGTCGCGCTCGGTATGTGCACCATGGTTGGTAATCTCGAGGAAATACGCGAACGGCTGGCCGTCACAGGCGTACTGCGGCAAGACGCGCCGCACCGAGATGCGCGCCCGCCAGCGCAGGCTGGCGAGCAGGCTCGCGAGCAGCAGGCCGCTGCCCAGCGTGGCGGCCTGCCAGGCGAGCGTCTGCCGCATGTCGATGCCGAACAGGGCGGCAGCGACGACCAGGCCGAGCACCACGCGGCCGCCCGGCGTCAGGCGTCGCTCGCTCCAGCGACTGGCGCGCGCGACGAGCGGGAACAGCCGGTACAGCGAACGCGGGGGCAGGCGCATGGTGCCGACGGAGCTGCGGGTTCAGCGCGCGTGCGCCGGTCCGGGCACCGGCCGCAGCACCGGGTGGAACAGGTGCGCCACGCAAACTCAGCGCGGTACGGCCGCGCGTTCGAGGATCTGCGTCACCGCGCCGGCCGCGCTGGCACCGCCGAAGCGCGCTTCGGCGCGCAGGCCGAGGCGGTGCGCGAGCACCGGTACGGCGAGTTCCTGGACCAGGTCCGGGGTGACGAAATCGAGCCCGTCGGCGAGCGCGAGGGCCTGGGCGCATTTGAGCAGGGTGAGCGACGCGCGCGGGCTGGCGCCGAGTTCGATGTCGGGATGGCTGCGCGTCGCGGCGACGAGTTCGACCAGATAACGCTTGATCTCGGTACTCACGGCGACGCCTGCGGCGGCGGCCTGGAACGCGAGGACATCGCCCACCGAGGTCGACGCGGTGACGGCGTCGAGCGGACTTGCGGCATTGTGCGCGGTGATGATCGCCATCTCGTCCTCGATACCGACGTAACCCAGCGAGAGGCGCAGCGCGAAACGATCCATCTGCGCTTCGGGCAGCGGGTAGGTGCCGTGGAACTCGACCGGGTTCTGCGTCGCGATGACGAAATAGGGTTGGGTCAACGTGAACTGCCGGCCTTCCAGGCTGACCTGGGCCTCGCCCATCGCTTCGAGCAGCGCCGACTGCGTGCGCGGCGAGGCCCGGTTGATTTCGTCGGCGAGCAGGATGTTGGTGAAAATCGGTCCTTTGTGGATGACGAACTCCTGCGTGCGCGGATCGTAGATCGACGCACCGAGGATGTCGGTCGGCAGCAGGTCGGGGGTGAACTGGATGCGCTGGAACTCGGCGCCCACGGCGCGTGCGAGCGTTTTCGACAGCGTGGTCTTGCCCGTGCCGGGGTAGTCTTCGAGCAGCACGTGGCCGCCGGTCAGGAACGCGCTCAGCAGGTGGCGGATGGTCGCCGCCTGCCCGGTGATGACGCTGCCGATGGCGGCGCTCAGGCGGGCCGCGATGGCCGCTGCGCGGGGCGCATCGAGGGCTGGCTCCAGGGGCGGGGGAGGGGCATTCATGGCAGCTCCGTGTCGATGTCGTCGTGATCCTGGGGGGGCGTCGCGAAGCCGCGCTTGAGACGCTCGCGTGCGCGGCGATCGCGCTTGTTCAACTTGCCGTGACGGCGTTCCTCGCTCACGTGCTGCAGGGCCAGCGTTGCGGCCAGCGTATCGCGCGCGGCAAGGCTTTCGGCGCTCTCCTCGTACAGCGTCTGCGCGACGCTCGCGGAGACGCGCCGGGCGGACAGCGCGAGCACGGTGATGCCGTGGGTGTAGGGCGGGCGCCGGATGTCGAGCCGGTCGCCGCGCCTGATCGGCTTGGCCGGTTTGACCCGTGCGCCGTTGACCAGCACGCGCCCGTGTTCCACGGCTTCGGCCGCGAGGCTGCGGGTCTTGAACCAGCGTGCCGCGTGCAGCCAGCGATCGAGTCGTAGCGTTTCGTCGTCGATTGAGCTCATCTCGGCCGGGGGGTAGGATGCATGCGCCGCGTCGCCGCTTGCCGTGGACTGACTCGCGGGCACGCCGGCGGGCCCGCTTGCGCGTGCGTCGCGCCAATCCGACCGCCGCGTCGCCCTGTGATCGAATTCATCCGCCGAGAGTACCCAGCGTGACTAACGACCGCCAGTTCCTGCCGCTCGATATCGCCATCCTGACCGTCTCCGATACCCGTACCGAGGCCGAGGACAAGTCCGGCAAGCTGCTCGCCGAGCGCGCCCGGGCGGCCGGGCACCGCGTGTGCGACAAGCAGATCTGCCGTGACGACATCTATGCCATCCGCGCCCGCGTCTCGGCCTGGATCGCGCACGCCGACGTCAACGTCGTGCTGACCACCGGCGGTACCGGCGTGACCGGGCGCGACGGCACGCCCGAGGCGCTGGCGCCGCTGTTCGACAAGGTGCTCGACGGTTTCGGCGAGATGTTTCGCGTGCTGTCCTACGATGACATCGGCACCTCGACGCTGCAGTCGCGCGCGCTCGCCGGTGTCGCCAACGCCACCTACGTATTCGCGCTGCCCGGCTCGTCCGGCGCCTGCGCGCTCGGCTGGGACAAGCTCATCGTCCATCAGCTCGATTACCGCACGCGTCCGTGCAACCTGGTCGAGTTGATGCCGCGCCTGCTCGAACGCTGAACGCGGCGCGCGGAAGCGCCGTTTCCGCTTCGTTGACGGCGAAATAGACCAGCAGCGTGTGCTGCAGGGGATGGCGATTGTCGTCGCTGACCATGAAGTAGGTCACGTTGCCGTGACGCGCCACGCTTTCGAAGTTGTCGACCGACCAGCCGGCCGTGTTGTCGAGCACGGCGAGCGTGCGGGCGGTGGCCGTGCCGCCGGCGGCCGGCAGCTCGAGGCGGCGCAGGCTGAAACGGATCGGGAAGAACAGGTTCACGTAACGTCGCTCGAGCAGCAGCAGGGCGCCATCGCTCATCGTCTCGAGCCCGACGACGGTGCCCGCGGGCGCATCGAACGCTGCTAGCTGCCACTGTCTCGACGGTGCGGCATAGAGCGTGACGAATGCCTGCGGCGCGTCGCGCAGCGGCCGCTCGGGAGCCATCACCAGGCCCAGCGCGGGATGTTCGGTGAGCGCTTCGAGCTGCAGGTTGGCGCCCGCCCAGGCGGCGCGCCCGGCGAGCGCGGTGGGCAGGGGCTCGCTGCCGAGCAGGCGACCGTCGGGCGTGTAGCGCGCGAGGCGCGGCACGCGTTCGAACGACACCACGAGTTCGGTGTCGTCGACGATGCCGTTGCCGCCGTGCCGCGCGACCAGGCCCTCGGCATCGGCGTGACGACCGCTGAGCGGCGTGCCGTCGGCATCGCGCAGCGGGTAGGTGGCGAGCCAGCGCAGATCGCGCAGCCGGCCATCTTCGAAACGCGGTTCCAGGTGGACCAGCAGACCGTTGTCCGTGACCGCGTAGAGGCATGCGGCGTCGGCATCCCAGGCCAGGCCCGACATCTCGTGGGGGTGCGGCGGCGGCAGGCGCGCGGGGTGCAGCATGAGTGCGCCGCGCAGCGTGATTCCGGGGGCCGCGTCGAGCGCCGGCGGCGCCTCGACGAGGGTGTAGGGTGTGGCGAAGTCGCCGCCGGCCAGGACCACGGGTGGTGGCACGGCGAGCATCGCGAGCAGCGCGACGAGAGCGCTACGCCAGGTAACGAAATACGACACGAAGTATGGCAATGGCGTAAACTCGGCACCGCGTGTGCAGCGCACAATCGGGGCCCCGGGAGAGGGGCGCCGCGGGCGCTCGCGCCGCGGTCTCAACATCGCCACCCGGAGTCCCGACCCGACATGTCTCTGACCAGGTTGTTCATGGGAATCGGCGGCCTCGCCGGTTGCGCCGGCGTCGCCCTCGGAGCCCTCGCCGCGCACGCCCTGCGTGCGCGCATCGATGCTGCCGGACTACAGACGCTGGACACCGTGTCGAAATATCTCCTGGTACACGGCGCGCTGCTCGTCGGCGTGGCCCTGTGGGTGCGCAGCGAACCCGATGCCCTGATGCTGCGGCTGGCGGGCCTGTGCGTCGTGGTCGGAATATTCTGCTTCTGCGGTGGTCTGAGTACGAGCATCATCGCGGGCGTGCGCGCATTCGGCGCCGCGGCGCCGTTCGGCGGCACCGCGCTGATGGCCGGCTGGTTGCTGTTGGCCCTGTACGGAATGACGAAAGCGTAATGGAAAAGCCCAAGCCTGTTCCCGGCAGCTCGAATGCCGGTGTTGCCGACACCCGACCGGCGAGCGCGGTGCGGCGCCGTGCCGTGCGCGATACCCTGGTGCGCCTGTTGAGCGTACTCGCGCTCGTGGCCGCTTCGCCGCTGGCGGCGATGCAGTTGTTCAGCGTCGACGGCGAGGCCCCCGACGTGATCGGGGAACTGTCGCTGACGACCACGGTATACGCCGATACGCTGTCCGATCTCGCGCGTGCCTACGACCAGGGCTACAACGAGATGCGCCTGGCCAATCCCGCGGTCGATCCGTGGTTGCCGGGCGAGGGCACCGAAGTCGTGGTGCCGAATCTGTACGTGATTCCGGACGCGCCCCGTCGCGGCATCGTCGTCAACGTGCCCGAGATGCGCATGTACTACTTTCTGCAGGACCGCCGCGCGGGCACGCAGCGGGTCATGACGTTTCCGATCAGCATCGGGCGCCAGAACTGGGTCACCCCGAAAGGGCAGACGCGCATCGTCGCCAAGGTCAAGGACCCGGCCTGGTACCCGCCCAAATCGATTCGCGAGGAGCACGCCGCCGAAGGCGACGAGCTGCCGCGGATAGTGCCGGCCGGTCCCGACAACCCGCTCGGCGAGCACGCGCTGCGCCTGAGCATTGACGGCTACCTGATTCATGGCACCAACAAGCCCTACGGTATCGGCATGCGCGTCACGCACGGGTGTATCCGCATGTACCCCAAGGACGTCGCCACCGTATTCGGGCTTGCCAACGTCGGCACGCCGGTACACATCGTCAACCAGCCCTACAAGGTCGGTATCGCACACGGCCGCATCTACCTGGAAGTGCATCCGCACCTCGAAGAGGACCAACACCTGTTCGCCGACCAGTACTCGCAGGTCATCAAGCTGATCCTCGCCCGCGTCAAGGACCACGACGCCCAGCTCGTGTGGTCGGAGGTCAAGCGTGCGCTCGATGCACGCAGCGGCATTCCCCAACCCGTCGGCACCTACCGGCCCAAGGCCTCGGTCCGTTCCGATACGCCGGCAGTACCTCCGGTCGCGGGCTGAGGGCGCCGCCACCTCGCGCCGCTCTCGCGTAGCGCCGATCGCGCGGGCCGAAAACAGAAAACCCCGCCGAAGCGGGGTTTCCTGCGCGTAACGCGGGGCGCGTTACTTCTTCATCGTCTTCTCGAACATCCGCTCGATACGATCCTTGTTCTCGTTGCAGCAAGCCATCGCTGCTTCCGCGGTGCTCTTGGCCGAGTCGGCGGTAGCCTGGGCGGCGCCGGCAGCTTCCTGAGCAGCGCTTGCAGCCTTCATCGCCGCGGCTGCGTCACTGGCGGCCTTGCGGGCATCCGACATCGCGCTCGTGGCCTTGGCTTCGACCGCTGACAGCTGCTCCGGGCTGACCGTGGAGCAGGCGCTGGCGAAACCGAGCACGAGGCACAGGGCCGGCAGCTGCAGGCGTCCAATCAACTTCTTGTTCATCATGTTCTCCTCCTAAGGAAGGCGGCTAGGGTCAGAAATCGGGAGACTCTCGAAATCTTTGGATTGTTATTCCGGGGGACGTTCGATTAACGCGATCATGAATGAATTTTTTGCGCTGCGCAATTTAATTGTCGTCAGGACCAGCGTGAATTCCCGCGTTTGTGAGCCAGGCGACGCTCTCGTTGCTCAGGGCGCCTCGCCGGCCGGAGCCGGTCGGCCCCAGCTGCCGGCACTGCCGCCACCGTGACCGACGCCGCGCGTGCGCTGCTCGTGATGGGCGACGACGAGTTGCGTCACGGCGCGTTCGAAACTGTCGATCTGATGGGTCGCGCAGTACTCGCCGATCCAGCCCAGCGCATCTTCCAGCGATTGTTTGCCGAGGGCGTTGTAGGTTTGCGGCGCGAGCGTGTTGTAGGCGGTCAGGTAGCCCATCAGGAAGTCACGGAACGGGGCGAGGCTCGCCGCATCGTCGCCGGCGCGACGGAACTGGTGACAGGAACGCGCCCCGGCGCCCCAGATGGCGTAGTTGCCGGCACTGTCGGCGGCCCCGGCGGGCGCCGTGCCGGCGAGCAGCGCGAGCAGCACGACGCTCGTCGTGACGAAGCGTTTCAGGCGAAACCGGGAATCGGATTCTTGCGATTGAATTGCGATCGGAGGAACTCCATCTGGTCGGCGAGGATGCGCCGGTTGGACAGCGCGAGGAACTCGGCCCAGTTCGGCACGTAGGGCACGGCGAGCAGCGGCATGTTGGCCTGTTCCGGCGTGCGACCGCCCTTGCGCGTGTTGCACGCCTTGCAGGCGCTGACCACGTTCGACCAGCGATCGCGGCCACCGCCTGACAGCGGTACGACGTGATCACGGGTGAGCCCGTGCTCGCCGAACTCGCGGCCGCAGTACATGCACAGGTAGCCGTCGCGGCGGAACAGTTCATGGTTGGACAGCGGCGGCACGGTACGCACCAGGTGATGGCCGCGTTGCGAATGCTTCACCGCGATGATCGAATGCACCGTGATCGACGAGCGTTGACCGCTCGCGCGCGCGATGCCGCCGTGGAAGGTGAAGGCGTTTTCACCGGTCGTCCACCCGACCAGCTCGCGCGTGTACAGGCATACCGCTTCCTGCCAGGGAATCCAGCGGATCGGGGCACCCGAGATATCGAGTCGGAGAATGAGCGGGGTGTTCATCTCAGTATCGTCGGCCAGCCGGCCGGGCCTGCGTGGGCTGATGTCTCACTACAATGTTCGGGCAATGCCGGTTATCGCCGCCGCGCGACCCGCGCGGGTGGACGATCGCGTGACGGCGCCAAGATTCTCCGCACAAAGCGCAACGGGAATCAAGCTGTGTGACAGGCTTGCGCGGTTTTGCGTCGACGCGCCCTGGTCGCGAACAATGTCGTCAACGCCTTCTCACGACGTCTACCGAGGATCCGCCGACCATGACCGATCTCGCCGAACTCGAAACGATCATGCGCACCCTGCGCGACCCCGCCCGCGGTTGTCCGTGGGATCTCGCGCAGGACTTCCGCTCGATCGTGCCGCACACGCTGGAGGAAGCCTACGAAGTCGCCGACGCCATCGAGCGGGACGATTTCCAGGCCCTGCCGGGGGAACTCGGGGACCTGCTTTTCCAGGTCGTGTTCTACTGCCAGCTCGCGGCGGAAGCGGAACGTTTCTCCCTGCGCGAAGTGGTCGCGACGCTGGCCCGCAAGCTGGTCGCGCGTCATCCGCACGTGTTCGCCGACGCCACCGGCGACGATGCCGCCAGCGTCGCGCGCGACTGGGAGGCGCGCAAGGCCGACGAGCGACGCGCGGCGGCAGGCGGGCGCGCGAGCGAACTCGATGATGTGCCGCTGGCGCTGCCGGCGCTCAGTCGCGCGGCGAAGATTCAGCGGCGCGCGGCGCGCGTCGGTTTCGACTGGCCGCATGTCGACGGCGCGCGGGCCAAGCTCGACGAAGAGTGCGCCGAACTCGACGCGGCGCGCGGGGCGGGGAGCGCCGATGACATCGAGGACGAGCTCGGCGACGTGCTGTTCGCCGTGGTCAATCTCGCGCGGCATCTCGACATCGAGCCCGAGCGCGCCCTGCGCCGTGCGACGGCCAAGTTCGAAGCGCGGTTTCGCGCCCTCGAGGCGTGTGCGGCCGAGGATGGCCGCGGCCTCGACGAGCTGTCCGCGGCGCAGCTCGATCGCCTGTGGGAGGCGGTCAAGCGCGGCGTACCTGCGGCAACGCCCGGGCCGAAACGCGGCGATCGGCGCGGCGGGACCTCGTAGCACAAAAAAAAACGGGCGCCGCAGCGCCCGCAAGTCTGGACCAAAGGGAGGTTACGCGGCCACGAGGACCTGCGTGGCCAGGTTCCATGCAGGGCGCGTGCCAACCTTTGCTGCTTTGGAATATCAACGAGTTGCTTCCGCGCACGAGCGGCGCGCGACAGATTCCCGGCGTGCTTGACGCCACGTTTGCGGCGGCCTTGCGGGGGCGCGACGGATCCCCGACGCGTCGCGCTCAGCGGTCGCGCTTGACGATGTACTCGGCGATCAGGGCCAGCGTGCTGGCCGCGTCGCCGAGCGGGGCGAGACAGGCGACCGCTTCGTCGCACAGCGATTGCGCGGTTTCCTTGGCACCCGCCATGCCCAGCAGATCGGGGTAGGTGGGCTTGTCCAGGCCGGCATCGGAGCCCTGCGGCTTGCCGATGATCGCGGTCTCGCCTTCGACGTCGAGGATGTCGTCGTGCACCTGGAACGCGAGTCCGATACAGGTCGCGTAGCGTTCGAGGCGCTCGCCGAGCGCTTGGTCGCGCGCACCGGCGGCGAGAAAACCGAGGTGGACGCTGGCGCGGATCAACGCGCCGGTCTTGTGCTTGTGCACGTTCTCGAGTTCCGCGAGCGTCAGCTTGTGGCCGACCGCGGCGAGATCCAGGGCCTGGCCGCCGGCCATGCCGGCCGAGCCGCTCGCATCGGCGAGCGTGCGGACCATCGCGAGCCGCGTATCCGCGCCCAGCGGCGCGGTCGACGGATCGAGCAACACGCCGAAGGCCAGGGCCTGCAGGGCGTCGCCGGCAAGAATCGCGGTCGCCTCGTCGAATTCCCGGTGGCAGGTCGGACGACCGCGGCGCAGGTCGTCATCGTCCATCGCCGGCAGGTCGTCGTGGATCAACGAGTAGGCGTGAATGAGTTCGACCGCGGCGGCCGGCGCATCGAGCAAGGCAGGGTCGACCCCGAGGGCCTCACCGGTCGCATAGGCGAGCACCGGTCGGATGCGCTTGCCGGGTGCGAGCACGGCATAGCGCATCGCCGCGTGAAGGCGCCCCGGCGCGGTCCCTGCGGCGGGCAGAAAGCGATCCAGGGCCGCGTCGATGCGCGCCTGCAGGGGGCTCAGACGTTGTTGCAGCATGGGGCGGGGCGTCAGTCCTCGTCGTCGTCGGGTGAGAAGTCCTCGAGAACCTCGTTCCTGCCATCGCTCGTGAGCGCGAGGACCTTCTGCTCCGCGCCGCGCAGCGCCTTTTCGCACGCCCGCGTCAACGCCATGCCGCGTTCGTACTGCTTGATGGACTCTTCCAGGGTGAACTCGCCGTGTTCGAGCTTCTCGACCAGGGACTCGAGTTCACCCATGGCCGCCTCGAATTCGACGGGCACGTCCGCGTCGTCGGCTGGTCGTTGGTCTTGTTTCGCTTTGGCCACGGCACGTTCGGTCCGGTTGTCGCCGGCGCGGGCGCGTCGCCGCGGGCGGGAAAGGGCGGCAACTGTACCGATGGCCATGTGCCCGGTCAACGGCGCCCGCGCTTGACGCTCGCGTGAGCGGCGACATAGACTTTCTGCAAATTTAGACTCAGTCTAAATTCTCCGGAGAAAGACATTTCAACGATCCATCGAGGAGGAAGACCCATGGCGCTCAAAGGCTCCAAGACCGAAGACAACCTCAAGGCCGCTTTCGCGGGTGAGTCGCAGGCCAACCGCCGTTACCTGTACTTCGCACAGAAGGCCGACGTCGAAGGCTACAACGACGTTTCCGCCGTGTTCCGTTCCACCGCCGAAGGCGAAACCGGTCACGCCCACGGTCACCTCGAGTACCTCGAGGAAGTCGGTGACCCCGCGACCGGCGAACCGATCGGCAGCACCGAGCTGAACCTCAAGGCCGCCATCGCCGGCGAGACCCACGAGTACACCGATATGTACCCGGGCATGGCGAAGACCGCGCGCGACGAGGGCTTCGACGAAATCGCCGACTGGTTCGAGACGCTGGCCAAGGCCGAGCGTTCGCACGCCAATCGTTTCCAGAAGGCTCTCGACAGCCTTGGCTGAGCGGTTCGCTAACGCGCGCTGCTAGACGATGGAAGCCGGGCTCGTCCCGGCTTCTTTATTCCACCGGGAGCTACCGATGCGGGCACCGCCGAGACGCGTGCCGCTGACGCTGGCATCCGCACCGCGTCCCGAGGCGAGGACCGATTCATGGCAGAGAACGATTACCGCGAAGGCAGTCTGGAAGCACCGACGCGTCACCCCATC
>Ga0180436_10001077_pt1 | contig 27216 bp, 29 predicted proteins | sample SS_ome_2_FD_132434 | JGI IMG/M metagenome (GOLD analysis project Ga0180436, IMG submission 132434) | Hypersaline lake sediment archaeal communities from the Salton Sea, California, USA - SS_3_S_2 metaG | ecosystem: Environmental > Aquatic > Non-marine Saline and Alkaline > Hypersaline >... | reverse complement strand
TACCCGACTGAGTTCGACCGCCAGCAATCGATACCGGCCGGTAGCGCGCGATCAGGGGTGCGCCGTACCGTGCGAGGGAGCCGGTGATCTGAGTGGCCCGGACCGACCGACGGAAGCGCCAAATCCCGACAGGGCTGCCGATTCCTCTCTAGCCTGCGAAGCCTGATCTCCAACTCGGTGAGGAGGATATGTGAACGTCCTGTGGGGGATCGTGATGATGGCCATCGGCGTCTTGTTCGTGTACTGGGGCAGTACAGAGTCGGGCTTCGTCGTCTACCGTCTACTTGCCGCTCGTTCGAGGATCCTATGGGGCGACCGGGTCCATCGCTTCTACCAGATTGTCGGAGCAGTTCTGGCCGTCCTCGGGCTTCTGTGGGCGGTGGGAGTCATTTGGTGACAGTTTCCTGACCGGCCGATCACCGAATACGGGCGACATCGCACGAAACGCCGAGTGCTTGGGAACGGCAGGGATGCGTACAGTGCCGCAGTCGCGCACGTTGGCGTTCGGCTGCGTTGGGGTCTTCCTGGCACAATGTCTGGATGGGAAAGCCGGTTGGGTTCGAGTGGACGCAGCGCAAGAATGGCGATGTTGTGGTCAAGCATCATGCGCGGGTGGCGGCCATCCTGCGGGGGAAGGCAGCTACCAGATTCGTATCCGACGTCGGCCGGGGCGACCCGCAAGAGGTCATGGCCAGGGTCACGGGCAACTACAAGCGTGGCAATGAGCGATCGGGCCGGCGGCACTCCCGGGGCTAAAGCCAGCTCGAAGCGCCGCCGGGGCATCTTCTTTCGGCCGGCTTAGCAGTTGTCGCCCACCGATGAGGGAACCCGCTGCGCTCAGGCCACCTTGGAAACGGCTTGAATCAGCAAATGGCTACACCTATGACCGGCTCGCGCCGGTTTGCCTTCACCTCACTGCTGTTTGCCGCCATGGGTGCGGCAACGTTCATGGCGGCTTCGCTCGGGATCCTTGCCACGTTCATCATCGAGGACCTTTCGATCAGCCGCGCCGAGCTCGGTGTTGTGCTTGCCGTTGTGAACATCGCGGCGGCCACGCTGTCCCCGGTTGTCGGCCACATCACCGATCGCATCGGCGGCAAGGCGGCAATCATCGCCTTGTTTGTGCTCGCCGGCGCTACGTTCTTCCTACTCGGGATTGCGGTTGGATACGTCGTGTTGCTCGTAGCGGCGCTCGCCGCAGCAGTCTCCAATGCATTTGCCAATCCGGCGACCAACAAGCTCATCGCTGAGGACGTCCCGCCCGGCGAGCGCGGCCTGATCACGGGCATCAAGCAATCCGGTGTCCAGGGCGGAATCTTCCTCGGCGGATTGACCGTTCCATCGATCGCAGTCGCCATCGGCTGGCGGGGGGCCTATCTCGTAGTCGCCTCCGTTCCACTGCTCCTCGCTCTTCTAGCTGTGTGGTTGGTGCCATCCGCGCCGCCGAGCGCCTCATCTCATGACCAACATGAGCGAGTCCGGCTTCCGATCGCGATCTGGTGGCTTGCCGGCTACGGCTTCATGTCCGGCTTCTCCGGCTCGGTTACCTACCTCGTGCCCCTGTTTGCGGAGGAGACGCTCGAGCTCAGCCCAGTCGTGGGCGGTGTTGCGGTTTCGGTGATTGCGGTGGTTGCGGTGGCGGGCAGGATTGCGTGGAGCCGATTTGCCGAGCATTCCGGGGCGTACCGCAGCTCGCTTCTGACTATGGCCGGGCTCTCACTGCTCGCTGCCGTGCTGTTCTTCGCTTCGGGCCCGGTCGCGATCTGGCTCATCTGGCCGGCCGCAATCGCCATCGCTCTTGGATCGAGCTCGTGGAACTCGGTCGGCATGCTGGCGGTCATGGTCGAAGCAGGCGTTGCCGCCACCGGTCAAGCATCCGGCGTTGTGCTGTTCGGATTCCTCGCCGGCCTGGGTCTCGGACCTCCGGTATTCGGGGCAATAGTCGACGCCACCGGTTCCTACGACCTGATGTGGGTGCTCTCTGCGATCACCGCAGTTGCGGCCGGGGGAATCATCCTGGCCTGGAACCGCTCGGCTCGGCCTTGATGCTTGGCCCTATGAAGCGGGCCGAACAAGCTCGCCTCGCAAGTGGCCGCTGTCACCGGGCGGTGCACCGATAGACGTTTGGGCTGGGAGGGACACCTGCATGCCCCTCCCATTGACGACCCGAAGGCGCAATTACGCCTCTGCGGTTTTCTGTCCGATTCGGTCCTGATCTCACCGCAGAGACGGTGTTGATAACGTAAGGGTGAGGTCTGCGCTCAGCCGGACAGAAACGAGTGATTCTGGAAAGCGGGATGGTTGAGACGTTGACACCCGACGAGTATTTCCGGCAGTTGTATGCCCTGCACGCCGGTCCGGTGTTGAACTACTTCAAGCGCCGCACCGACAGCGAGACGGCGCAGGACTGCACTGCTGAAACGTTTCTTGTTGCGTGGCGCCGGATTGATGACGTACCGGAGCAGGCTCTTCCCTGGCTGTATGGAGTGGCCAGGCGGGTGTTGCAGAACCAACGACGCAGCGGGGGACGGATGGCGCGTCTGGTTTCACGTCTCCAAGGGCTGGAATCCCCTCCTGAGCCGAGCCCTGAATTGGCGGTGATCCAACGCTTTGAGGATGCTGAACTCGCCGAGGCGTTACACAGAATGCGCCCGGAGGATCAGGAACTGCTGCTGCTTGCCAACTGGGAAGAGCTTCCTCACGCCGAAATTGGCCGGATGCTCGGCTGTAGTACACATGCAGTCGATCAGCGTATTTACCGGGCAATGCGTCGATTAGCGAGAGGACTCGCCGCTACCGGACAGAAACAGAGTGGGATGACGACCCCCGCAATACAACCCAAAGGCGAGGCGCCATGACTCACGAGCTAAGGGATCGCATAAGGGCGATGAACCCGGAGCCCATGGGGGATTCGAACCCGGACGAGTTGGCGGCCGTCTTCGCGGTAATAGAAGCGAGGAGGTCGACGATGACGCTCGACAAGATACCCCAGGAGCAGCTCCACACGGCACGCCACCGAGGATGGCGTCGCCCGGCTGCGGTATTCGCCGGAATGGCAGTGATTGTGCTCCTTCTCGTCGGTGGTGGAGTGCTAATCAGCGGGACCGCAGAGGAACCCGCCGTCGGCACCACCCCCACGTCGATGTCGCCGCCAACATCAACGGCAGCGCCAACAGCGCAACCGGCGCGAACCAGCCCGATGGTGTGGCGGCATGTGGTCGATGAATCGCTGCTCAGTGGGACCATCTGGGCCATTGCCCACAATGATGAAGTTCTGGTGGCTGTGGGTGACGACACTAGACCCACAATGGGCTGGATAGGTCCCGATGACTCGCCGAACCTGATTGTCTGGGTGTCGAGTGATGCCCGGGCCTGGAGCCGAATCGACGACCCAGCACTATTCGGCGGGGACGGAATCCAGCAGGCCTTCAAGATCTCCGCCGGACCCCTCGGATTCGTCATCTCGGGTGAGGATGGCCGGAACACAGTGCTCTGGTTCTCTACCGACGGCTACTCGTGGCAGCGGACCTTCGAAGATGATCTCGGAACTTCCGGAACTCTCGAATCTCTCAGCGTCGTTGCTGGAGGTCCGGGTTGGATAGCCCTCGACGACGCTTTGAACCCGCAAGACCCGATTTACGTATCCGATGACGGTCGCAACTGGACAACGGTCTCGGATGAGGCGTATGCGGAAGATCTGCGGCAACTCTTCACCGCTGCCACAGTCGGTGGGCGCGAGCCTGTCGTCGCCCCGCTCCCCGATTACGACTGGCAGTACGCGTGGGACGGCGACAACGTCGTAGCCAGCCAATACACGGGATATGCGACGCTCTGGTCGTCGCCAGACGCCGGCGCCACGTGGAATCGGGTCGATCCCGATCAGGATGCGTTCAACGTGTTCCCTCGGCCGTGGTTACTCGCAATAGAGCAGTACCGCGATCTCACCGTCGTCGCCGGCAATGGAATCTGGATTGGGTGGTTGCCTGAGTAGGAAGTTGCCTGAGTAGGAAGAGGCGGCGAGGGCTCTCGCGTTGGCCCGGCCTGCCCCTACTGTTCCCGGAACCGGTGGCCTTCCGGTAGTTCTGCATCGACCCGCCGCAGGGCCAATGCCCATGAGGGAGACGACCCGAGCACCCAGCGCAGCATGACGATGGTGATCTTGCCGAGCACGATCGCACCCGGCAATCGCTTGACCCCGATCACGGTACGAATCGACACCGGGATGGTTGCTACTGCGGCCCAATAGAGGACCCGGTAGGCGGCCCGGACCGCCAGCGGCAGCGGGGGCCGACGCAAGAAATCAACCGCATTCACCATGCCGGGAGACACGCCGATGTCGGGATGCTTATTCACCCAATCGGACAGCACATCGGCGGTCCGAGGCAGCGGATGGGCGTCCAGGAGCCTGCCGACGGCAACCTGCTCGGCAACGAAGCGATCTGCGTTGCGCTGGTTGAGTTTGTCTTTCCCAAACCGCTGGTGGGCAACAAGAAACGAATCGGTGAGCACGTTATGCACCCAGGCAGCGTGCCCCGGATCGTCGGCGCTATAAGAGCGAAGGCGATGCGACTCCCCACGCACCGGGCGATGCGCCCGTCGCACGATCCGCACCGCCTGATCAACTTCAGGCATCGCCCCGAAAGCGGTGGCGGTCACATAGGCCGACGTGCGAGAGAGCCTGCCGAGAGGATCGTCGCGGTAGCGGGAATGGTCGGCGACCCCGGCCGCCACCTCCTGATGAGCGGCCTGCATGAGCAGGGCCCGGATTCCACCAATGAACGTGGCAACATCACCGATCACCCGCCAGGTCACCGAATTCGGCCCGAACAAGCCGGGATCGCCCATGTAGTCCAATGTGTGCTCGAGTGGGTTTGGGGCATGGGCAAATAGCCCGGTTGTCGTCCGGACCATCCGCTCCTTGACCATGCTGGCCACACCCATGGCACGCTCCTCTCGGCACGTATGATCGCCCGCTCCGCGAGAGCGACCCACGCAACGTCTTCGTCGCTACTGCAGCGCCGGGATGACCTCTCGGGCGAACAGCTCGAGGCCGGTCGTGTCGTAGGCCGCCTCGTAGAAGTAAACGATTGCATAGGTCATTCCTGCGTCGGCCCATGGCTTGATTCTCTCAACCAACTGCTCCGGTGTGCCCGCCATCCGCCGGTACATCTTCTCGAGGCTTTCCAGCCGCTCTTCAGGAACGAACGGACGGTACTTGTCCTTGATCCACTCGAGGCGGTCCTCGACGGCTGCCTCGGTCTCTTCGCAGACAACATTGAAGTTGGTGGAGCGCACGATGGCATCGAAGTCGCGGCCTACTGCTTCACAGTGGTCCCTCAACACATCGGACTTGTGGGTGAACTCGTCGACAGTCTGCCCGAAATTCGTATAGGAGGCGTATCGGGCGGCGACGTTGAGGGTCAGCTTCTCGCCACCGCCTGCGATCCAGAATGGTATGTGCGGTTGCTGGATCGGCTTGGGGCGACAAATGGCGCCGTCGAGCTTGTAGTACTTGCCCGCGAAGCTGGCCTCATCCTTGGTCCACATTCGCTTCATGATCTCGACGGCTTCACCGAGTTCGCCGATACGGACAGACGGCTTGGGGAAGGGATACCCGTAGCCGCGGTACTCGTGCTCGTACCAGCCGGCCCCGATGCCCATCTCGAGACGCCCCCCGGAGATCGCATCGATGGATGCAGCCACCTTGGCGAGATACGCCGGCGGGCGGTACCCATTGCAGGTGCACATCTGGCCGAGCCGGACCGTGTCGGTTGCGGCCGCCAGCGCTGCCATCAGCGTCCACGCTTCGTAGGTGACCTCCTGGGTAGGTACCGGAACGGTGTGGAAGTGGTCGTAGACCCAAACTGATTCGTAGCCGGAGGCCTCGATGGTCTTGGCGACCGACAGAATCGCCGGCCACTGTTGCTCGGTCTCGATCCCAACTAGATCGAGACGCCATCCTTGCGGGGTGAATGCTCCAAATCTCATGGCAGCAACATACACCAGCAGAGTTGACGCATCGGTTGCGGCCACAGTCGCCATCGCGACATTTCGTCTTGACCGGGGCCCAGACCGCGCTACGCTCTCGCCGCAATGGAGACATACCTCGCCGCCGCCTGTTGTTGCTGTTGTCACAGCACCCTGCCGCGCGGAGAGGTAACCCTCAGCTAGCCAGAAACCCTCGCTACCAACCACTACCACCGCGACGGCGCAGCCGTTGCGGTTTTTTTATTCATGGAGCATTTATGACGGTGACCATCCCCAACACCGAGCTGACACTGGGAACCGAGCCCGAGGTCAGACGCTATAGCGACATCCGGGAATTGCTGCCCGGGCCCGACAACCCAACTCCGCTGGTCCGCCTCAACAACACGATTGACCGACCGGAACTCGAGTCGTACCTGAAGCTGGAATGGCTGAATCCGTTTGGCTCGTTGAAGGACCGCGCCGCGGCTTACCTGATCTCCGGCATGGCCGAACGGGGCGAACTAGAAGGCCGTGACATCGTGGAAGCGTCCTCCGGCAACACGGCGATTGCATTGGCGGCGCTGGCAGCTCTGGAGGGCAAGCATCTGACCGTCACCATCCCCGACGGGGTGCCCGAGGAGAAGAAGGTGATGCTGCGCATGCTCGGGGCCGAGGTCTGGGAGACGCCCGACGACCTTTGCCCAATCGATCATCCCAAGGACGGGGCAATCGCCCTGGCCCGCTCCCTCGCAGCCACCGACGGCGGTGGCCGGTACGCCATGGCCAACCAGTATGAGAACGAGGACAACGTCCGAGCCCACTACGAGACAACCGGGCCGGAAATCTGGCGTCAAACCAACGGGAAGGTGCGCTTTTTCGTCGCCGGCTTCGGCACGACGGGCACCATCACCGGAACCGGCCGCTACCTGAAGGAACAGGATCCCTCGATCCAGGTGATCGCCCTCGAACCGCAACGGGGACACCGACTGCCCGGCCTGAAGAGCTTCCAGGAGGCCAAGCAGCCCGGCATTCTGGACTGGGACGTTATCGACGAAGTGATTCGTGTCGACGACGAGCCCTCCTATGAGATGACCAAGCGCCTCCATCGGGAAGAGGGCCTGATCGTGGGCCCATCCACGGGAGCTGTCGTGCACACCATCAACCAGATCCAGGGCGCTGGCGTAGCCGTCGGCGTCTCCCCCGACTCGGGTACCAAGTACTCCACCTACTTCGGAGAGTTCCTCGGCGACGAGGGCCTCCCCCGTATCTGAAAGGCAAAAGATGACTACACAGATCGACCAGCCGCAAGCCGATCTCGAGTTGGATACGAGCGGGCTGCTCTGCCCGCTCCCGGTTTACAAGGCGGCAATGGCGATGGGCCAGCTCGAATCCGGCCAGGTTCTCGAGTTGATCTGCACCGATCCAGGATCTCTCGAAGACATCCCTGCGATGGCCCGCCAACGCGGAGACGAGTTGGTACACCTTGACGATCGAGGCGACCAACAAGTGTTCTGGATTCGCAAGGGAACATCGTGACGGCCGAGAATTCGCAGGAATCTTCCAATCCGAAGCGTTTGGCACTGGTTGCCTCCAAGGGAACCCTCGACCAGGCCTACCCGCCGATGATTCTGGCTACAACGGCCGCAAGCTTGGGCTGGGAGGTGGGTATCTACTTCACCTTCTACGGCCTCGACATCCTGCATCAGGACCGGTTCGAGAAGCTGAAAGTCCCGTCGCTGGCCAACCCGGCAGGCCCCATCCGCCTTCCCAATCTTCTTGGTGCGGTACCCGGTGCAACTGCTGCCGCAACGAGGGTCATGCAGAAGTGGATGAGAGACTCCCGGATGCCGGAGCTACCCGATTTCATTGAGATGTCGCAAGAGCTGGGTGTCACGTTCTTCGCCTGCGCCACCACGATGGGGGTCATGGGTGTCGACGAGTCGGATTTGATAGATGGCTGTGACATAGCGGGGGCCGCCGCCTTCCTGGACTTCGCCGCCGACGCGGACGTGCAGCTGTACATCTGACCTGGCTCCAATCTCGGGGGCTGATGGCGGCTTCTTGTGGGTCTCCAGGCCCTAGGCAACTAATGCGGTTAGGAGCATGGTGAATCAAAACGGTCCGAGGAGGCCTTTCTCAAATGCGTCCCCACTATCTGAGCGCTCTGTTTGCCCCGAAGTCCGTAGCAATGTTCGGAGCCAGCGAAACCCCCGATTCCGTCGGGCAGGTCGTGTTCAAGAACTTGCTCGACGGCGGCTTCGACGGCGATATCTACGCGATCAATCCCAAGCGGGAAACCGTGCAAGGCCAGAAGGCCTACCCGAATCTGGAGGAGGTCGGCGAGGACGTCGATCTGGCCATAGTCGCCACGCCGGCGCGTACCGTTCCCGGCATTGTCGAGCAATGCGGCGAATACGGTATCAAGTCGATGATCATTTTGTCGGCGGGTTTCCGTGAGATCGGCGAGCAAGGCCGGGCGCTCGAGGATAAGGTGATTGATACGGCTCGTAGCCACGGGATCCGCTTCATGGGCCCGAATTGCCTCGGGTTGATTCGCCCCTCGATCGGGCTCAACGCCACCTTCGGCAATAACAACGCGGCGAAGGGAGGAGTTGCCCTGGTTTCGCAGTCCGGTGCCCTGTGCACGTCGATTCTGGACTGGGCCGAGAACCGGGATGTTGGCTTCTCCGCAGTCGTTTCTACCGGCATTGCCGCCGACATCGATTTCGGCGACATCCTCGATTTCCTTGCTTCGGACCCAAAAACCGAAAGCATCATCCTCTACGTGGAAGGCCTGAGCGACTCCCGCCGCTTCATGAGCGGACTGCGGGCGGCATCCCGTATCAAGCCGGTGATTGCCATCAAGGCCGGTCGCTCCGCCGAGGGCGCGGCCGCTTCGATGTCCCATACCGGAGCCATCGTCGGCGGCGATGCGGCGTTCACAGCTGCACTCAACCGATCTGGTGTTGTGCGGGTCGATACGATCAGCCAGGTCTTTGCTGCCGCGGGAACTCTCTCGTCGAAGTACAAGTCTGCCGGGGATCGCATGGCGATCATCACCAATGCCGGGGGGCCGGCGGTGCTAGCCACAGACCGTGCACCCGAAGTCGGACTGCAGATCGCCGAACTGGGCGACGAAACGCTGAAAGCCCTCAATGAGGTGCTCCCTGCCACCTGGTCCCACGGCAACCCCGTTGACATCATCGGTGACGCTACCCCAGAGCGCTACGAGGAGGCCGTCGACATTGTCCTGAAGGATCCGTCGGTGGACGGGGCTCTCGTCATCCTGACCCCGCAAGCAATGACTGCGCCCGTCGAGGTCGCCGAGGCCGTCGTGAAGGCATCGGAGAAGAACCGCAAGCCCATCATCACATCGTGGATGGGAGGCCGCCAGGTCAACCCGGCACGTGCGCTATTCCGCCAGGCCCGCATCCCTACCTTCAACACGCCGGAAGCTGCGGTCGATGCTTTCCACTACCTGGCGAGGTATAAAGCGAACCAGCAGTTGCTGCTCCAGACACCGGGCCGACTCCCGATCGAACATGATGAGCCCAACATCGACGCCGCCCGGTTGATCATCGAATCGGCGTTGAATGAGAAGCGTTCAGTTCTCACCGAGCCCGAGTCGATAGCGCTGCTCGAGGCCTTCAATATCCCCACCATCCGCAACGGGATCGCCCGCTCCTCCGAGGAAGCCCTGGTACTGGCCACCTCGATGGGCTTCCCGGTTGCGATGAAGATCTACTCGGAGGATATCTCGCACAAGTCGGACGTAGGTGGTGTCAAGCTGAACATCCGTAACGCAGCCGATGTGCGGGGCAATTACCGCGAATTGATCGAGCGGGTGCAGAGGAATCGACCCGATGCCAACCTCGAAGGGGTCACGGTCGAAGCGATGCATCGCACTACCAACGGGCGTGAGGTCATGGTCGGAGTCATCAACGACCCGGTATTTGGACCCGTCATCAGTTTTGGAGCGGGTGGCACCTTTGTCGAGGTGATGGAGGATGCCTCCATTGCCTTGCCTCCGATCAACGAACGGCTGGCACGGAATCTGATCAGCCGGACCAAGATCGCCAAAGCTCTCGGTCAGTTCCGCAACATGCCGGCCGCCAAGGTAGACGCTGTGGTCGATGTCCTGCTGCGCGTTTCCAACATGGCCTGCGAGTTGCCCTGGCTCAAGGAGATGGATATCAACCCGCTGATCGTCGATGAGCACGAGGCAATGGCCGTCGATGCGCGCATCGTCGTCGGCGTCCCCAAGCCGTCAACCGACAAGTACGCCCACATGGCGATCCATCCGTACCCGTCGGATCTGGAGTCCACCTTCCAGTTGCCGGACGGCCGCGATGTGACCATCCGCCCCATCCGCCCCGAGGACGCGGAGATCGAGCAAGACTTCATTCGCAATCTCTCCGACGAAGCGAAGTACTTCCGGTTCATGCACGCAGTCCACGAGCTCACCCCCGAGATGTTGGTTCGGTTCACCCAGATCGACTATCACCGTGAGATGGCTCTGATTGCCGTTACTTGGGAGGACGGCAAGGAGATCGAGCACGGCGTGGTTCGCTACGTGACCAATCCAGATCAGAACAGCTGCGAGTTCGCCATTGTCATCTCCGACGAGTTCCAGGGACATGGCATCGGCCAACGCATGATCACACGGCTCATGGAGATCGCCCGATCCCGCGGGCTGGATCTCATTGAGGGCGAAGTGCTCACTGCCAACCATAGGATGCTGGAACTGGTTCGCTCGCTCGATTTCCAGGTGGAGCGCAGTACGGACAACCCGGGCGTTCAGTACGTCTGGAAGGACCTCTAGCTGCTCCCCCTTCGCACGAACGGCCTACCGGTGCCACTCGTGCAAGAAGTCGTCGATCCGAGCGACTTCGGCATGGCACGCACGGGTATCAGGTATGCGCAGTACGCCACTCTGTGAGCGTGTCTTCGATGACGGTTCGCGCCCGTTCGATGAGCTCGGCGGGATCTTCGCCGGCTACTCGCTGCAGCGGCTCCGAGAATCGGACCCTCACCTTGGTTCCGAATGGGATGGGAAAGAGCTTGTTCCTCAGGAGCTTCCAAGCTCCGTCGATGGCAGTCGGAACCACCGGCAGATTGGGCGCAGCCTCGAGCAACTCCGTGATGCCGCCAACGTGGAACGACTTCAGCCGGCCGTCTCGGGAGCGAGTTCCCTCGGGAAAGATCACGACGGCGACGTTGCGATCCTCACAGGCTTTGCCGAGTTCGCGGATGGCCGCTCTGGACTGCACCGGATCCTTGCGATCGATCAACGCATTGCCGCCGTGGGTCAAATTGAACGACACCGACGGCAACCAGCGACCGAGTTCCTTCTTCGATACGTATTTGGGATAGTTGCTGAAGAGCAGGCCGCCGAAGATCGGCACGTCGAACATGCTCTGGTGATTGGAAATGATGATGTAGCCCGTCCTCGGCAATACCTTGTCGGAGCGCTCGACCCGGAGACGGGTGCCTCCAACGAAGAAGGCCCCGAGCAGGGCCTGCTGCATGATCCCCATCGTCACTTCCATGGGGCGCAGACCAAAGAGGCGAGCTACACGGGCGATCGGCTCGAAGATGGCCAGGATGAGCCCAAACAGGATGAGGAACGGGATCGTAAAGATCCAGTCGATGATCTTTCTCACACGGCTCCTTGGTCCCTCTCAGCTTGGCACAATCCGCGTTCGTGCGTAACTGGCGGCAATATATCGCCGCCAGTTACGCAAACTCAGAAAAGCCAGTCGAGTAGCCATAGCGAGCCCATTCCCACCACAATCACCAGCGAGACGTTGCGCCATTTGTAGGCAACCGCAGCGGCGATCACCGCGGCGAACGCCCTCGGGTTGGCTGCAGGGAAGAGCTCGAAGGCGCCTTCCGGTCGAACTACGGCGGGGAGAACGATGGCAGCGAGCACGGCCGGGGCTACGTAACGCAGGGGCTGCTCCATCCAGGCCGGGATCTCCCGGTCACCAAAGACCCCAATGAAGGACAGACGGGTGAGATAGGTTCCAATCCCGATCACCACCACCGCAAGCCACATAATCATGGTCGCCCCACCTGTTCGGCGGCAACACCGGCACCGACGCCGGTCACTGCCCCGATGACCAGCCCGAGACCGTAGGGGGCGCCGGCGGCGACAACCGCAATGACCCCACCAACAATCGCCGCCACCAACCCCGGTCTCGTCTGCACCACGGGAATGAGCAACACGAGAAACACCAGAGGGATGGCAAATCCGAGCCCCAGCGAATCGGGGATCTGAGCACCGAGGACGACGCCGGCGATCGTCGCGATCTGCCAGGGAACCCAGAGCCCGAGTCCGGCACCGAGGAAGAACCAACGTTTGGAGACGGGATCGTGGGCAGTTTCGTACCGAAGGATCGACAGGGCGAACGCCTGATCCGTAAGCAGGTACGGCAAAAGGTATCGGGAACGACGGGGAAACTCACGGAAGTGGGGAGCCAGCGCCGCGCTGTACATCAGGTGGCGGATGTTGACCACCAACGCAGTGATTACCACAACGGCCGCATTCGCTCCCGTGTCGAACAGCTGCACCGTCGCCAGTTGGGCAGCACCCGCAAAGATGATCCAGGAGGTAGCGATACCCAGTCCGCCCCCAATGAGCGATCCAGCCGCCGTCACCCCCAGAACCAAGCCGAAAGGGACCACGGCAAGCAGCAGAGGAGCGACGGCCCGCACACCTTCGGTGAATACCTGCCGGCGCTGATCTGGTTTGCTCACGGTCCCTCCCACTGGGTTCGCCACCTTAACGACCGTTCCACAACCTGCCGCACCCACCACCTCCAGCCGCCCCACCATGGTGGGCTGAGGTCCGCAAGAACGGGGAGGGCTACCCTCCACACATGAGCACACCCGATCTCCTCGCTGGATTTGACGAGATCCGGGCCAAACGACTGCGCAATATGAAACGCAGCGCCGCCGGTCTACTCGTCCTGGCTGCGTTCGTCTTCATCGCCACGTTCGTCTTCACCGACGGCGAGGGGATCTCCGGCTATGTGCGAGCTGCTGCCGAGGCCGCAATGGTGGGGGGCATCGCCGATTGGTTTGCGGTCACCGCTCTATTCCGCCATCCGCTCGGCATCCCGATCCCGCATACCGCACTCATCCCCCGCGGCAAAGACGCCATCGGGCGTGGCCTCGGCGAGTTCGTGCAGCGCAACTTCATGAACCCAGACTCGCTGGTCGATCGCATCAAGGAGGCCGATGTCTCCCGACGGCTCGGAGAATGGCTGGCCGAGCCCACCCATGCCGCCACCGCAGCAAAGCATGCCGCTGATGTCATTGCTGCCGTCGCCGAGACCGTGAACGAGGACGAAATACAGGAGAGCATCCGGGAGATGGTTTCAGCTCGCGTCGAAGCCATCGACGCGGCTCCCCTGCTCGGCGGAGTGCTCGAGCGTGCCGTCAACGGCGGCCACCATGAGGTGCTTGTGTCGGCTGGGATCAAGGGAATCGCCAAAGCCATCACGGCTAACCGCGATCTACTACGCAGCCGCATCCGGGCCGAGTCGCCGTGGTGGGTACCGGAGTACCTCGATGACGTTGTGTTCGAGAAGATCTACGTGAGCCTGATGGAATTCACCAAGGAGCTCGGGGACAATCCAAAACACGAGATCCGCCGTCAGCTCGATGAGTACGCGCTGACCTGGGTTGAGCAGTTGCAGAACTCCCCCGATGTCGCGACAAGAGCCAACCAGCTGAAACGACAGCTACTCGAGAACCCGGAATTTGCCAGCTGGGCCGACGGGCTGTGGCGATCTGTGAAAGAAGGCTTGGCCGCCGCCGCGGAGCAGCCCGACTCAGATCTTCGCAAGCGACTGGAGCGGCTCGCCATGTCGACCGGCGAGCGATTGGTCTCCGATCCGGAGATGCGGAGCCATGTCGACGCCTGGATCGGCAACCTCGCTCGACACCTCGCCGCCCGGTCCGGCCCCGAAGTAGCCGGCCTCATCGCGACCACCGTCGAGCGATGGGACGCCGACGAAACCTCCCAGCGGCTCGAGTTGCAGGTTGGGCGCGACCTCCAGTTCATCCGTATCAACGGCACCATCGTGGGTGGTCTCGCCGGCCTCATAATCCACGGCCTGGTCCTGGCTTTCGGTGGCTGACGGCTTCACAACCATCTATCCGATTACGCTAGAGACGCTCAACACTCGATAGGTTCAGAAATGCGGATAGTTGTAATCGGAGCGGGAGCGGTCGGCTCCCACCTCGCGGAGCGCCTGTCATTCGAGCACCAGGATGTTGTCGTTGTCGAGTCGAATCCCGTCACGGCTATGGAGGTCCAGGAGCAGATCGATTGTCTCGTCATCAACGGCAACGGCGCCAGCCAGGAGACCCTCGAGCAAGCTGGCGCCGACAAGGCGGATTTGTTCATCGCCGTCACGTCATCGGATGCAGTCAACGTTCTGGCCGCACATGCCGCGGCCAAGATCGGCAACGCACGCCGGATAGCCCGTGTCGAGGATCCACAACTTCGCGCCGGCGCCGCCGCTCTCGGCGTTGACCTGCTGATTGATCCGGGAGACGCCACCGCCCGCGATCTCGAATTGCTCGTACGCCAGCGGGGTGTATCCGAGGTGCGGGAGTTCGCCGAAGGCAGTCTGGAGCTGATCGGCGGGCACATCGGGCCCGATGCTCCTGCCGCCGGAATGGCTCTCGCCGACTTGCGCCAGCAAATGACCGAGTGGTCGTGGCTGGTAGCAGCGATCGTCCGGGACGGAGAAACGATCATCGCCCGCGGAGGTACACGACTCCTTCCCGGGGACCATGTTGTCATCATGGTGGAGACCGACAAAGCGGACACCGCACTCGACATGCTGGGACTCCACCTGGAGCCGGCCCGCAAGGTCACCATCCTGGGGGCCACCAGGGTTGCTGAATTGACCTCCAAACGGCTCACCCAGCAAGGCCTGCAAACCATTCTGGTTGATCAGGATCCCGAAAGAGTGCGAAGCATCGCCACCGAGAACCCGCGGGTGGTTGCCGTGTGCGGCGACCCCACCGATCCGAAGCTCTTTCACAGCGAGGGCCTGGAGAACTCCGACGCTTGCCTGGCGCTTACCGGATGGGACGAAATCAACATCCTCGGATCACTTGTTGCCAAAGCGGTCGGCATTCCAACTGCCGTGTCCCGGTTCCATCGCCTCGATCTGGTCACACTGCTAGCCGGGGTAGGTATCGACGGCGGCGTCTCGTCGCGTCTCTCGGCTGCGAACGAGATCCTCCGATTCGTACGCCGGGGGCGCATCCATTCGGTTGTCACGTTCCAGGACAGCGACGCTGAGGCGTTGGAGGTCGAAGTCGAAGGGAGCAGCAAGCTGGTCGGACAGAGCCTGCGTGAGATGCACCTGCCGCACGACATGATTGTCGGCGGCATCATTCGCAACGAACGAGCATTTGTACCTCGTGGCCTAGACACGATCGAGGCCGGCGATCGGCTCATCGTTATTGCCCTGCCCGGCGTCATCCATCTCGTCGGCGACCTCTTCAGCTGATGTCAAGGCGGCGGCTGCTCAGCGTCATCGGTGCAGTTGTCGGCTCCACCGGTATGGCGATGCTCATTCCCGCTGCAACCGCGCTGATTTATCAGGAATACGGCGACGCCTGGCAGATCGGCCTCGCCGCCCTAGTCACCGTTGCCGCCGGATTGCTTGCCTGGCAGTACGGGCGATCGGAGAGCAGGGAGCAGCTGACGGCTCGCGAGGGCTTTGTCATCGTGGGGATGTCGTGGATTGCGATGACGTTCTTTGGAACCCTGCCGTACTTGTTCACCGGGGAAATACTCGACCTCACCGACGCATTCTTCGAGACCGCGGCCGGCTACAGCACAACGGGGGCTTCGATCGTTCCCGATCCTGGCGAGCTACCCAGGGGCATCTTGCTGTGGCGAGCTCTCACCCAGTGGATGGGCGGCATGGGAATCATCGTGCTGTCCGTTGCCATTTTGCCGCTGCTTGGGGTTGGTGGCGTTGAGCTGGCTCGCGCCGAATCGCCGGGGCCAACCCCGGACCGGCTCACGCCCCGCTTCCGGGAAACTGCGAAGCGGCTGTGGCTGGTCTACGTCGGTTTCACGGTGGCCGAGGTCATCCTGCTGTGGTTGGGCGACATGACTCTGTTCGAGGCCATTGCCCACGCTTTCACCACGATGTCAACGGGCGGTTTCGGGACCGATGCTCGGTCGCTAGCAGCATTCAGCCCTTACGTGCAATGGGTCGTCATTGTCTTCATGTTCCTGGCCGGGACGTCGTTTGCTCTGCACTTCCGTGCGCTCACCAAGCCCCGCGACTATCTGCGCAACGCCGAGTTCCGGCTCTACGGCGGCATCGTCCTGGTCGCAACGACTGTCGCCGCCATCGGGACCTGGGCTGATGAGATCGGCACCGTGATCCGGGACTCCCTATTCACAATGACCTCGCTGGTTACCACCACCGGCTATGCGACGGCAGATTTCGGAGCCTGGCCCGCTGCCCTGCAGATCATGGTGCTGGGGCTGATGTTCGTCGGAGGCATGGCGGGCTCCACCGGCGGATCGATGAAGCCGTACCGGCTCGGCGTGCTCTATCAGGCATCGAAAACCGATCTGCGCAAAGTGATCCATCCCCGTGGGGTCTTTCCGGTACGGCTCGGCAACGACGTTGTCCCCGACGAGATCATCAAGTCCGTGCAGTCGTTCTTCCTGCTCTACATGTTCATCTTCATGACCGGGACGTTGGCGTTCGGGATCATTGCGGACCTCTACGGCTCCGGATTCGATCTGGTGACCTCGGCGTCGGCGGTGGCATCGTCGTTCGGGAACGTCGGCCCGGGTCTGGCTGCCGTTGGGCCCACCTCGAACTACGTAGCGGTATCCGACCTCGGCAAGTGGCTGCTCTCATTCCTGATGATCGTCGGCCGACTCGAGATCTTCCCCGTCGTGCTGCTGTTCACCCGGGAGCTGTGGCGCCGCTAGGGCTCACCCGTTCTTGCGCAGTTGCGTGCCGCATGCGACACAGGAACACGTCAGAAGGGAATTAGGGCAGGTGGATGGTCAGTCCGGAGACCAGGTCATCACGGCCGAGGGCGTCGCTGACGGCAATGACGACGCGGGCGTCGTCTTGAAGGCCGTGCATGGAGGCGAAGTCTGAGTCGGCGTCGTCGCTCCGCAAGAAGTACTCCACGGCGCCGGCCAGCACCCGGCGCTCGACAAAGGTACGCTCCTCGGCGGAACTCAGCAGGTCGATCAGTGCCGTCGCTATCGGATGCGCCAGTTCAACCTGGAGAGCAGTTCCACTCTCGGCTGCCGTCTCGATGACACGGAGATGGGCCTGCACCCGTTCTCGATCGGCGAGCAGATCGTCGACCGACCGCGCTTCACACAGGTCGAGAAACCCGAGGCGCTCTTCGACACTTAGGGCCGACTCGGCAACCGCACGCACTATGTCGTCCACGGACATACACAATATGGTAGAAGAATCCAAGTGGAGGCGTCGGGCCGATCGACTGCATCGGCCTAACCTCGCGACATGCGCGATCGCACCGCCAAGAACCTGTCCACGCTCCATACCTTCCTGTATCGCGCAACACGGGGACTGATCGGCCGCCGCTTGGTCAACAACGACATGCTGCTGCTGTCGACCAAGGGGCGCACCACCGGCACGACCCACACGGTTCCCCTGCTGTATCTGCGAGACGGGGATGACCTCGTAGTCATCGCGTCATGGGGTGGCCGTGACAACCATCCCGAGTGGTATCTCAATCTGCTTGCCAACCCGGTGGCTGAAGCTCAGCTGAACGGAAGCCGTATCCCGGTTTCAGCACATACCGCACCGGCCGAGCGGCGGGCCCGACTCTGGCCCGAGGTACTGAAGGCGTACGACGGCTACCGCGTCTATCAGTCGAGGACCGACCGGGAAATCCCCGTCGTCATTCTCAGCAGCGGGCCGATCTGACGAGCATCGGCGTCAGTCCGGTTGTAGCGCCACCTCAACCGCCGCCAGCGCGTGGAGCCGGGTGGTCGGGAAGTAGGGCACGCTCACATCATCTCGAGTGACCAGTAGCTCAATCTCGGTGCAGCCGGCGATCACCCCCTGGGCGCCGGCGTCGATCAGACGGTCGATGATCTCCAGATAGCGGATTCGCGACTCAGTGAGGATCCGCCCCCGCACCAGCTCGTTGTAGATAACGGCATTGATCACCTCCCGGTCGCCGGTCTCAGGGATTAGCACGGCAAGCCCATGATCTTCAAGTCGTCCTGCGTAGAAGTCCATCTCCATGGTGAACTTGGTTCCCAGCAGGGCGACCGTTTCAAGACCGGCGTCTCGCACCGCCGTCGCCGTTGCGTCGGCAAGATGGATGAAGGGAACACTGATTGCGGCCTCGATCGCCGGCGCAACGAGGTGCATGGTGTTGGTGCAGAGCACGATCAGGTCGGCGCCGGCATCCTGAAGGCGTCGCGCATCGGTAGCAAGCAACTCGCCGGCCGCTTCCCAATCGCCCACATCCTGCAATGCCTCGATCGCGCCAAAGTCGTAGGACCGCACCAGTAAGTCGGCGGAGTGCACACCCCCGAGCCGTCGCCGCACTTCGGTGTTGATGATGCGCTCGTATTCGACGGACGATTCCCAGCTCATGCCGCCCAGCAGACCGATGGTCTTCATGTGACTGCCTCCTCACCGGGACGCTAGCGTCCCGGCAACGGAGGGAGCCACAATGCAGATCGCCATACCGGTATTCGAGAGGATCACCGCACTCGACGCCGTCGGACCCTACGAGGTGCTGCAACGACTTCCCGAATCCGAGATCGTCTTCATCAGCCATCGTGAAGGAAACGTCCGGACCGACAACGGCTTTCTGGGGCTAGCGGCCGATGCGGTCTTCGAGGATGTTCCCGACCCCGACGTGGTCGTGTTCCCGGGCGGTGTAGGTACTCGCCCGATGATGAAGGACGGCCGGGTCATCGAGTGGCTGCGGAAGGCCCACGAGACCACCCTGTTCACCACATCCGTCTGCACCGGGGCGCTCATCCTCGGAGCCGCCGGTTTGCTCGAAGGACTCGACGCCACCACTCACTGGGGTGCGTACGATCTGTTGGCCACGACCGGCGCAAGGCCTGTCGAACAGCGGGTCGTCGAGAATCTTGATCGTAGGATCATCACCGCAGCCGGCGTCTCATCCGGAATCGACATGGCGCTACGGCTGGCCGAACTGCTCTTCGATGCCGACGCAGCCAGGGCTATGCAGCTGATGATCGAGTACGACCCGCAACCGCCCTTCGATGCCGGCAGCGTCGCCAAGGCGGGGCCGGGGGTCATGGCACGGCTTCGGGACTATTCACAAGATCGACATTGAGTATCTTCCGATTCCTAGATCGATCTCGCCGTTAGTCTCATCAGCATGGCGATTGCTTCCAGACTGCGCTCCCTGGCCAGGCGGTTGATCCCCTTCCGAATCCGGCGCGAGTTGGTCATAGTCCGCCGCCTTCCGCGATGGATTGTCGAGCGCCCCGGCATCGCTTTGCACCGCGCCGGCCCTGCAGAGCAAAAAGCGTTCAACTGGTTGCTCGCCGCTCATTCCTCTCCTCTCGAACGCACACCCGGGGCGATCCTGAGCAATCTGCAAGAGGGCAAGGAAGCGAATGTGCGGCTGGCGGCAACGATGCTCGATGGGCTGGTCGTTCGCCCCAACCAAACGTTCTCCCACCATCACGCCATCGGCCGGACAACACGGCGACGGGGATTCCGTAAGGGAATGGAGCTGCAGAACGGTGACTCGACCGGCAGCTGGGGCGGTGGGCTCTGCCAGGTTTCCAACAGCTTCTACTGGGTAGCCGTTCAGGCCGGCATGCGGATCGTGGAACGGTACCGCCACGGTCTCGACCTGTTCCCCGACCACGAGCGCACAGTTCCGTTCGGGAGCGGCGCCACCGTTGTCTACAACTACGCGGACCTCCGCTTTGAGAACCCCTATCCGCAGCCGGTGATGCTCCGGGCCCGAGTTGAGGACGGCAGCTTCGTCAGCGAGATCTGGGCAAGACAGGACCCCGGTTTCACCGTCGAGGTCGAAGAAGTGGGTCACCGGTTCTTCCGGGAGGGGTCCGACTGGTACCGCGAGAACCGGCTGCGGCGCCGGGTACGGCGCAGTTCGGGCGAGTTGATCAGCGACGCCGAAATCGCCCACAACAGGGGAAGAGTCATGTACGAGCCGCCCGCATCATGATCAGGGCGCTCGCCAAAGGCGCCCTGCTGGGCACGTTCGGTATCAGCCGGCCGACGACTCGCCTGTACCGAACCATCACGCGCGAGTGGATGGGCAGCCAGGCCACCCACGTCGACAAGCTGCGGCGGGTGTGGCCTGAGTACACGAAGGTGTGGGCCGATGTCGGGCTGGACCTCGAAGGGGCGGACGTGTGGGTGCACGAAGGTGGGTGGACCCCGTTCCCCTTCCTGGCCAACTACCTCGCTACCGGCAAGGCTGGCACCGTCACCAACCACGAGGGACGAATGCTCGACCGCTATCTCGCCCGGGCGGTCAATGGAGCGATCTCTTGCGAACTGCCGGACAGTGCACAGCTTGACGATCGACGCAAGTCGGCGGAGGCGCTGCGGTGGGCGCCGTCGGTAGCCGACGCCGTCGATCAGCTGGGAGGGATGCTCCACGAGGACGTAGCTCTCTGGGCGGTGCCGCTCTCCGATGCATCGATCGATCTCTGCCACACGGGTGGCACGCTCGAGCACTACTCGCTCGACAAGCTGAACGCGTTCCTGGGCGAGGTCATGCGGGTCTTGCGACCCGGTGGAGTGATGTCACATGTTTTCGACCATCGTGACCATCTCCACCATGCCGACGCCCAGTGGCCGTTTCTCTATCACTACGGGATGTCGGACCTCATCTATCGGGTGCTGTGCGGAGGGTCACTGCTCTATCACAATCGGCTGCTGCCGGGCGAGATCGAGGAGCTGTTCTCCGCTCACGGATTCGAGCGTATTGCGGTGCGACGCATGGCACTCCCCTCCCGTCGATACGCCGAGGACGGAGAAGGCCCGGACGACGGGGAGTTCGGCATTGAGAGGAAGAAGCTCGCTGGTCGTTTCGAGTCGGCTTCCGACGCTGATCTGCGCACGGCTGCGGCCCACTATCTGTTCCGCAAGCCCGCCTAGAGCAGGCCCTCGGCCAGGGCGGCGACGGCTCCGTAGACCGCCGATTGGCGCAGCGCCTCAACATCGCCCAGCGCCTTCTCCAGACCCTCGTCGGCAGGAACGACGCCGAGGAATGGCACGTCGAACTCTGCGGCCAACCGGGCGACGGTTCCTTCTTCGCCGCGCGGCATGTTCTCCAACAGACCGAGCAACGGAACGTCCAACTCGGTGAGAAGCCGCACCGCCCGGCGCACACTCTCGATCACCACCCTGGAGCCGTTGCCGATCAGTAGAAACTCGAGTCGGGGCAGTAGGTGAATGACATCGAGACTCGTGTCGCCGAGACCGGGCGGCATGTCGAGGATCAGCACGTTCTGATCGGCCCATCTCGTGATGGCCAGCAGCTCGAGCAAGGCGTTGGTTGTCGCCTCGCCCCGCAACGGGACCGGCGCGGCGCCGGCGAAGAAGGCAACAGACATCATGTCGATGTCGTGCACCTGGTGCGGGTCGATACCGAACTTCTCAGCGGGGAAGCTACGGTCGACACCGAGCACAACGTGATCGCTCGGCGAAGTGAAGTCGAGATCGAACAACCCAACTCGATGGCACCGGTCGGCGAGAGCCAGCGCCAGGGTCGAGGCAATCACGCTCTTACCGATGCCGCCCTTACTTCCGGTCACCCCGATGATGCGGGCCACGCCGGAAAGGCGTTCCTCGACCACAAACGAGCGCGGGTCAATCCCCACCGGTCTCGGTCCCCTCTATGCGCTCGAGAGTGATGCCCCTCCCCTGGATGATGTCGAAGTCGGGGCTGTGACACGAAGGACAGCGGGCGAAGGCATGTGACAACTCCGGGATGAAATGCACCGCTTCCCCGCTGTCTTCGCCGGTGAGGCTCGACTCTTCCCGGCCGTACTCGCTCCCGCACGATCGGCATCGAAACCGGACCGGCTCTTCGGCAACATCGAACTCCGTGTCGGTCAGGCGCGGCTCGTTGGCCGGGATGACGCTGGTCAGCGAGAACTCAAAGAGGTCCTTCTCGATCTGCTGCAACTCTCCAACCTTGACGACGATGCGGCCGATTTCCGTGAGGCCCGCTTCGTCTGCGGCGTGAAGTGCGGCCTTCACCACCGAGTCCGCCAGTGCTAGCTCATGCATGGGGGCAACTCTAGGTGACCGGGCGACGGGCTCGGATGGCCTCGAGGAACCTCTGCACTCCGCTGATCACGTAGTGCGTCCGGAGCGAGTCGAGCACGTCGAAAGCATGATTGGCTCCGGGAATCTCGGCATAGCCGACGGCTTGACCAGACACGTCGCGCAGCGCAGCGACAAACTGGTGCGCCTCAGCGGTTGGAACCACAGAATCGGATTCGCCGTGGATGACTAAGAACGGCGGTGCCTGCGCATGCACTTGATCGAGCGGGGATGCTTGCCGGTAGAGATCCTCATCCTCGTGCTTATCGGCCTTCATCACCCATCTGGGGATGACCGGCCAATCGTCCCTGGTGCGGTTGCGATTGAGAAAGTCGTAGATCCCGTAGACGGGGATTGCCGCCTGGACCGAGGTATCGGCCTGTTCAAACCCGGGCTGGTACTCCGCCCGGTTGGCAGTCAGCGCAGTAAGCGCGGCAAGATGGCCGCCGGCCGAGCCTCCGGATATGGCGATGAAGCCGGGATCGACCCCATACGTCCGGCCGTCGTCGCGCATCCAAGCCAGGGCTCGCTTCAGGGCGATCAGCTGATCCGGGAAGGTGGCCGCCGGAGCCAGCGGGTACGAGGCGGAAATGGCGATCCAGCCGGCGTCGGCCAGCCGGTGCAGCAAGGGGCGGCCTTGCTGCCGGCGATTCCCCCCACGCCAGGATCCGCCGTGGACATACAGAAGGGTCGGATGGGGCCCCTCGCCGAGATCGCCTCGCCGGTATACGTCGAGATGAAGCCCGGACGCGTATTCGACGTCGTCAATTCGCGTCACGTTCCTGGGGATTCGGTAGGGATAGGCAGCGGATACACGCCGCCAATCGACATGCGCGAACCCTTGCGAATCGATGCCGAGCTCGGCTAGCGCCGTCGCCACTACCTTCCTGGTGCTTGCCGCTCGCCACTGAATCGCAACGTACCCCACCCAGGTCAGGACGGTGAGAAGGAGCCCGATTCTCCCGGCCGATCGATCCAGGGCTCCCAGCCAGATGAGCAGGACCACCAGAGCGCCGTGGAGAATGACCCGGACCGGCACCGCCTCAGCCGTCAGCAGAACGGGAAGCCACGGTGGCCGATAGTGGGGACGCCGGTGAGTCGCCGGCCCCCGCAACGCATTGATCGCACCGAGGAGACCCATCAGGCTGAGGACGAAGAGCAGATTGGCCGCAAGCATGACCAGAGCTTATGCAGGCTGCAATGGGCCTCGGACCGCCGCCTCGATCTTCGCCTCAGGTAGCGGCCAATAGGGGGTTTACAGAAAGCTGAGTTTGAGTTACTCTGCAGTACAGAGTACTTTGCAGACCTCGGATCTTGTGGAGGCAAGAAATGACAACGGGACTGACCGACCTCAGAGCACTGGAGCGCAATGCGTTTCGCAAGTTCTACGACGACGGCGTATTCGACATCTACGTGGGTGCAATGCTCATCACCATGGGCGTTGCCGCGATATTTGCCGACCGACTTGCCAATGAGTTCCAGTCAGGGTTGCTTACCCTCGGCCTCGCCTTGGCAGTCACCGTGCCCCTCCTGCTGTGGCGACGGCACTTGCTGCGCTCCCGCTTGGGCGACTTCAAACCGGGCCCGGCCCGCCGCCGCAAGATCGCGACCACCCGGCTCGTTCTGCTCGGATCGGTGCTGTTTGGAGTGGTCGCATTCATCGTGGCAACGATCGCCTACCGGAGCGATGCAGACATAGACATGGCCGGACTCATTGTCCCGCTGCTGTGGATGCTCAACTCGCTGATCGTCTTCGGGGCCATGGCATACCTCCTCGATGTGCCCAGGTTCTATGTCCATGCGGTGATCATCGGTTCTGCCATGCCGCTTCTGATCTGGCCCGACATGCTCTGGGATACGAAGGTGGCGCCCTGGCTGGCGTTTGGGCTGCCTGGATCAATCGTTGCATCGATCGGCATACACAAGCTGGTGGCATTTCTTCAGGCATACCCTGTTCTCGAAGCAGAGGCAGCAATCGATGGCGAAGCCTGAGAAGCGCACCACAGTGTCGACAACGGTGGATCGCCTCATCCACGAGCCCGCCCGACTGACAATCCTGACCAACCTATTCGTGGTCGAAAGCGCCAATGCCACCTATCTGCTGCAACAGACCGGGCTCACCTGGGGGAATCTCGGGTCGCACCTAGTCAAGCTCGAGGAAGCCGAGTACATCGATGTGGTCAAGGGCTACAACGGCCGCAAACCCGAGACGACTGTCTCCCTAACGGAAAAAGGGAAGAAGGCACTGCTCGAGTACCGCTCCCAGCTCCTGACGGCGTTGGCTCCATTAGCGACCGAGTAGCACCTGCACCCGCACGAACGCGAGCAACTTCTCAATTGGGCAGGGCACGGCGGCGGTCGCGGCTAACGAATCGCCGCCCACTGAGGGCCGTTCGTCCCTATTCTCGTGGTGAGGTTTGATCCGATGATGGATACTTCGGAGTCGCCGGCAGCGGCTACGGAGACGGGGAAGGGTTCGGCTACACAAGGGAGTAGGCAAATGGCCATCGAGGTACGGAAAGTCGTTCTCGAGAGTGTTAGTGACGCATCTGGCCTGGCAGCGCTGATCGACGACGGCGTATTCGACGCGGACGGCGTCATCGCAGTTGTCGGCAAGACGGAAGGCAACGGAGGAGTCAACGACTTCACCCGCATCCTGGCCGACCAGGCGTTTCGCAAGGTCCTGATGGATAAGGGCAACCGTCCGTACGACGAGGTCAAAGAGATCCCGATGGTGTGGTCGGGCGGCACCGATGGCATTCTCTGCCCTCACGCAACTGTGTTCGCCAAGGTTGCCGACGAGGGCCCGGCATCCGACGAGCCTCGCCTGGCCGTCGGCTATGCGATGAGCGATGTGATCCTGCCTGAGGACATCGGGCGCCCCGCCATGGTTGAGAAGGTTGCGGAAGGGGTACGTCGTGCCATGGCCGAGGCCGGCATCGAGGACCCTGCCGATGTCCACTACGTACAAACCAAGACTCCGCTGTTGGTCATGGAGACCATCAACGACGCCAAATCACGAGGCCACTCGGTGTACACGGAGGATCCGCTGGAGTCGATGAATATCTCCAACGGGACCTCGGCACTCGGCATCGCCGTTGCCCTGGGCGAGATCGACATGCCGACCGCCGAGCAGATCGGGCATGACCTGAGCCTCTATTCCTCCGTCGCCTCATGCTCGTCCGGAGTCGAATTGGACCAGGCGCAGACCGTAGTGGTCGGCAATGTGCGCGGCGCCGGAGGCCGCTATCGCATCGGTCACGATGTCATGAATGACGCGCTCGATCAGGAAGGGGTCTACCGAGCTATTCGCTCTGCGGGCCTCGACCTTCCCGAGCGGGCGAAGTCAGAGGACCTAGACGGCAAGTTGGTCAACGTCTTCGTGAAGTGCGAGGCTGACCCGACGTCCCGGCTGCGCGGACGCCGCCAGGTATCCCTGGACGACTCCGACGTCCACCACCATCGCCACATCAAGGGAGCGGTCGGTGGTGTGGTTGGCGCCGCGGTGGACGACGCAGCGGTGTTCGTCTCTGTCGCCGCCTTGCATCAGGGACCCAGCGGCGGAGGTCCGGTAGCTGCGATCGTCGATCTCGGCTAGCGGCGATGACCGGCCCCGAGACGCTCTCATCACGGCGACCCGCGACACCCGTAAGGGTGTCGGGGGTGGCCAGCACCACACTGCACGGTCTGGTACGCGGATCGGGGACCGAGGCCGAGGTTCTGGGAAGCTCGAGTCACGCGATGTGGCTGCGTACTGGTGATGACGTTGTTGTCGTCTGTACCGGTGACGCCACCCGGCTCCCCAACGGTATCCAGATCGGACCCGTCTCCACCGAGCAGCCGTTCTCCAGAATCGAACACGGATCGACGGCGGCAATTGGAGACGGTCGCATCGTGCTCGATGGCTTGACGGTGGAGGCAGCCCGATGGTGGGATCCCCGTCCGGCCCTCTCTCCTATCCGCCCCGCAGCGCTGCTGGAGGCTTGCCGTAATCTTCCTCGGGAGGTGCCCGGAATCGAAGCCACAACACTACGCATTGGCCTCGAGGCGCGCTCTGCGGGAGGCATACTTCATGCCGCCCGCAGCTTGCTCGGGTACGGCCCCGGGCTGACCCCGGAAGGTGATGACTACTTGGCCGGCGCTCTCGCCGCAACCCGACTGCTTGGCGAGGCGCTTGGATTCGAGCGTCCCGTTGCACTGGTCGCCGGCGTATCTGTCCCGCTGGCTCGGTTGGCCGAGGCACGAACGACGACATTCTCAGCTGCCCTGATCCGATGCGCATTGCGCGGGCAGGTGACCGAGCCGGCAGGAGCGCTTCTGCGCGCCCTCACCGGCCGTGGCGATGTCGCCGCCGGCCACCTGGCTCTCGTCCGGGTGGGCCACACGTCTGGTCCGGCCCTTGCCGCAGGAATTGCCCTCGGGGCGTATTCGCTACTCGCTCCCTACGGAGGTGACTGATGATCTCTCGGGTGGAGGTCCACCCGGGTCGCTACCACGACTCGGTTCGATTGATGCAGGCCAGCAAGGCCTTGCAAGGAGTATCGGGAGTAGAAGACGCACTGGTGGCGATGGCCACCGACTTGAACCTGACGCTCCTGGCGGACATGGGTTTTGGCTTGGAAGAGACTGCCGGAGCCGGCCCGAACGATCTGCTGTTGGCAGTCAAAGCGGAGACCGAGGATGCCATCATCGCGGCTCATCGGGCGCTCGATGCGGCCCTCAATCCCCGGACCGTAGACAGCGCGGGGCTCGACGCTCCCCCACCCCGCACGGTGGGAACGGCAGCCGACCACAACGACGCCAACATTGCGCTGCTGTCGGTACCTGGAGAGCATGCGTTCGTAGAGGCAATGGAAGCTCTGGATTCCGGCCGTCATGTCATGATCTTCAGCGACAACGT
>Ga0180436_10001076_pt1 | contig 27221 bp, 25 predicted proteins | sample SS_ome_2_FD_132434 | JGI IMG/M metagenome (GOLD analysis project Ga0180436, IMG submission 132434) | Hypersaline lake sediment archaeal communities from the Salton Sea, California, USA - SS_3_S_2 metaG | ecosystem: Environmental > Aquatic > Non-marine Saline and Alkaline > Hypersaline >... | reverse complement strand
AGCGCGGCGACGCCTGGCGGTTCGTCGGCGTCTTCGACACCGGTCGCCGATGCGCCGCGGGAGGTCCCACGGCCGAGCGCCGCGCCGCCGAGTGAGACGCCGGCGGCGTCCGCGCGTGCCGCTGCGCCGCCGCCTGCCCCGGCACCGGTCCCGCGTGAGCCGGTCGCGGCCCGCGAATCGGCCTCACCCGCCGAACCCCGGCAGGGCGTCAGCGAGACGCCGGCACCGAAGCCGTCGGGTGACGCCGGCGGCGAGCGCGGCTGAACGGAGACCTGGCCTCAGGCGAGCATTTCGCGCGTTGCACGGAACTCGACGGCCGGCCAGCGCTCTTCGGCGAGCTGCAGGTTGACCCGCGTCGGCGCCAGGTAGGCGAGCTGCCCGGCGCCGTCGATGGCGAGGTTGTTGGCAGCGCTCGACCTGAGCTTCTCGAGCTCGGCCGGTTTGTCGCTGTAGAGCCAGCGCGCAGTCTGGACCTGCGCCGGCTCGAACAGGCATTCGACGCCGTACTCGTGTTGCAGGCGCCAGGCGACGACGTCGAACTGCAGCATGCCGACCGCACCGAGCACGATGTCGTTGCGCTCGATGTAGTTGAAGACCTGCGCCGCGCCCTCCTCGCACAGCTGGGTCAGCCCCTTGAGCAGCGCCTTGCTCTTGAGCGGGTCGGCGGTGCGTACGCGCCGGAACAGCTCCGGCGCGAAGCTCGGCACGCCGGTGAAAGCGAAATCCTCACCTTCGGTGAAGGTGTCTCCGATCTGGATGGTGCCGTGATTGTGAAAGCCGATGATGTCGCCGGCCCAGGCCTCGTCGGTGGCATCGCGTCCCTGGGCGAGGAAACGCAAGGCGTTGGCGATCTGTACCTGGCGTCCGAGACGCACGTTGAACAGGCGTTTCCCCTCGGTGTAGCGGCCCGAGCAAACGCGTACGAACGCGATGCGGTCGCGATGATTCGGATCCATGTTGGCCTGGATCTTGAACACGAAGCCGGAGAAGCGCTTGTCGGTCGGCTCGATCTCCGGTCCGGTGGTGGCGCGTGGCTGCGGGGGCGGCGCGACCTCGACGAAGGTGTCGAGCAGTTCGCGTACGCCGAAATTGCGTAACGCGGTGCCGAAGAAGACCGGCGTGATCTCACCCGCACGGTAGGCCTCGAGATCGAAGCCGGTGCCGGCGCCCTCGATCAGCTCGATCTCTTCCTCGAGCGTGCGCACGTGTTCGCCCAGCCGAGCATCTTCGCGTGCCTCGTCGAGATTCATGCCGGGCAGCACCGCGCCCTCCTCGCTGCCGGGCTTGGGATAGGGGATCACGCGGCGGTTGCGAAAATCGAACACGCCGCCGAAGTGCTGGCCCGAGCCCAGCGGCCAGGTCACCGGCGCGCACCGGATCTTGAGTACGTCCTCGATTTCGTCGAGCAGGTCGAGCGGATCGCGCGCATGGCGATCGAGCTTGTTGATGAAGGTCATGACCGGCGTGTTGCGCAGCCGGCAGACCTCGAGCAGTTTGATCGTGCGCGCCTCGACGCCACGCGCGGCATCGATGACCATCAGGGCCGAGTCGACCGCGGTCAGGGTGCGGTAGGTATCCTCCGAGAAGTCCTCGTGACCGGGCGTGTCGAGCAGGTTGATGACGCGGCCCTGGTAGTCGAACTGCATGACCGATGAGGTCACCGAGATGCCGCGCTGCTTCTCGATCTCCATCCAGTCGGAAGCGGCGTGACGATTGCTCTTGCGCGCCTTGATCGTGCCCGCGACGTTGATCGCGCCACCGAGCAGCAGCAGCTTCTCGGTCACGGTGGTCTTGCCGGCGTCGGGATGGGAAATGATGGCGAAGGTACGTCGGCGCTTGATTTCGCTCGTGGGGTCGGCCATGTCGGAATTCCGTGAAAGCGTTGAATCGGGCGGTCCGCGCGCTGCGCGGAGGGTAAACGGCGCTGCCGGGCAGGCGCGGTCAGGTATGCGGGGGGCGCGTCTCGAGGACGACATAGGCGATGGCGAAGCCGCCGTCGTCGGACAGGCTGACATGACTGGCGACGATGCCGTCGCGCTCGAACAGGGCCGCCGCCTGGCCGCTGACGGCCAGGCCGGGTTTGCCGCTGGGCGCGTGCACGACGCCGATCTGGCGCGGCGCGACACCCTGTTTGAAGCCGGTGCCCAGCGCCTTCGAGGTGGCTTCCTTGGCTGCGAAGCGCATCGCCAGGTAGCGCGCCGGATCGCGGGCATGGGCGAAGCCGCGCAGTTCCTGGTGGTCGAGAATGCGCTCGGCGAACCGTTGGCCGAAGCGTTCGTGTGCGCGCGCGAAACGCACGATCTCTGCGATGTCGACGCCGATGCCGTAGATCATACGAGCGCGTCGCGCATGGCGTCGAGCATGGCCGCGACCGCTGCCTCGAGCCCGCTGAAGAGCGCCGCGGCGACGATCGAGTGACCGATATTGAGTTCGTGCATGCCCTCGATCGCGGCGATCGCGGCAACGTTGTCGTAGTGCAGCCCGTGGCCGGCGTTGACGCGCAGGCCGCGTGCGCGGGCATGGGCGGCAGCGCGCAGCAGGTCCTCAAGCTCGCGGGTCAGCGCGGCGGGCTCGGCGGCGAGCGCGTAGCGGCCGGTGTGCAGCTCGACGGTGGGTACGCCGAGCCCGGCGGCGGCGTCGAGCTGCGCCGTGTCGGGGTCGACGAACAGCGACACCTCGATACCGGCATCGGCGAGCGTGCGGCAGCAGGGCGCAAGCTGCGCGCGCTGTCCGATCACGTCCAGGCCGCCTTCGGTGGTCAGCTCCTCGCGGCGCTCGGGCACGATGCAGCAGGCGGCGGGCCGCAGGCGCGTCGCAATTGCGACCATCTCGGCGGTCGCCGCCATTTCCAGATTTAGCGGCACACCGAGCATGGCGCGTAGCTGTTCGACGTCGGCATCCTGGATGTGCCGGCGGTCCTCGCGCAGGTGCACGGTAATGGTCTGCGCACCGCCGGCGACCGCGGCGCGCGCGGCGGCCAGCACGTCGGGATAGGCGGTGCCACGCGCCTGGCGCAGCGTAGCCACGTGATCGATGTTGACGCCGAGTCTGGGTATGCGGGAATTCATGCTCGTCTGCCGTGGCACGGCCCGGGCGGCGCGTGCGGCGCGCTATTCTACGTCCTTTGCGAGCGTCCTGCCGCAAACAGCTCGCGCGAGGCGAGCGGCCGACCGTCCAGATGGTGGTTGACGACGTACCGCATCAGGCGCTTGGCTTCGCGTGCCGCCGTGTGCTCGAGTGCGTTGCCGGCGGCGAGCGCGATGAGCGTGGTGCCGTGCACGGGGCAGCCGTGGCGCCCGCGGCCATCGGCGAGCGCACCTTCGTCGACGACGTAGAGATATTCGCGCTCCGGCTCGATCGGCGCGCGCGTCGCTGCTTCGCTGGTCAGATCGAGACCCAGCCCGGTGGCCTCGAGCAGCGCGAGCTCGAAGTGCCGCAGCAGTGGCTCCAGCGGCGCCTCGCCGGCAAGGGCGGCGAGCGTTGCCCGGTAGGCGTCGAACAACTCGCCGGGAGGATCGTGGGCGGCAGTCAGGCGCAGCAGGAGTTCGTTGACGTAGAACACCGCGTAGAGGCGTTCGCCCTGTGCGTCGAGCGCCGGCCCCAGCGGCTCGGCATGGGTCAACGTGAGCAACTCGCCGCGGCCGCGCGTGTCGACCGCCAGCGGTACGAGCGGCTGCAGGACGCCGGCCAGCTGCGACTTGCGCCGCAGCGCGCCGCGCGCGACGGCGGCGAAGCGCCCGCGCTCGCGCCCCAGCAGTTCGACGATCAGGCTGGTTTCGCGATAGCGGCGACGATGCAGGACGTAGGCAGTTTCCATGGGCCGTTGCTCGTGCTCCTGGCGCGCTATGACAGCCGGCACGTGCTCATGTCCGAGCCGCTACACCTCCATACTGCCGGTTCCGGGGGGTTGGGCGCCACGCAGTCGACGCGCATCACGCGGGATCACTCGTCGAGCCCGATGCTGTGCAGCGCCTCGGCGCTGTCGGCCCAGCCACGCTTGGTCTTGACCCAACAGGTCAGGAACACCTTGCGCCCGATCAGTTCCTCGATGTCGCGCCGTGCATCGCTCGCGATCTTCTTCATCAGCGCCCCCGATTTGCCGATCACGATCGACTTCTGGCTATCGCGATCGACCCACACCGTCGCGGTGATGCGGGTGAGCTGGTCCTCGTCGACGAACTCGTCGAGGATGACGCTGGTGCGGTACGGCAGCTCGTCGCCCAGGTAACGCATGGTCTTCTCGCGGATGATCTCACCGCAGAGGAAGCGCTCGCTGCGATCGGTGAGCTGGTCGGCCGCGAAGAGGTGCTCGCGCGCGGGCATGTGCGCGGCGAGATACGCGAGCAGTGCGTCGACGCCCTTGCTGCTGCGCGCGCACAGCGGGAAGAACTCGGCGAACCCCGGATGCGCCTTCGCGATGGCGTCGATCACCGGCAGCAGGCGGCGCTTGTCGCGCACGAGGTCGTGCTTGTTGAGGGCGAGCACGCTGGGTACCCCGCTCTCTTCGAGCATCGTCGCGACGAGTTCGTCATCGGCCTGCCAGCCGCGCGCGTCGCACAGCATGACCGCGAGGTCGACGTCGCCGAGGGCCTGGCGCACCTGGCGGTTCATCAGGCGGTTGAGCTGGTTGCGCGGCTTGCGCTGCCAGCCCGGCGTGTCGACGAACACGAGCTGGGTGTCCGCCATGGTGTGCACGCCGAGCAGCCGGTAGCGCGTTGTCTGCGGCTTGCGCGAGGTTATCGATAGCTTCTGGCCGAGGATCGCGTTGAGCAACGTCGATTTGCCGACATTGGCTCGTCCGACGATGGCGATCAGGCCGCAGTGTTGCTGTCCACCCTGGGACGGTCCAATCATCGTCGTTCAGCTCCTCAGCAGGTTCAGGGCGGCTCGCGCCGCAGCTTGTTCGGCCTTGCGTCGACTGCGGCCGGACGCGCACACGGGATGTGCCAGCTCGTCGACCTCGCACCGCACCGTGAACACCTGCTCGTGCGGTGGCCCGTCCACCTCGGTCGTCTCGTAGCGTGGTAACGCCAGGCGACGCGCCTGCAGGTATTCCTGCAGCGCGGTCTTGGAATCCTTGACCGATTCGTGCGGATCGCGCTCGGTGAGGCGCGCGGCGTAAATGCGCCGCACGCAATCGCGGCAGGCTTCGATGCCGCCGTCGAGATAGATTGCGCCGAGCAGGGCTTCGAGGGCGTTGGCGAGAATCGAGTCGCGCCGCCAACCGCCGCTCTTCAGCTCGCCTTCGCCGAGTACGAGATACTCGCCGAGGTCGAGTTCGCGTGCGATGTCGGCGAGGGCTTCGCGGTTGACCAGGCTCGCGCGGGTGCGCGTCAATTGCCCTTCGTCGGCCAGTGGAAAGGTCGCGTAGAGATGCTCGGCGATCAACATGCCAAGCAGTGCATCGCCCAGGAATTCGAGCCGCTCATTGTGCTCGCCGTGCGCACTGCGGTGCGTCAGAGCCTGCTGGCGCAGGCCGTCGTCCTCGAACTGGTAGCCGAGCTGGCGGGCGAGTTTGTCCACGACGGGCGCGCGGGCGCTATTCAATCCGTCGCAGACGCGGCGAGCTGCACGGTCTTGTCGTAGTTCATCACGATGTCGAGGTTCGAGAAGAACGGCGCGCGAATCTCGTAGGCGAGCCGCACGAACTTGCCCTTCTGACCCTTCTGTCGCGATATTTCTAGCATTTTCGGCAACTTGCGATGGTCGATGGTATCGACATCCTGAACGTCGAACTGGTCCTGTAGCGCGCGTGCCAGTGAAGTGCGTCCCATGCGATCTCCCTCCGGCAGGGTCGCGAGCCTGTCCATGGCCATGTCGACTTTCATCTTCTCGTTGTATACGGGCCATATTTTCATGACGAACAAGGCGGCGCCGCCGACGACGACACACGCGACTATGAGGCCGGAGAGAGTCAGGCCGGTTTGTTTACGCTTGGGGTTCATCGCTGCCTCCAGGTCGGGAATCGGTGGGGTGGAATGCATGTCTGATACGGACACGGACCCCGTGGCACCGGAATGGTACGGATATCGTTGTCCCGACACCACACCGGTCGAACTGCCGGGGGCGCGGGCCGGGTCATGCACGCGCACCCGGCAGCGTGGCCCGCGCGGCCGGCCGAGGCGTTATTCGATCGTATCGCCGATGCGGCCGAAGTCCGGTCCGCCGTCCCAGTTGAACCAGATGAAGAAAGCCCGGCCGACCAGGTTCTCGTCCGGCACGAAGCCCCAGAAGCGCGAGTCGCGGCTGTTGTCGCGGTTGTCCCCGAGCACGAAATAATGGCCCTCGGGCACATCGAATGCGCCGTTCAGCGAGCGCGCGCCGGGCGTGATGAGGATGTCGTGTTCGATATCGCCGAGATCCTCGCGGTAGACCTGCGCCCCGGTATGCTGCACCGAGGAGCGCACGCCGACGTAGGTCCCGGCCGGCTCGCGCGGTACTTCCCGGCCGTTGACGAACAGGCGCTTGTCCCGGTACTCGACATGATCGCCCGGCAGGCCGACGATGCGCTTGATGAACGGCGTCGACGGATCGAGCGGGTAGCGGAATACGACCACGTCGCCGCGTTCCGGCGCGCCGAGTTCGACGAGTTTGTAGTTGATCACCGGCAGGCGGATGCCATAGGTGTACTTGTTGACGAGGATGAAGTCGCCGACCACGAGAGTCGGGATCATCGAGCCGGACGGAATACGAAAGGGCTCGACCAGGAACGAGCGCAGCAGCAGCACGATGAGGAAGATGGGAAAGAACGAGCGCGCGTAATCGACCAGCATCGGCACGTGCTCGTCGCCACTGCCTCCCCGCGCCGCCGCGGCTGCCCGCCGGCGTGGCGCGAACAGCCAGGCGTCGATTCCCCAGATCAGTCCGCTGACGAACACCAGCGCGGTCAGCACCGCGGCAAAATCCCATACCATCAGGTCTTTCCCGTCTTGAGAACGGCCATGAAGGCTTCCTGCGGAATCTCCACCGAGCCGAATTGTTTCATGCGTTTCTTGCCGGCCTTCTGCTTCTCCAGCAGCTTGCGCTTGCGTGAAACGTCACCACCGTAGCACTTGGCCGTGACGTTCTTGCGCAGGGCCTTGACCGTCTCGCGGGCGATGATCTTCGAGCCGAGCGAGGCCTGGATGGCGATATCGAACATCTGCCGCGGGATGATCTCGCGCATCTTGGCCGCAAGTTCGCGTCCGCGTCGCTGGGCCTGTTCGCGATGCACGATGTTCGACAGCGCGTCGATCTTCTCGCCGTTGATCATGATATCGACGCGGACCATGTCGGCCGTCTGATGGCGGAGGAAATTGTAGTCCATCGAGGCATAGCCGCGCGTGGCGGATTTGAGACGGTCGAAAAAGTCGGTGACCATCTCCGCCATGGGCAGCTCGTAGCTGATTGCGACCTGGCGCCCGACGAAGTTGAGCTTGGTCTGCACGCCGCGCTTCTCGATGCACAGGCTCATCACGTTGCCGAGGTAGTCCTGCGGCACGAGCATGTCGATGGTGATGATCGGCTCGCGGATCTCCTCGATCGCACTCGGCTCGGGCAGCCTCGCGGGATTGTCGATCTGGAGCACCTCGCCGTTACGCAGCACGACTTCGTAGACCACGGTGGGCGCGGTGGTGATGAGATCGATGCCGTACTCGCGCTCGAGCCGCTCCTGGATGATCTCCATGTGCAGCATGCCGAGGAAGCCGCAGCGGAAACCGAAGCCGAGCGCTTCTGACGTTTCCGGCTCGTAATGCAGGGCGGCGTCGTTCAGACGCAGCTTGCCGAGCGCCTCGCGGAATTGCTCGTAGTCGCCCGAATCGACCGGGTAAAGGCCGGCGAACACGTTGGGCTTGGACTGCTGGAAGCCGGGCAGCGGCCGCGCCGCCGGCCGTGCTGCCTCGGTCACGGTATCACCGACAGGGGCTCCATCGATGTCCTTCACGCCGGCCACGAGGTAGCCCACTTCGCCGGTCTGGATGTAATCGCGCTTGAGGCGCTTGGGCGTGAAGATGCCGACCTCGTCGGTATCGAAGTCGCGCCCGGTCGACATCATGCGGATGCGCTGCCCCTTGCGCAGCTCGCCATCGACGACACGCACCAGCGAAACCACGCCAAGGTAGTTGTCGAACCACGAGTCGATGATCAGCGCCTTGAGCGGGGCATCGGGGTCTCCTTGCGGCGGCGGGATACGCGCGACGAGCTGTTCGAGCAGCTCGGCGACGCCCTGACCGGTCTTGGCGCTGACGTGAATGGCTTCGCTCGCGTCGACGCCGATGATGTCTTCGATCTCGGCGGCGACGCGCTCGGGCTCGGCCGACGGCAGGTCGATCTTGTTGAGCACCGGGATCACTTCCAGGCCCTGGTCCACCGCGGTGTGGCAGTTGGCGACCGACTGCGCCTCGACGCCCTGCGCGGCGTCGACCACCAGCAGCGCGCCCTCGCAGGCGGCCAGGGAGCGCGACACCTCGTAGCTGAAATCGACGTGGCCGGGGGTGTCGATGAAGTTGAGCTGGTAGGCGTTGCCGTCGGCCGCGCGGTATTCGAGGCTCACGCTCTGCGCCTTGATGGTGATGCCGCGCTCGCGTTCGATATCCATCGAGTCGAGCACCTGAGCCGCCATTTCGCGGTCGCTGAGGCCCCCGCACATCTGGATGAAACGATCGGCGAGGGTCGACTTCCCGTGGTCGATGTGGGCAATGATGGAAAAGTTACGAAGCTTGTCCAGGGGGCGGTGCATGCAGGCGTCGGATCCGGGCCGGAAGAAGGTGAGGCAAAACGAGCGCGATTCTAGCGCAGCCGGCGCTGCGCCGATATCGCCGCGGTGAGGTCAGCCGTGCGCGTGGGCGCGTTCAGGCGTGCGCCAGCCCGTCGAGTCGCGCGGGGTCGAAGTGGCCGGCGCAGATCTCGGTGTCACCGCACAGCAGGACCGGCACGCGGTCGCCGTGCCGGGCGCGCAGCGCGGGGTCCTCGTCGACGTCGACGAAGTCGATGGCGAGCGTGTGGCGCCCCGCGTTCCACGCCTCCAGCGCCTCGCGCAGTTCCATGCACAGTGGGCAGTCCTCGCGGGTGAGGAGCGTCAGGGCGAGGAGCGGGGGCGGCGATGCCGGTGTCACTCGGGCGGCGTCTTGAGCGCGAGGAACATCGGCCCGCCCTGGCGCTGGATCAGCACGGGCACGGTCTTGCCCGGCGCGAGTCCTTTTACGATGTCTCGGAACTGGCCGGCATTGTCGACCGCGACGTTGTTGAGCTGGAGGATGACGTCGCCCACGCGCAGGCCGGCCTGGCGCGCCGGACCCTCCTCGATCTCCTCGATCAGCACCCCGCCCTGTTCGAGGTCGAGGCGCTTGCGCGCCTCGGCGTCGAGGTCGGCAACGGCGATGCCGAGGCGCGCATCGACACGTGTCTTGCCCGCCCCACCCTTCTCGGCGATGACGGCTTCCTCCTCGTCCGGCAGCGCGCCGATCTCGACGGTCAGGGTCTTCGCCTTGCCGCCACGGATGACCTCGACCGGGATCTTCTGGCCGACCCGGGTCGCGCCCACGATGGGCGGCAGGTCGGACGACTGGTCGACCGCCTTGCCGGCGAAGCGCACGATGATGTCGCCGGTCTCCAGGCCGCCCTTGCCGGCGGGGCTGTCGTCGAGCACCTTCGATACGAGCGCACCACGTGGCTTGGCCATGTCGAACGACTCGGCGAGCTCGGAGGTCACGTCCTGGATCAACACGCCGAGCCAGCCTCGCGTGACGCTGCCCTTCTCGCGCAACTGCTCGTAGACGTCCATCACGACATGGATCGGAATGGCGAACGAGACGCCCATGAAGCCGCCGGTGCGGCTGTAAATCTGCGAATTCACGCCCACCACTTTGCCGTCGAGGTTGAACAGCGGCCCGCCGGAATTGCCGGGGTTGATGGCGACGTCGGTCTGGATGAACGGCACGTAGTTCTCGTTCGGCAGGCTGCGCCCCTTGGCGCTGACGATGCCCGCGGTGACCGAGTAGTCGAAGCCGAACGGCGAGCCTATCGCGAGCACCCATTCGCCGACATCGAGCTGCTCGGAGCTGCCGAGGGTGACGGCCGGCAGCTTGGCGTCGGTGGTGATTTTGAGCACCGCGATGTCACTGCGCGGGTCGGAGCCGATGATTTCGGCGACGTGCTCGCTGCGGTCGGACATGCGCACGACGACTTCGTCGGCCTCGCGGATCACGTGGTAGTTGGTAATGACGTAGCCGTCATCGGAGATGATGAAGCCGGAGCCGAGCGACGAGCGCGGATCGATGCCACCGGGCGCGCCGCCCGGACCCTCGTCGCCGAAAAAGCGGCGGAAGAACTCCGACAGGGGACCGTCGTCGGGCATGTCGGGCACCGAGAAACCGGGCGGCAGGCGCCCTTCGCCGCGGCTCGGCTTAACGGTCGTGCTGATGTTGACGACGGCAGGGCTGTTGCGGCGCGCGAGCTCGGTGAAGTCGGGCAGGCTCGAGATGGGCGCGTCCGCGGCGCGGACGGGGCCCGCGAGCAGGGGTGCCGCGAGGGCGATGGCGAGCAGCAGTCGGTGCATGGCGTTGAAATCCTGGTTCCGTTGCGGAGATGATCGTCGAGTTACGCCGGGGCGCAGCGCTTGGATCGTCTGTCGCGCGCAGTGTACACCCCCGCCCGGCGTCTCGCAGGCAGGGGCGGCGCCGCGCCGGTGCGTCATTCGACGCGGACCACCGAGGCGGCGATCTGACGGACCGTGGGCAGTGGGAGTTCGCCCACTACCGTGATCTGGTAGGCATCCTCGACGCGGCTGAAGGCGTTGACCGCGCCGCGCGCGGAGTAACCCTGCAGCGGCGTCTCGCCCTGCATCAGCTTTTCGATGAACACGGAGACCATGGCGAGGCCGTCGGAGTAGACCTGGTGATCGACCGGTACGTGGCTGGTGGCCATGTTCTGGATGTTGCTTTCGCGCATCGTGAAGCCCTGCGGCACCCATTGCACCTGCCAGCTGGCCGCGCTCGACGGAGGTTCTGCATCGCCCGCGTCCTCGAGATCGGTACGCCAGGTGAAACCGCTGCCCCCGATCTCCGGCCGCAGCATCATCGGGTCGATGGTGTCGTAGAGGTCGATCTGCGTGAACTGAACTTGTTCGAGCACGCGCCCGCCCCGCCCCAGGATGACCGACTTGAGCAGCAGCTTCGACGCGCTGTCGATCCACAGCCGATAGGCGTAACGGTCGTCGCGGTGCGGCCGCACGCCGACGATCGCCGCCTCGCGGCCAGCGATGCGATCGTAGCCTTCCAGGGAGAAGCCGTAGCTGTCGCGCAGACTCTCGACGGGCGCGGAGAAACCGATGCCGATGAGGTCGCGCGGCGCGTTCTTCTCGACCACGGCGGCCTGGTCATCGGCGAACAGGCAGGTCACGAGCGTGCCATCACGGATGACTTCGCGCGCCGGCCCCGACAGCGAGATCAGCCGCTCCTGCTCGGTATCGCCGTCGTAGCGGTGCACCAGGCGCATGGTGTCCAGCTGGGCGCCGCGCTGGTAGACGAACACGCCCTCGTAATTGAGCCTGCGTGTCGCGTCGTGCATCTCCTGCAGCCAGTCCTGGGCCGCCAGCTGCGCCAGCGCCGGCGTCACCAGCGCCATTACGCCGAGCGCCAGGCCGGCGCGGCGCAGTCGGTGGGCCAGCCGCTTCGGAGCCGACGCGGGCAAGGTTCAGGGCGCCTCGAAGCCGACGATGCGTACGTAGGGATGCACGCCGGGTACGCCGAGTCGTTGACGCTGCTCGTTGAAATTGACGAGGTAGCCGTTGAGGCGTTGGTCGTACACGCCGACCGGTTCGAGCGCCGCCTGCCGGGTCTCGTTGACGGAGCTGACCGGGCGCGGCGCCAGGGTTTCCGCCGACGCGACCGCGGCCTCGTTGGTCGCAGCCGGGACGAGCGTCTCGGCGACCTCGAGACCGGCCTCCGGCCCGCCGCGACCGCCCGCGGCGACCAGCACGACCGCGAGCACCGCGACCGAGGCGGCCACGGCGAGGCCGGCCAGCGGCGCGCTGCGTCGCGCCGGCAGGGCGACGACCTCGGCAGCGGGCGCGGTCAGCGCGCCGCCATCGTCGCGCAAGGCGTCGCCGATGAGATGGTAGCGCGACCAGGCACGCCGTGCGCCAGCGTCGCCGCCGAGGGCATCGAGCAGGCGCGGGAGATCGTGGTCGACGATTTCGCCGTCGACGAGCGCGGAGAGCTCTTCTTGATTCATGGTCGTCTCATCCCGTCAGTTTCGGTGGGTCGGTTCTCGCACCCAGGGACCTCTGAATAAGCCTGGGCCGGGCAGTTTGTGCCCGTGCTGCTCGAGTCCAGGGCGCGAAGCGCACGCAACAGCGGGCTCTGGCGAGGATTCGTCACGCCGAAATCGGACAGCGCGGGTGCAAGGTGCCGGGTCATGGCTTATTCAGAGGTTCCCTAGTTTTCGAGCAGGGGTCGTAAACGCTCGTCGATAGCCTCGCGGGCGCGGAAGATGCGCGAGCGCACGGTGCCGATGGGACAATCCATGACCTGCGCGATCTCGTCGTAGCTGAGTCCGTCGACCTCGCGCAGGGTGATCGCTTCACGCAGGTCGTCGGGCAGTCGACGCATGGCCTCGAGGATGGTCTCGCGGATCTCCTCGGTGAGCAGGAGATGCTCGGGGGTGTCGAGCGAGCGTTGCAGCTCGTCGAGGCCGATCGGCTCGCCGTCGGCGTTCTCGATGTCGACTTCGCGCGGTCGCCGTGACAACGAGACCAGGTGATTTTTCGCGGTGTTGATCGCGATGCGGTAGATCCACGTATAGAACGCACTGTCACCGCGGAAGCGGGGCAGCGCGCGGTAGGCCTTGAGAAAGGTCTCCTGGGTCACGTCCAGCGCTTCGCTGGGTTCGCGAACGTAACGGGATACCAGTTTCACGATGCGATGCTGATACTTGAGAACCAATAAGTCGAACGCACTTCGGTCGCCGTCCTGCACGCGCCGGACCAGCTCGCTGTCGGTGATGTTGTCGCCCACGATGCCCCTATCCTTGTATCATGGACGCAACGCCGGACAGGCGGTTTCGAGATAGACCATGGAGTTCGGTGTTAGTTCGGGCGGGTGACGGCTCGGATCGCCGGCGGATTATAACAAGCAGGACCGGTACTGCAGGTGCCGGCATCACGGCTCGTCGAAACGCCGACCGCGCGCGGCGCGACGCGCCGGCAGGACCGGGGAATTTCACGCGAAGTGAGCGCAATCGACACGTACGACGTCATGATCGTCGGCAGCGGCGCGTCCGGTCTCAGCCTCGCACTGGCGCTGGCGACCGAGCAGCGGGTCGTGGTCCTGAGCAAGGCAGCGCTGACCGAGAGCGCGACCTGGTATGCCCAGGGCGGCGTCTCGGCGGTGATGGACCACGCCGACACGGTGGAGTCCCATATCGAGGATACCCTCGCGGCCGGCGCCGGACTGTGTCACGCCGACGTCGTCGAGACCATCGTGCGTCACGGGCGGGCGCGCATCGAGTGGCTGATCGAACAGGGCGTGCCGTTCAGCACACGCACCTCGAAATCCGGTGTGGTCGAGTTCCATCTCACCCGCGAGGGCGGCCACAGCCATCGCCGCGTCGTTCACGCGGCCGACGCCACCGGCCGTGCAATCGAGGAAACCCTGGTCGAGCGCGTGCGCGAGCACCCCAACGTGACCGTGCTCGAACATCACATGGCGATGGACCTCGTCACCACCGGCAAGCTCGGGCGCACGCCCGATCGCTGCATCGGCGCCTACGTGCTCGATCTCCGCTCGCGCCGGGTCGAAGCCATCGGCGCGCGCGCCGCCGTACTTGCCACCGGCGGCGCCGGCAAGGTCTATCTCTATACCAGCAACCCGGACGTCGCGACCGGCGACGGCATCGCGATGGCCTGGCGCGCCGGCTGCGCCATCGCCAACATGGAGTTCGTCCAGTTCCACCCGACCTGTCTCTATCATCCGCAGGCCAAGACGCTCCTGCTGACCGAGGCGCTGCGCGGTGAGGGGGGGTACCTGGTCCTGCCGAACGGCGAGCGTTTCATGCCACGCTTCGACGCGCGGGCCGAGCTCGCGCCGCGCGACATCGTGGCGCGCGCCATCGACCACGAAATGAAGCGCTTCGGGCTCGACTGCGTCTACCTCGACATCACCCACAAGCCGCGTGATTTCATCATCGAGCACTTCCCCAATGCGCATGAGCAATGCCTGCAATATGGCATCGACATCACGCGTGACCCGATCCCGGTCGTGCCGGCGGCGCATTACCTGTGCGGCGGCATCGTCACCGACATCCAGGGCTGCACTACCCTGCCCGGCCTGCACGCGATCGGCGAAGCGGCCTGCACCGGACTACACGGCGCCAACCGCATGGCGAGCAACTCGCTGCTCGAGTGCCTGGTGATGGCTGAAGCGTGCGCCGAATCGATTCGCACGCAGTTGACCGACCTGCCGCCGATGCCGGCCATCCCGCCCTGGGACGAGTCGCTGGTCACCGATGCCGACGAGGAAGTCGTCGTCTCGCACAACTGGGACGAACTCCGGCGCCTGATGTGGGACTACGTCGGCATCGTGCGCACGACCAAGCGCCTCGAACGGGCACGCCGCCGGGTCGACCTGCTGCGCGCGGAAATCAGCGAGTTCTACAGTAATTTCCGCGTCTCGGGCGATCTCATCGAGCTGCGTAACCTGATCCAGGTCGCCGAGCTCATCATCCGCTCGGCGAAGAAGCGCCGCGAGAGCCGCGGCCTGCACTACACGCTCGATTACCCCGAGGTGGACGACGCCAACTACCGTCGCGATACCATCGTCCGCCCGGGCGACTTCAGCTAGGACGGTTCCGGGCAGATGAGCAAGCATGCCCGGTGGGCCGGCGCGCGTCGGTTGATGCGTGCTCGTCCAGCCTGGAACATGCGCATCGCGGCAAGATGTGCAGCGCCGCCGGCACGCGGTGCTGCCACGCGGGCGGAACATCCCTGGCGGCGCCGCCGGCTGCCCGCGCGCCGCCGCTTGCGGCCGCTGCTTCTTCCACACACGCAGAGTTTCCGTTCATGACCGAAGACGCCGATCAGCCGCTCGCCGGCCGCCGCATCCTCGTCACCGGCGCCAGCCGCGGGCTCGGCCAGGCCGTCGCACGCGGCTGCGCCCGTGCCGGCGCGACAGTGCTCGCCGCGGCGCGCAACGTGCGCGCGCTGGAGAGCCTGGCCGACGAACTCCTCGCGGCCGGCTGTGCCGAGCCGATACTGGTACCGATCAACCTGCAGACCGCCGGTGTCGATGATTACGCACTGGTGGCCGAGCACATCGACGCGCGCCTCGGCGGACTCGACGGCCTGGTCCTGGCCGCGGCCATGCTCGGCGACCTCACCCCCCTGTCGCATTACGATACGGTCACCTGGGCACGCGTGTTCCAGGTCAATCTCCATGCCAGCCTGCTGCTCGCACAGGCCTGTCGACCCTTGCTGCGGCAGTCGGGGCATGGGCGGGTGGTGTTCACGCTGGCCGAGGAAGCCTACGAAGCGAAAGCCAACTGGGGCGCCTACGCGGTGTCGAAGTTCGCGCTGCGCGGCCTGTTCGAGCTGTGGGCCCAGGAATGTCGCGACGACGCGGCGCTGCGCATCAACGCGGTGGTGCCGCCGCCGCTGCGTACAAAGCTGCGCATGGACGCTTTCCCGGCGATCGACGCGATGACCCTGCCCGAGCCCGACTGCGTCGTTGCCAGCTATCTCGAACTGCTCGGCGATGCCGCGCCGCACGGCGCGCTGCTGCGCGTGGCGGCGCCCGGCGGCACCTGAATGCCGCTCCGGCGGCAGGAATTGCCGCCCGTGCGGCCGCTGCGCCGTATTTCCGACACGCTGCACGTCGCGCGTGCGTCGGGCTTTTGACGTCGTAACGTCCTGTGACTGCCAGCGGCCGGCGGTAAGCGCCGCGTGGTCGACGGTTTTTGGGAGATTTTTTCAATAAAAACAAATCCATGTGTGTGAATAGCCGAACTGGCAGGAGATCTCGCCGCCAAGTTATGGCACGAATTTCGCTTGGATGGACTCGCATCGATACGAACCAGGCGGCACGCACAAGATGAGCACACCGATGAAGCAGATTTCCGAATCGGCGCCATGGCAGGGAGGCGATTTCAGCCGTGACTTTCTGCCCTTCTCGGCCGAGAACGCGGACACGCGTCACCTCGTCTCGGACTCGACCAAGCTACGTATCGCGACGGCGCTGCAGTCGAGCCTGCACGTGCGCGACATCATTCGCGGCTTCGCGCGGGAGGCCCGGCGCATCGTGCGTGGCATCGTCGTGCGTTACCACCATGCCGGGCAACGCCTCACCGTCGAGGACGGCGCCGGCGAGATGAACCGCTACAGCTACGAACTCAACCTCATCGGCAAGTATCTCGGCGAAGTCACCTTCTCCCGGCATCAGCCGCTCACGGAGCACGAACTCGCCACGCTCGAAGTGCTCCTATGTACGCTGATATACCCTTTGCGCAATGCCTTGCAGTACGAGAGCGCGCTGCGCATTGCGCTCAAGGACCCGCTCACCGGCGTCAGCAACCGCGCGAGCATGGGGGCGCACCTCAACCACCATATCTCCCTCGCACAACGGCAGGCGACGCCGTTGTCCCTGCTGGTCATCGACATCGATCGTTTCAAATCGGTCAACGACCGCTATGGTCACATCGTGGGTGACGTCGTGCTGACCCAGGTCGCGCAGCGTATCGTCGGCTGCACGCGAACCAGCGATGGCGTGTTCCGTTACGGCGGCGAGGAGTTCGTTGCGGTTCTCCCGAGCACCGACGCCGTGGGCGCGGAACTGCTCGCCGAGCGCATCCGCGCCAGCATCGAGAGCCTGCGTTTCGATGCCCTGCCGCCGCAGGCCAAGGTCACCGCGAGTGTCGGCGTGGCCCACTACGCGGCCGGCGAAACGCAGACCGAGTTCCTGCAACGTGCCGACGAGGTGATGCTCGCGGCCAAGCGCAGCGGCCGCAATCGCGTGTGCGTGGCTACGTGCGCGGAGGTGCCGGCAGCCAGCGACTGATCGCGGCCGGGTCGTCCAGCACGGTCGTCAGCGCTGCTTCGTCGAGCACCGGCACGTCGAGCGACTCGGCCTTGGCCAGCTTGCTGCCGGCGTCGCTGCCTGCCACGACGAAATCGGTCTTCTTCGACACGGCGCTGCTGACCTTGGCGCCGAGACGTTGCAGCTCGCGCTTGACCTCGTCGCGCGGACGCGACAGGGCGCCGGTCAACACGCAGGTGAGGCCGGCGAGCCCGCCTTCCTGCGTACTCGCCGGCGGCGCTTCTTCGGGCCAGTGCACGCCGAGTTCCTGCAGCTGACGCACCAGCGCGCGGTTGGCTTCCTCGTCGCACCACGCCCGGATGCTGCCGGCGACGACGGGTCCGATGTCCTCGACCCGTTCGAGGGCCTCGGCGTCGGCCGCCATGATCGCTTCGAGCGTGCCGAACGCGCGCGCGAGATTCGCTGCGGTGGCCTCGCCGACCTCGGGGATACCCAGCGCATGGATGAAACGCGCGAGCGTGGTCGCGCGCGCGCGCTCGATGGCGGCGACGAGGTTGGCGGCGGACTTCTCGCCCATGCGTGCTAGCGCGGCCAGGCGCTCGGGATCGAGGGTGAACAAGTCGGCGGGCGTGGCAACGAGACCTTCGCTGACCAGCTGCTCGACGATCTTCTGCCCCAGCCCCTCGATGTCCAGCGCCCTGCGCGACGCGAAATGGATGATCTCCTGCACGCGCCTGGCCCGCTCCTGATCGGGCACGGAGTCCGGCATCTCGTAGGGCACGCTGTCGGCTGGGCGACGTTCGGTCACGACGCGCACGATCTCGGGGATGACATCGCCCGCGCGGCGCACCACCACGGTGTCGCCGACGCGCACGTCCTTGCGCCGGATCTCGTCGGCGTTGTGCAACGTCGCGTTGGTTACCGTGACGCCGCCGACGAAGACCGGGTCGAGACGTGCGACCGGGGTCAGTGCGCCCGTGCGCCCGACCTGCACTTCGATCGCCAGCACGCGCGTAGTGCGTTCGTCGGGCGGAAATTTCCACGCCACGGCCCAGCGCGGTGCGCGCGCGACGTGCCCGAGGCGATCCTGGTCGCGGACCGCGTCGACCTTGTACACGATGCCGTCGATCTCGTACGGCAGGCCGGCGCGGCGGCCACTCATGCCGTGGAAATAATCGATGCAGGCTTCGCAGCCGCGCAGCAGTTCGGATTCCGGTGACACGCGCAGACCCAGTTCGCGTAGCCAGGCCAGCGTATCCGCCTGCCCCGCGGGCCGTGCCGCGCCGTCCAGTTCGCCGATGCCGTAGCAATACATGGTCAGCGGGCGGCTCGCGGTGACCCGCGAGTCGAGCTGACGCAGACTGCCGGCGGCGGCGTTGCGCGGGTTGGCGAACGTCTTCTGGCCGAGCTCGGCCTGGCGCGCATTGAGGGCTTCGAAACCGGCCTTTTCGATGAAAATCTCGCCGCGAACCTCGAGTAGCGATGGCGGCGAGCCGCGCAAGCGCAGTGGCACCGCGCGGATGGTGCGCACGTTGGCGGTGACGTCTTCCCCCTGGGTGCCGTCGCCGCGGGTCGCCGCGCGCACCAGCTCGCCGTCCTCGTAACGCAGGCTGATGGCGAGACCATCGAGCTTGGGCTCGGCGGCGAGTTCGATGGTGTCGCGCTCGAGTTCAGTGACGATGCGCGCGTAGAAGTCGCGGAACTCGTCCTCGTCGAACACGTTGCCGAGCGAAAGCATCGGCACGGCGTGCGTGACCGAGTCGAACTGGGACGACGGCGCGGCGCCGACCCGCTGCGTCGGCGAGTCCGGCGAGACGAGTTCGGGGTGCGCCTGCTCGAGTGTCTCGAGTTCACGCATCAGTGCGTCGTACGCGGCGTCGTCGATGCTCGGATCGTCGAGTACGTAGTAGCGGTAGTTGTGCTGCTCGATGGCCTGGCGCAGCTCGGCGATGCGGCGCGCCGGGGCGTCAGCCGCTGGCATGGCTATAGTGCGCGGCGCGCTGGCGCAGGGCCGCGATGGCGTGGGCGTCGAGCGGATGGCGCGGCGTACCGAACAGCTCGCCGCCGGTGAGCTCGGCGAGACGCTGCGCGGAACTGAGCAGCAGTTCGAAGGCGACCGGTCCCTCGAGCGGGGCCGGCAGTTGCAGGAAGAGCACGATGCCAGAGGTACGGAAGGCCTCGATCTTGTTCAGATCGAAGGTGCCCGGCTCGAACATGTTCGCGGCGCTGAAGACCGGGGTGTCGCTCTTCAACTCACCCGCGCCGTAGTGATGGAAGATGGACATGTCGCCGAAGCGCATGCCGACGGCGTTCAGGGCGCGCACCAGTTCAGGGCCGCCGAAGGGGCGCTGCTCGCGCGCGCGGACGTAGAGATTGATCAGGCCATCGTCAAGCTCGGGCGGTGGGGGCGGTGGCGGAGCATGGCGCGCGCGGCGGCGCGCAGGCGGCTCCGGATCGGGCGAATCGGCGCCGAACAGGTCGAGCTGGTTGCTGCTGCGGCGGGCATTGTCCGGCTCGGCGTCGAGCAATGCATCGTTGCGCACGCGCGGCAGCTCACCGAGCACTTCGTGCTCGGGCGGCAGTACGAGGTCCGCCGGCATGCCGGTCGGCGCGGCCGCGGGCCCGGCCTCGTCCGCCGCGCTCGCTCGTGCCGGTGCGAGCGACGGGCCGTCGTCGAGATCGAGATGAACATCGGAGATGCGATGCCGCTCGCGCTCCAATGCGGGGGGGGCTTCGTCCTCCTCGTCCTCGGTGTGGCTGAGGATGACGTCCGGCAGGTCGCGGCGCCCCAGGCGGCGGTCCAGGCCGAGCCGCGCTTCGCGCCGCTTCTTCACGCTGCTGAAGATGTAGACGCCGACCACGATCACGACGCCGATGACGATGAGAAGCAGGCGCAGGGACATGCGGTACGCGCCCGCTCAGGCGATCGCGGCCAGCTCGACCGCCTGTTCCATGTTGACCGAGACCAGTCGCGAGACGCCGGGCTCGTGCATGGTCACGCCGATCAATTGCTCGGCGATTTCCATCGTGATCTTGTTGTGGGTGACGAACATGAACTGCACCGTGCCCGCCATCGACTTGAGCATCTCGGTCAGGCGCACGACATTGGCGTCGTCGAGCGGCGCATCGACCTCGTCGAGCAGGCAGAACGGCGCCGGATTCAGTTCGAAGATCGAGAACACGAAGGACAAGGCCGTGAGCGCCTTCTCACCGCCCGACAGCAGGTGGATGGTGCTGTTGCGCTTGCCTGGCGGACGCGCCATGACCGTGACGCCGGTCTCGAGGAGATCGTCGCCGGTCATCTCGAGGTAGGCATGGCCGCCACCGAAGAGCACCGGGAACATGGCCTGCAGGCCGTTGTTGACCTTGTCGTAGGTTTCCTTGAAACGTGTCCGGGTCTCGCGGTCGATTTTGCGGATCGCGTCCTGCAGCGTGGCGAGAGCCTCGGTGAGATCATCGTGCTGGCTGTCCAGGTAGGTCTTGCGTTCGGACAGCTGGTTGTACTCGTCGATCGCGGCGAGGTTGATCGCGCCGAGGCGGGTGATGCGTTCGCCGAGCCTGGTCAGCTGCTCTTCGAGCGCCGCTTCGGTGGTTTCGCTGGTCAGGGCAGCCAGGGTCTGCTCGAAATCCTCTCCCGTCGACTCGAAACGGTTGCGCAGCTCCTGCAGGCGCACTTCGAGCGCGCGTTCGTCGAGACGCACCTGTTCGAGGCGCTGCTGGCACTCGCTGATCGCCTGCTCCACGGCGCTGCGCCGGGTGTTGGCCTCGCGCAGCGACTCGTCGAGGTTGCTCAGCTCGCTACGCGCGGTGGCCAGGGCGTTCTCCGCCTCGAGCTTCTGCGCCAGCGCCTGTTCGAGCTCGCTACGCATCGTCTCGCGCGGCTCGACCAGCGCGCCCAGCGCCTCGGCGAACTCGTCGCGGCGTTGCTCGAGCTGGGCGAAGGCGGTGCCGTTGCGGGCCATGGTGTCGCTCAGCGACTGCCGGCGCGAACCCAGGCCCTGCAGGCGCAGCTCGAGTTCGTGGGCACGCTCGCGGTGCTCGCGCCAGGCATCGCGCGAACGATCGACTTCACGCTGGATCTCGCTGCGGCCCGCGCTCAGGGCGTCGCGTCGTGCCGCGTGTTCGGCCAGGGTCGCCGCCGCGCTGTCCAGTTCCGCGCGCACGCGCGCGATGTGTTCACTGTTCTCGGCGTTGACCTGTGCCAGGCGCTCGATCTCGGCCAGGATGTCGGCGGCACGCGCCTCGCGACGGTCGCGTTCGGCTTCCAGGCGCGATAGCTCGCCGCGCCGCGCGTCGGCCTCGCGGCCGTGACGTTCGAGAGCGATGCCGACTTCGTGCTCCTCCTGCTCCATCGCTTTCAGGCGTGCTTGCGCGCCCTCGAGCTGCCCGCGCAGGTTGGCGGTGTCGGCCTCGTGTTTCTCCAGCTCGGCGGCGAGGCGCGCGAGATCGCGCTCGCGTGCGAGGATGCTCTCCTCGGCCGTGCCGCGATGGGGCAATTCGGCCCAGTTGTGTCCGAGCAGCGTGCCGTCGCGCAGCGCCACGATGGCGTGCGCGGGCAGCCGGGCGAGCAGGTCGCGCGCACTCGCTGCGTCCTCGGCCGCATGGATGTCGTGCAGCAGCGGCCGCAGGTCGATGCGCCCGCGCACGCGCCTCACGAGCAAGGTGTCGTCGTGCGGGCTGGCCGGGGTGACCTCGGCCGGCAGGGTGTCGAGCACGGTCACGCCGGCCTGCGCGATGCCGCCGCGATCGTCGCCGAGCACGCGCGCGACCAGGCCGGGGCCGCACAGCGCGCCCAGCGGGATGCGCAGCGCCGCCTCCAGCGCTTGTTCCCAGCCGGGCTCGGTGTCGATGTATTCCGGCAGGCGCGCGACGCCCTCGATGCCCTGCTCGGCGAGCCAGCGTTCGATGGTCGCCTGGTCGTCGCCATAGGCCGCTTCCTGCAGTGCGCGCAGCGAGGCCTGGCGGCCGCGTAGCTCCTCCAGCTTGATTTGCTGCTCGTGCAGCGCCGCACCCAGCGCCTGGGTGGCGCCGCGGCTCTGCTGCAGGTTGGCGCGCAGCGCCGTACGGCGCTCGGCGAGCCCCTGGCGCGCCTGTTCACTCGCGGCCAGCGACTCGGTCAGCTCGGCGATGCGCACGGCCAGCTCGCTGGTGTCGTTACGCGCCGCCTCGCCATCCAGCGTGGTGCGCCGCTTGTCGTTCTCGGCGACGCCCGAGAGCAGGTGTTCGAGGCGGATCCTGGCAGCCTGCTCGGCCTGCGCGAGCTGCCCGTGCTCGCGATTGAACGCCTCCCAGTCGTGCTGCCACTGCTCGAGGCGGCTCTCGACCTCCTTGAGCGCCTGGGCGGCCGCCTGCTCGTCGCCGCGCGCGGCGCTCAGGCGAGGCTCGGTGGCGGCCAGCTCGGCGCCGGTCTGCTCGAGCTGGACCCGGTCGGTCTCTAGCACGCGCTGCAGTTCCTCGAGTGTCGCTGTGGCGTCCTCGTGGTCGCGCGTCAGTCCCTGCTCGCGTTCCTCGGCGTGCTGGATGGCCTGCTCCAGGCGCGAGATTTCGCCCGCGCGTGCGTAGAATTCGGACTGCACGCGGTTGAAGGTCTCGCTCGCTTCGGCCTGGGCCTCGCGGCAGCCGGTCTGCTCGGCCTCGATTTCGCGCAGCCGGGCCACCTCGGCCTCCAGCTCGTTGGTGCGTTGCTCGGCGAGTTTGCGGCACTGCTCGCGCTCCTGCTCGATGCCGCGCCAGCGCGCCGCGATGAGACTGCCCTGCAGGCGCCGCTCCTCGGCCTTGTAAGTCTGGTAGCGTTCGGCCGCGCGAGCCTGGCGCTGCAGGTGTCCGAGCTGCTTGTCGAGTTCTTCGCGGATGTCGTCGAGACGTTCGATGTTCTCGTCGGTGTGCCGCATGCGGTTCTCGGTCTCGCGGCGCCGCTCCTTGTACTTGGAGATGCCGGCGGCTTCTTCGAGGAAGCCGCGCAGCTCCTCGGGCCGGGCTTCGATAACGCGCGAGATCATGCCCTGCTCGATCACCGAGTAGCCGCGCGAGCCGATACCCGTACCGAGGAAGACGTGGGTGATGTCCTTGCGCCGGCAACGCGCACCGTTGAGGAAGTACGACGACACGCCGTCGCGGCTGATGGTGCGCTTGATCGAGATTTCGCCGAAGCCGGCGTACTGGCCGCCGATGGTGCCGTCGGTGTTGTCGAACACGATCTCGACGGTTGCCTGGCCGACCGGCTTGCGCGTGTTCGAGCCGTTGAAGATGACGTCCGCCATCGACTCGCCGCGCAGGTGCTTGGCCGAACTCTCGCCCATCACCCAGATCAGGGCATCGATGATGTTGGATTTGCCGCAGCCATTGGGCCCGACGACGCCGGTGAGGTTGCCGGGCAGCGAGATCGTGGTGGGATCGACGAAGGATTTGAAGCCTGAGATCTTGAGTCGGGTGATGCGCATGGGCGCAAAGCATACCCCATCGCGATCGCGGCACACAACGCTCGCGCGAGATTCGCGGAGATCGCGTAACTTCATGTCCTGAAAGAATAAAATTCGCCTCTCTTGGCGTCACTCCGAGGTCGCTCGCAGCGCTCGCCGAGCGTCCCGGAACGGCCTGCCCGGTATGGTAAAGTCGTGCGCCGCACAGCCGCCCGAGCCTGCCCATGACGACCACACCGAGTCGCACGCTGGAGACGTTCGACAATCCCGCGCCGGAGCGCGATTTCCGCGTCAGCATCCGCCTGCCCGAGTTCACCTGCCTGTGTCCCCTGACCGGCCAGCCGGACTTCGCGCAGATGACGCTCGACTACGTGCCCGACCGGCGGTGTATCGAGCTCAAGGCGCTCAAGCTCTACATCTGGTCGTGGCGCGACGAAGGTGCATTCCACGAAGCGATCACCAACCGCATTCTCGATGACGTCGTCGCTGCCTGCCAACCACGCGTGGCGCGTCTGACGGCCGCTTTCAACGTGCGTGGCGGAACCTATCCGACCATCGTCGCCGAGCACCGTGCGCCGGACTGGGCCCCGACCGAGGCGAGCCAGTGGCCACCCTGCTGAACGACTCCGGCGACGGCGCGCTGGCCGGATTGCGGCACGTGCTGCACGGCTTCGCCCTGTTACGCGAACCAGGGGTGCGTATCTACGTGCTCCTGCCCCTGCTGATCAACATCGTCCTGTTCGCCGCCGCCCTGGCCGGTCTCGGCAGCGCGCTCGACTATGCCGTCGAACGTTACCTCGCGAGCTGGCCCGAATGGCTGCAGTCGATTATCTGGTTCCTGTTCGCCGCGCTCTCGGCCATCGTGGTCTTCTTCGCGTTCAGTATCGTCGCCAACGTCGTGGCCAGCCCCTTCAACGGCCTCCTCGCCGAGGCGGTCGAGCGCCACCTGCGGCCCGAACTGGGCGCGATGAGCTTCTCCTGGAAAGCGCTGGCGGCCGATATCGCCAGGACCCTGGTGGCCGAGCTGCGCAAACTGCTCTACATCGCGCTGCGCGCCCTGCCTTTGCTGCTGCTCAGCCTGGTGCCGGTGCTCAACGCCGCCGCGCCGGCGCTGTGGCTGCTGTTCGGCGCCTGGATGCTGGGCTTGGAGTATCTCGACTGCCCGCTCGGCAATCACGGCAAGGTATTCCCGCGGGTGCTGGAAGAGATGCGTGCGCGGCGCCGCATGACCTTGGGCTTCGGCTTCACCATGACGCTCGTGACCGTGATCCCCGTGGTCAATTTCCTCGCCATGCCGCTGGGCGTCGCTGCCGCTACCAGCCTGTACTGCACGCACATCGCGCGCGACTGAGCACGAACGGGGCAGGCGCGCGTGGGCAGCGACGTCACGGCTTCCGCCGCGCTACCGGTGGGGCGCTTCGCGCCCTCCCCGACCGGTCCGCTGCACCAGGGATCGGTCGTCGCCGCAGTGGCGAGCTTTCTCGATGCGCGGGCGCGTGACGGACGCTGGCTGCTGCGCATCGATGATCTCGATCCGCCGCGCGAAGTCGCCGGGGCTGCGGATCTTATTATCGAAACCCTGCTCGCGCTCGGGCTCGAATGGGACGGCGAGATCGTCTACCAGAGCCGTCGCGGCGCAGCCTATGCCGAGGCCCTGGCGGTCCTCGACGCCGCCGGTGCGACGTTCCCCTGCGCCTGCACCCGCAGCATGGTCGGCAGCGGTCCCTACCCGGGGACGTGCCGCGAAGGTCTGCCGCCCGGCCGTCGCGCTCGCTCGCTGCGCGTCCGCGTCGACGATCGCGTCATCGGCTTCGACGACCGTGTACAGGGACATTACGCGCAGCGACTGGACACCGAGTGTGGTGATTTCATCGTGCGCCGCGCCGACGGCCTCGTCGCCTACCACCTCGCGGTCGTCGTCGATGACGCGGCGGCCGGTGTGACCGACGTCGTACGCGGTGTCGACCTGATCGACTCGACGCCGCGCCAGTTGCACCTGCAGCGCCTACTTGGGCTGCCCCACCCGCGTTACGCGCACATCGACGTCGTACGCGACGCGCGCGGGGTCAAGTTGAGTAAGCAATCCGGTGCGCCGGGGGTGCTGCCGGCACAGGCAGCGGCGGCGTTGCACGCGGCCCTCGAATTCCTCGGCCTGGCACCGCCGCGGGCGGTTGCCGGTGCGCCGGTCAGGGAACTCCTCGAGTGGGCCCTGCCGCGCTGGGCGCTGGCGGCACACGCGGCCGTCGACGGCTGAGACGCACCCTGCGCAAACGGTTGCGCCGCCCGCGAAAGCCTCGCGCGGCGGGCCGTGCTCAGCCCAGCGCGTCGGCGAACATCGTCTTCAGTTCGCCGTAGTCGCGCGCGACCGGGATGTCGGGATAATCCCGCGTGACCTTTTCCGAGGGACAGAAGAACATGCCTGCGTCGGCCTGGTCCAGCATGCTGATGTCGTTGTAGGAATCGCCCGTGGCGACGACCCGGTAATTCAGCGACTGGAAGGCCTTGACCGCGTGGCGCTTGGGATCCGGCTGGCGCATGTGGTAGCCGGCGATGCGGCCGTCGGCGTCGATCTCCAGCCGGTGACAGAGGATCACCGGCTTGCCGAGCTTGGCGACCAGGGGGCGCGCCAGCTCGTGGAAGGTGTCGGAGATGATCGCGACCTGGAACTCGCCGCGCAGCCAGTCGAGGAAATCGGCCGCGCCGGGCAGCGGGTCGAGCTGGCTGGCGGCGTCGAGCAGCTGCTTGAAGCTCAGGTCGTGCTTGTTCATGATGCCGAGACGATGCCCCATCAGCTCGTCGTAGTCGGGGATGTCCCGCGTGGTGACTTTGAGGTCCTCGATGCCGGTGCGCTCGGCCAGGCTGATCCAGATCTCGGGGACCAGCACGCCTTCGAAATCGATGCAGGCTACTTTCATGCCGCGGAGTCCTGTTGACAGTTGGTGGGTGAAATCGGGGGGGCGGAGTCTAGCAGACCTCGTTCGCCGCGCGTACGCAGGACGATTGCCGGGCGCCGTGCTGCTGCTACTCGCCTGCGCCATCGCCGCGGCCGCCGACGCGCTGCCGTCGGTGCGCGCCGTGGCCCTGTTCAAGGGCAAGGCGATGCTCGAGATCGACGGTCGCCGGCAACTGCTGCGCGACGGCGAGACCGGTGCGGCCGGCGTGCGCCTGGTCGAAAGTACCGCCGACCTGGCGCGCGTCGAGGTGGCCGGACGCATCAGCGAACTCGCGCTCGACGAACGTATCGGCGGCGGCTTCGCCGCGGCGCCGGCGCCGATCGTCGTGCGCCTGCTGCCGGCCGCCGACGGCCATTACTACGTCGACGGCCAGCTCGACGGCAACCCGGTGCGTTTTCTCGTCGACACCGGGGCGACCGCCGTCGCCGTCAGCAAGCACACCGCGCGGCGTGTCGGGCTGCAGTACCGCGTCGAGGGCACACCGGGCACGGTGCAGACCGCGGCCGGGCCGGCGCCCGCCTATGGCGTGGTCTTCGACGAGGTCAAAGTCCAGGCGATCCGCCTCACCAACGTCGCCGGCGTGGTGATCGACGGCGACGCCCCGCGTGATCCCCTGCTCGGTCAGGCGGTGCTCAATCGGCTGGATATCAGGCGGGAGGGGGTGGTCATGGAACTCCGCGCCCGCTGAGAAAATCACCGCAGGGACGGCTGCGCTGCCCGCGTGCGGCGTTGCGCGTCCGGCTGCGCTGCTCACTTATGACCCGATAAGCTGCGCTGCTCGCCGGCCGCGCGCCTTGCCCGCGGCCATGCTCGCTCGCCCCTGCGGCGATTTTCGGCGCCGT
>Ga0180436_10001070_pt1 | contig 27261 bp, 25 predicted proteins | sample SS_ome_2_FD_132434 | JGI IMG/M metagenome (GOLD analysis project Ga0180436, IMG submission 132434) | Hypersaline lake sediment archaeal communities from the Salton Sea, California, USA - SS_3_S_2 metaG | ecosystem: Environmental > Aquatic > Non-marine Saline and Alkaline > Hypersaline >... | reverse complement strand
CTACGGCGTTTTCTGATGTCCGATATTTTTCGAATCGGCTATGGCCGCGCGTTTGAACTGAAAAGGCGGGCTGAGAACTGGCAAAACCAAAGCTGGGGCCTGGCCCGGAAACTTGCTTTAAGTTTCTGGGATCAAAAAGGTATGGGCGTTATGGGCGGACTGTTGATCAAGCGGCCGTTATTTTTTGATGATTACCGATCAGGCACGCTTTATCGAGAATTCAAAAATATGGAAGACATCGTATCCACGAATACGATTCTCACAGACATAATTAATCTGGACAGCTTGTTGGCAAAGCTGGCGCTTGAACCGAAACCTTACCCGGCCACCGGTTTGCTGACGTATAAAAACCTGCTCTTGACCCATTGGGCCAGGGCGGCCATGGATCCCAACGGTGGTGATAATTCTATGCTGCCCCTGCCCCTGGATCAATTTAAATCTTTCTACAAGACACTCTGGCGCACAAAAACAAAGCCACGGCATATCCGCACAACCATCAAAAGCGACTTTCTGAAATGGCTGTCTGATAAAAGTGGCATCCCGGCAAGCCAGATAGCGAATGCCAATGGCCGGGTTTTCGAAGGTCTTTTTAATGAATTGGAACAAGAATTAGGCGCGGTTTCAACCAAAGACCTGGACCCGCGTTTTACCCATCTTTTTTTACTTAAATGATATACCGAATGGACATATCAGAATGAGAAAAAAAACGAATCCCAAACATACCGCCAACACCGATTGTATTCAGAACCGTGAAACGGCCAAGGCACGCTATGAAGAACGACTGGAATCCGAAGGGGAAGCGCGCGTAGAGGAGCTGGAAGATCCGGTAGAAGCAAGGATACAAGAGGCCATGGCCGAGGGTGTCTTTGACAATTTGCCGGGTAAGGGCAAGCCTCTAAATATCGCCAAGTACATGGCGGTACCTGAGCATTTACGTACCGCCTATCACGTCCTACGCAATGCCGGATACCTGCCGGAGGAAGTACGTCTCAAACGTGATATGGAGGAACTCAAGGAACAAATTAGGCAGTGTCGATCTGACCCAGAAAAAAAGAAACTGGTGAAGGAGCTGGGTGAAATTTCCCAGCAATACTATTTCTACATGGACTATAATAAGCAATTCAAGAAATAAAGAAATCGTTTGAATTGGCCTGCATTTTCCCGAAATAGGACCATCTTCCAAAGGATTTACTATGAATACCGCATTAAACTTGGACCAAGAGATTTTAGAAGCGACGGTTTTAAAAATACCCAAAAACGATCTGCACGTGCATTTGGATGGATCGATCCGTCTCGAAACAATCATTGAAATATCCCGAGATGAAAAATTAGAACTTCCCAGCTATACCGTCGAAGGTTTGGCTCAAACGCTTTTCAAGGACAAATATCGCAATCTCGAAGAATACCTCTCCACATTCGGATATTCTTGTGCTGTTATGCAAAAGCCCGAATATTTAGAAACGATCGCCTACGAACTCGCCATTGACAATCAGCAAGAAGGGGTTCGTTATCTGGAAGTCCGCTTCGCCCCCCAGCTACATATTAATGATTGTATGGATATGGAGGATGTATTTATTGCGGTGAACAAAGGGCTACAAAGGGCCCAATCTGAATTCAACAATCGAACCGTTATCAAATGTGGTGCCGAGCCGCCTTTCTATTATGGTATCATCGTATGTGCCATGCGGAACCTGGGGCATTGGTCCTCTTATTACAAGAACGTCATTAAATCATTTACCTATTCAGATGATGAGGTGGTTAGTCGATTGGCATCCTTGGAGCTGGCCAAGGGCGCCTTGAAGGTCAGGGATAAAACTGGTATCCCCATTGCCGGTTTTGATCTGGCCGGCGCGGAAATGGGGTACCCGGCTGCCAATCACTGGGAGGCCTTTCAATACGTCCACGAAGGATTTTTACCCAAAACCGTACATGCAGGTGAAGCCTATGGGCCGGAGTCTATTTTTCAAGCCATCACCGATCTACATGCCGACCGTATCGGACATGGCTATTATCTTTTTGAAGCTTCCAAGATTCGGGATAAAACCATCATTGACAAGCGAAAATATATTGAAAATTTAGCTCAGTTCATCGCTGATCGACGCATTCCGATTGAGATATGCCTCACCAGTAATATGCAGACCAATCCATCCATCAAGGATATTAAGAACCATACCTTTGGCAAAATGATTCAAAAAAATATATGTACCGTATTTTGTACCGACAATCGCACTGTGAGCAAAACCAATGTTACCAAAGAAATCCTACTGGCAATTCGAAATTTTCCTTTAAGCGGAAAGACCTTAAGAAACTGTATTACTTATGGTTTCAAACGCAGCTTTTTTCCGGGAGATTATTCGGAAAAACGAAAATATGTTCGCACATGCCTGGACTACTATGACAAGGTTACCAGAGGCATCGATGGCTTTTAACCCCAAACCCAATCTTAATCTGATGTCCCCAAACAACAGAGCCTAAGCTCGGCATAAACCAGCCTAAAAAAGACTAAAGATTTACTGGCCGAATTCCGATATAAAAATGAGATATCAGGGGTTTTTCCGATACCAGGACGTCCAACATCGCCTGGCAGGCAGGAAAGGCGATTCGGTGCTTCTTGCGGATCAAGTAGACATGACGAGACATAACCAGAGCATTGTTCTCAAACTCACGCAGGGTGAAATCCATTCCGTCCTCCCTGGATCTTAAAAATAGGTATCAGCCGGTGCAAGCGTACCTTGATTGCTGTGTTGATCAATTATCGCCGTTGTCACAAAAGGTTCCGTTTCGAAATGGCTGAAAAGGAGCCCCCTTATTTATTCCTTTTCATACAAGGCCCGGTTGACGGTATCCATTTTGTTTAAATGCTCAATTGCCCTTTGCGGTGATACCGCCTCAAGGTTGCCGTCCGGATATTGGATGACCACCCCGCTTTGGGTGATCATTTGATACCTCCTGCGGCGGACCTCCTTATCAGGATGGCAAAGCAGTTGGCAGTGCCCGCAGGTAAACTCGATTTTACTGCCGGGTACCAGGGGATGAAAAAAACCAAAGTCCAATCGCGGCCGTTTGCGATAGGGGTCCACAGCTTCAAGTAATGCCGGTGTAAATTCCGTATCTGTTTCCGGAATCTTGAATCGAGCCGGTGACCAGGTGGACCATTTGCCGGAAGGGTGCAAACCGGCAAAACCACCGCAAACGTATTCACAGCGAGAATAGGCACGACGTTGCGCATAGGAAAACGATACCCCGCCCATGGTTACGGTTGTTTCCTCGGTGTCAGACATGAGGCCGGAGGCGCAGGCCCGCAGGCAACGCTTGCAATTGTCGCAGTAGTTTTCTTCAGGCGGTAACGGATCACTGGGCACCAATTCAGTCGTTGTAACCACCGAACCGAGAATAATTGCCCCGCCCACATCAGGTCGAATGACATTGCCGGAAAAACCGAAATACCCCAGGCCTGACCGCACAGCCAGATAGCGATGACTCAGATCGGGCAATTCGCTGTATAAGCCGCCCGGTACGTCGCTGCGGTAATGGCTGTTTGAGCAGACGGCCTTTGATGGGCGCCCACGCATGGCCAAAAATGTTGCCAGTTCAAAGGCCATGCCGCTAACCAGGGAATTGGTGCGCCGGTTGTCGATATTGTGGGTCCGACAATCCTGCTTGCTCAGAAAGCGCTCGATGCCTTTTTGATCCAGGGGCACCGCAAAACAGATCGCCGATTTGGCATCAGGCAAAACATAACTTAGATCCGTGGATGGCGGTCCGCCGGCCAGGGTCTCTGTGGTGGCGATGCCCACATCCATGGCCCCGGCGTTTAGAAGAAATTCTTTTACCAGTTGAGTCATACGCTCGGCTTTGGACATAAATTTGCTCCTTATGTTATATTCTATGAATATATTTTTAGGCGGAAAACTGACAACTCAATTGAACAATGAAGCGAGTCACGTCCTGAATAAAAGCTGTCAGCCTTGAACGTTAAACAGCTGTGGCTTATACCTTAAAGCTCACGGTCTGAATCCTCCAGTTTGTATTGCCCCAACCGCAAATCATGTATGTCATTCCAAGCCCCTTTACCATAATTTGCTTTTTGGTGAAACGTTCCTCGGCCAAAATCATGTTATCTCCACCCGGCAATGAATCAGCGTCATACCCTTATATGCTTTGCCGGATTTGCGTGAGCACGCCTCAAAATTCTGAATTCTGTTGAGAATTGATTTGATTAAATGTTTAATGGCAGGAACAATGTCTTCAAACAATGAATTTATACGTAGAGGAAATCAACATGAAATCATCCTTAAAATCCGGCTTGGTGCATGAATTTAAGTTCACGGTTCCAGAGAATAAAACCGTACCGCATCTCTATCCGGAATCTTCGGAGTTTCAGGTCATGCCCAATGTACTGGCAACGGGCTTCATGGTCGGTTTATTTGAATGGACTTGTATTCAATTAGTGAATCCGCATTTGAATTGGCCCAGCGAACAGACCGTGGGCATTCAGGTTAACTTTAGCCATCTGGCTGCAACCCCTCCGGGATTAACAGTCACGATATATGCCGAGTTAGTCGCGGTGGCCGGCCGCAAGCTGACTTTTTCGATTCGTGCCGACGACGGCATCGATATCATTTCAAATGGATTACACGAACGATTTATCATCGATGCTGCCAAATTTAATCATAAATTGGCATCTAAACTTGATGTGCTCGTAAAAAGTTAAAATTCTCAAATTTTGAATCGATAACCTGTTGAATTTATTAAGCGTGAAATTTGAATAGTACCAATTATCGGACTTTTTACGAGCCTATCAAGCTTGAAACCAAATAGGCCAGCCTTCATCGACTCCCCGTCCAATATTCTTAGCAATTTGAATCTCCTGATCAGCAAACGATTGCGCGAGGGGGACTTCATTACCGCCGTGATCGCTTTTTTAGAATCCGGCGACAAATCGATTACCATCGCCCGAGCCGGTCACAACTGGCCGCTCTATTATGATTCTGATTTTAAAATCATACAGCCCTTGAAGACCAGAGGCGTATGTCTGGGCCTTGATAAAGACATGGGGATTTCTCTGAGCCCGGAAGAAAAAAAACTGTCGGATAAAAGTGGTGATGTGGAGCTGCTCTATTCAGATGGTATTACCGAAGCCATGAATGAACGCCAGCATCTGTTTGAGCAATCCCGTCTGGAATCCGCACTAATGGAAAGCGCCCACTTGCCCGCCGATCAAATCGTCGATCAGATTATTGCCCGTCTGGATGATTTTGTTCAATCCGAAGAGCCCCACGACGATGTGACCCCAGTGGCTATCAAAGTAAAGTAACATTACTTAACACCAAAGCACAAAGGGGACGTCCATTAAATTATTATTTTCTTCCAATGCATAGCCATCACATACAATTACTACAAGGTTGTAAATGAGATGATAGAAATGATGTTGCAATACTAGAAAATAATAATTTAATGGACGTCCCCTTTGTAAGCTGCAATCATCTTCCATTCCTTTTCTACGCGTATTTCAAAACAGAACCTTTTGGTCACCGTACCGTAACCGAGGGGAATTTAGAACGATCCGTGTGCGGTAAAAACTTAGCCGCACTAAAACGGTTCATAAATTGCTGATTGACGTTCAGTTCCAGGTAGGTGATTTTGGTTTTGATTTGCTCTATCTGACGCAAGCTCTCACAAGATGTTAATACTTGGGTCGCACCTTCGAGCGACGAATTTCCCAATGTTCTGTATGTCCCTGCCGGCAAATCCGGAAGCATGCCAATCGTCACAGCAGATTCAGGATCGATATAGGTTCCAAAAGTACCGCCCACATAGAAAGTTTTGAGATCATCCAGCAGCAGGCCCACCGAATCCGTAATGGTCTCTAAAATTGTATACATGGCCGCCTTGGATCGAATCAGACTGTCCATATCAGCCTGAGAAATCTTGAGCGCGCGGCCGGTGCCGGAATTTTTTGCCGATACGACTTCAAAATAGGGCATATCCGCTTTTACTTGCAGTTCTTGACCGCATGCCTCGGGGATGAATCGCCCCCGCAGGTCGATTTTACCCGCCCTAAATAACTGGGCTGCCAAATCGATCATACCAGACCCGCAGATACCCATGGGTGGCAAATTATCGATGGTGTCAACCGTTATCCGATTGGTTCCCGCTTCGATAGAAACCCGGTCCACCACACCCGGGCCGGCCATCATACCAATCTGAGCCATACCACCTTCCAATGCCGGACCGGCAGCGCCGGCACATGCCATAAGCCAGCTGTCATTACCCAATACAACTTCGGCATTGGTCCCCACGTCTATCAGAATGGCAGGTTCTGTTTCCCGATTGAGCCCGCTGTGTAAAATTCCGGCAATGAGATCACCTCCGAAATAGCTCCCAATATTGGGGAAGACAAAAACACGAGCGGTCGGATTAATATCTAAGCCATGGACGCTCGCGCGTTCAAGATTCAGGGTATTGATGACAGGTATATACGGTTCCCGGATGAGCCATTTGGGCGGTAAGCCCATAAACAGGTGTGTCATACAGGTATTACCCGCAAGCGCCATGAAATAGATGTTCTTTTTCGTCAAATTACAGGAACGGCAAGCAGACTGAATCTCCTGATTTAATTCGCGAATAATTAATCGGTTGAGTTCATGCAGGCCGCCTGGTCGATCACAGGCATGTATGCGAGTCAGAATATCCGGGCCCACTCTCAACTGGGGATTATCAAAGGACGTTTCGTAAAGTGATTTGCCATTGCAAAGATCCACCAGCCTGAAGGCCACCCTTGACGTGCCTAAGTCAACGGCCAGACCGGCAAGACAGAGGTCCTTTTGTGGGTCGGATATCCCCACAAGATACCACTGGTTGGCATAGGGGTCTTTTACGACCACGCAGCGCAGCGTATATTTCCAAGCACGCAACCGCAACGGTAGTTCCGGCAAGGTGTGAAAGTCGACAACAATACGATCCGTTCTGAGTTGTCGTTTCAAAGAAGTTATCAGGCGGTCGCAATCAGCGGTGTTGTCCAGTAGGCTGGGTGGGGGCAAGTTGACCGTCCGAACCCAACTGTCCTCATTAACGCAGGTCTCCATCGTCATAGTTCGAAGGTCATATCACTGCCAACAGCCAAACACTCAAAACCGAAATTATTTTGATCAATTGTCTGGCGGCAGACCGCTACGATCTGATCCATGGCATCATCGCTCCGGTCCTGGTTTAAGTGAAACAATCCCAGTTTTTTTATTTTAGCGCGAGATGCCAGTTCAAGTACATCGGCATAAGACGAATGGCCCCATTCAATAAAACGTTTGTATTCCTCAGGCGTATATTCGGCATCATGAATCAGGAGATCGGCTTCTGATGAAAACTCGGCGTAATCTGCCAAGGTGAGTCCATTGGGATGCATGAAGCCCAACTCATTGTCCGTTAAAAAAACAAAGGTCTTCTGATCCTCAATAAACTTAAATCCTCTACCACCATTGGGATGACTAAGATGAATGGGAACCACTGTTATCGAACCAATTTGAAACGGATGGGGACAGCCTTCCTCATATATAAACTCGGCACTTAAATCGGAATATTTCACGGGAAAATGGGGCGGCGTCAAAACACGCGTAATCATTTTTTCGGCATACATGCCGGCATAAGGGCAGCGAAATACTTTAATCTTTGTTTTGCTGTTGAAGAGCGGCTTAAAAAAGGGAAGCCCCATGATGTGGTCCCAGTGAGCATGAGTAAAGATAAAATTATAAAAATAGGTCCCTTCCTTGATTAACTTATTACCAAGCCTGCGAATTCCGGTACCGGCATCGACAATAATGATATCGCCACTCTGTGATCGAATTTCAAGGCAGGTGGTATCGCCGCCGTATTTAATATATTCCCTGCCTGAAACCGGTATCGATCCCCTGGAACCCCAGCATGTAATAATCATTGAGCCTCTCAATCATTTAAAATAGGCCTGACTGATCTGTAACACTGTGTTTAAATAATTACTCATCCCGGACGCTTCGTGTGGAATACCGCTAATGCTTACTTCAGAACCCGCCCGAGATAGGAGTGCCAAATACCCCGAGAGTCCCATTTTTTCAATATTCGGATCGATGCCTGTTGTAACAAATTTTCCACGAGGGTGGCTTGGCTGCGTAGCAGACCCGAAAGAATGATATATTTGGCAGGCAAATAGCAATGCCCGTGTAGCAACCGTTTCATGACATCGTAATGAATATTGGATATCATAAGATCGCTCGGTAAGTCCACAAAATTTTCCGCAGATCCTTGAACAGCGACAATTTGCTCCCCCAGATGGTTGATACGAATGTTTGTGGCGGCTGTCTTTACCGCCAATCGATTCAGATCAATAGCCAGTGCTTTTTGGCAACCGAGTTTGACCGCGGCAATGGCAAGCAAGCCGGTCCCGGTGCCAATGTCTACAACGGTATCAATGGTTGTGCTTTCTAACAGCGTTTGAATGGCTTCGATGCAATGGCGGGTTGTGGCATGCGTACCGGTTCCAAATACAACCCCGGGATCCAGAAGGATCTCGATTGTATCCGCATCCGTTTCAGTTATCATCCGGTCAGGATCAAGTCCAGGGCCGGTTCTTGCCAACCAAGGCGGAATGATAGACAAGCACCCGATTCGAAAGGGCACAACCGGCTGGCCGTGCCATTCATCATAGGACATCTGGAATTTATCCAGAAGGTTCAAGTGGGATTGCTCATCGAGTAGGTTTGCCACAACAGAATCTGATGATTGACTGAAAAAAAGAAAGCTGTAGCCATCCTCTTGCCAGTTACCGATGAAGGCCGAATCAGTGATGATACCTTCACGCCTCAGGCAACCTTGGAGATAGTAAATAAACAAATCGCCATAGGGATTTGGGATCGTATCTTCTTTGGCAATCAATAGGAGATATTGGAAATACTATGGTAGAATTTTAATCTATGATAACGAACACATGATCACACGAATCCGGATTTTAATCGTGTTTGGGCAATTGATCCAAATACCAATCCATGGGTTCCAGCAGCGTATACCCCATATCGGTTAGTTTTCTTTTTACCCGACTGATATTTTGCGTTAAAAGATATGGGAAAACGGCTCGTTTATCTTCCTCCCAATACCTGGCAACCAAGATACTTCCAAAAGAGATCCCCTCTTCGGTAATAGCATCGACGATCTTTTTTAACTGCCCGACCTTTTCCTCGACCAGGATACACAATAGCATCCCAGGCTCGCCAATTCCGAGTACGTTGGTAAAGGCACGTAGCAAATCTCTCACGGATATAATGCCTTTCAGCTTTCCGTCGGCATCCACAACGGGGAAGGCCCCCACACGCTTTTCTTGAATCAGCAGCAGTGTATCCTGAATCGTATCAGAAGGCGAGATGGTGATAGGATCTTTGGTCATAATTTTTTCAATTTTCAGACCCGCTGCCGTCTCTTTTTTCTCTGAACAATCTGGATCCTTGTAGCAATCATAGGGCAATACACTACGTACATCCCGGTCCGTGACGACACCGATTAATCGGTCATCGGCATCAATAACCGGCAAATGCCGGATCTTATGTGTCGCCATTTTTTTCTGGGCTTCCAGGATTGAATCATGCGCTTGAATCGTGATCACCTTACTTGTCATTGATCTGCTGACAAACATCGGATCCTCCCCTTTTTGCTTTACTAGTAAATACCTGGGTTCAGTTGGCCCGGTACTGGTTTAACTTTATTAATGTTTGCACTTTTACACAGTTAAAAAATCATCAATCCGAATATCGAAATTCGAAACAAATTTAAAAATCAAATGCTCAAATACTCCAAACATGTACTCTTATCAGGATGACTTGTAGTTTATTTTGGTCATTTGGATTCAAATCATTGGCTCGTGTTTAGGATTTCGATATTCATGCTTCGAATTTTGATCGTATTTTTTCATCAGAATTCACGAGTTCTGAACTGTCCGTGATGACCAGCATTTGAATGCTGGGATAAAATTGTTGTACGATTTTAGTTTATTCGTCCATCCATGAGAATCCGGACATGGTTGTAGGCAAGTTCCGGAAGTCGTTTTAGGCTGTAACCGCCTTCCAAAATGGATATCAATTTTCCGTTTGAATGTTTCTCAGCCATTTGAAAAATGGATTCCATAATCCATGAGAAGGCATCGGTTGACAGCCTGACATCTGACATATCATCGTCCATGTGGCCATCAAAGCCGGCCGAAATCAGAATCATATCCGGTTGAAATTCATCAAAGGCCGGCTCCAGGTCACGTCGCAAGTATTGGCGATATTCTTCATCTCCTTGACCGGGTAATACCGGCGTATTCTTGGTATAGCCGTAGCCGTTCACAGAGCCTTTTTCAAATTCCCGACCCGTACCCGGATAAGCAAAAGAGGGGTGTTGATGAATCGAATAATAATAAACCGAGGCGTCCTTTTCAAAAATATGTTGGGTGCCGTTACCATGGTGGACATCAAAGTCAATGATACCGACCTTGGAAATATGCCATTTTTGTTGTAAATACCTGGCGGCAATGGCGATATTATTGAAATAGCAAAATCCCATGGCCTCGGAAACTTCGGCATGATGGCCTGGCGGACGGACAGCACAGAAGGCATTATCCAGTTCATCCTGCATGACGAGATCCAATACTTTCAGTACGCCTCCAACCGCCAGCAGTGCCGTTTCGAAAGTTTCGGTGCACATACGGTTATCCGGTGAGTCCAATGTGCGTTTACCAGCATAGCAGACCTCTTCAAATCTGCGGATATAATCCGTGCTGTGAACCGATTCGACCCATTTGAGATCGGCCCTTTCCGCTGTAATCATTTTGAGCTTGGGCAGCAATCCCCCGTTTTCAATGCCTTGATAGATGGCCTGGAGCCTTTCCGGGACCTCCGGATGATACGGTCCGGTGTCATGCAAAAGATAGCGCTGATCAAAAAGAAAACCCGTCTTTTTCATGGTTTAATGCCTGCCGCTGTTGGTTAATTTTAGGGTACAATTTTCTGAAAGACAGAAAACGCCGATTGAACGGCCGCATTATCTTCCGGCAATTCAACCGTTGGCCGTCCCTCAAGATCAAATTCATAGACTGTTTGATCATCGGGTATGCTGCCAGCAAGCTCAAGTTCGGCCTGATTCAGCATGTCGATTACAGCCGGGGCCGGATCCTCCTTGGTTTGATTCAAAATCAAACAGCTTTTACCCACACCGATATTCAATTCCTTGCTGAGACTATCGATGCGCAAGGCCGCTTGCAGTCCTCTTCGCGATGTATCCGATACAATCAAAAGGATATCGATATTACTGGTTGTCAAGCGGCTGATGTGCTCCATGCCGGCTTCATTGTCCATAACGATGTAGGGATAGTTTTTGGTAAGCCGTTCCAAAAAACCCGTCACAAGTGTATTGGCGGCACAGTAGCAACCTGGACCTTCAGGTTGACCCATCACCACCAGATCGTAGCCCTTGTCCTCGATAATTGCTTGCTCGAGTTTCATGGACATAAATACATCTTTGGTCATACCGCTGGGCACATTGCCCTTTTTCATATCTTCACGGGCTTGGCTCAGGGTACCGCATACCTCCAGGCCCAGGACCTCATTCAGGTTGGCATTGCTGTCCGCATCCACAGCCAGTACCGGCTTTTTGTCATGTTTGATAAGATACTTGATAAGCATGCCGGCCACAGTGGTTTTTCCGGTACCACCTTTGCCCGCAAGTGCGATCGATATTGGCATTGTATTTCCTTTCTCTTTTACGCTGTAAGCAACAAGCTGTAAGCGATAAGCTGCGAAAAGCTGACAGCTTATCGCTTACAGCTTAACTTTAAACTTATGGCAGAATGCCAAGCCAGTCAAGTAGGTTTTGGTGTCCCTTTTCTCACGAATAGCCGACACGCCTATCAAATGGCAACGACATCTAATGTCCTTGCATTACCGTAGCCCGTATGCTATTTTTTTTGACCAAATTTGAATTCGTCCTAGATTTTTGGTCGCGTGGGATGCATTCGAATTCGGACACAGATTCAATTCAATTTGATAATGATTTAAGGGGGTTTTAATGGAATTTGAGCTCAATAAAACACAAAAAGATATCCAGAAGGCTGTGCGCGATTTTACCAAAGGCGAGTTTGACAAGGATTTAGCGCTTGAACTCGACAAGAAACATGAATTCCCGAGAAAAATTTGGCAAAAAGCCGGTGATATCGGGTTGATTGGGGTCCACTTTCCTGAGGAATATTCCGGACAGGGAATGGGCAGCCTCGAAGAAATCTTGGTGGTTGAAGAACTATGCCGCCAGGATTCTACCATTGGTAGCGCGGTTGCCTTAGCCAGTTTTGCCTCAGAACTAATCATGCATTATGGCAGCGATGAACAGAAAGAAAAATGGCTGCCGCAAGTTGCTGAAGCAAAAGTTCTATCGGCCGGAGCCTTTACCGAACCGGACCACGGTTCGGACATAACCTTTATGAATACTACGGCTGTAAAGGAAGGCGACGAATGGGTCATCAATGGAGCCAAAACGTTTATTACCAATGGGGGACTGGCATCTTTCTATACAGTCATGTGCCAAACCGAGCCGGATGCCAATCCGTCCTACCGGGGTATCAGTACCATTCTGGTGGAAGCAGATCGTGACGGCCTGACGACTGTTGATGTGGGCGACAAAATGGGTATCAACATGATGTCCACCACCGAAGTAATTTTTAAAGATGTACGCGTGCCCCTGACCAATTTAGTTGGAGAGGAGAATAAAGGTTTTTATCAAGTACTTCATTTTTTTGATGAAAGTCGCATCCAGGTAGCAGCCCAGGCTCTCGGGACCGCCCAGGGGGCCTATGACCGCGCGCTGGACTATGTGAAGCAACGGGAACAATTCGGGAAAAAGATCGCTCAATTCCAAGTCACCCAACATAAACTGGCGGATATGGCGACCAAGATCGAGCTGGCCAGGCTGATAACGTATAAAGCCGCCTGGAATTTTGATCAGGGGCGGATTGATCCCAAACTCACATCCATGGCCAAGATGGTTGCGGCCCGAGCAGCGGTGGAAGTTGCCGATGAAGCCATTCAACTCCACGGCGGCTATGGTTATATGAAAGAATACGAAGTAGAGCGGTTTTACCGGGATGCCAAAATCACGGAAATCTACGAAGGCACCCGTGAAATACAGAAAAACACCATTGCCAGCGCACTAATTGGAAAAATAAAATAAATTTTTAGGTGACAGAAGACAGGATTCAGGAGCAAGTAGTTCTCCGGCTTAAAAAAACCAAATACAGTAGCAGATTAAATAGTGCCGATCATCAATGAGGATTTTCATGCTATGCCAAGGCGGACAGATGATTGAATTCCGAGGAATAGTAAACTATTTTGAGCGATTCAATCATGCTGGCCAACACCGGCAGAGTGTGAAAAGACCATTTAGGGGCGGTACTATGGGAGGGGATGATGTACGACTTGATCAGAAAAGGCATGCTAACCAGCATCGGTTTGGCACTGAAAACCTGGGACGAAGTGGAAGCCCTGGGTAAAGAACTGGAAAAAAAAAGTGAAATGCCCAGAGAGGAAGGTCAAAAGTTTCTAAAGGATCTGGAAAATCGTTACACCGAGGCGCAGACGCAACTGGAAAAACGCGTTGAAAAAAGCGTCCATGCCTTCCTAAAAAAGGCGGACATCGTAACCGCTGAGGATCTCAAGGGCTTGAAAAAGGAAATTCGCGAGCTGAAAAAAATGATCAGCGACCAGGGGGAGAAGTAGACACCAATATATAGCGGATCAGGTATTGATTTTGCCCGTAATGAAGCTCCCCGCAGCAAGCTACGGGGTATCAAAGCGGATTCCGCCGAAGCTTTCTTTCCTGCAGCAAGCTGCAGGGGATTCAAACGAAGGCGGATGACTATTTCTTGTTTGGCTATCAATTCCGAAATCCGAATGTTCAAATATCCCGAACACACGCTTTTAACATGATGTCGACTGCTTGTTTTGGGAATTTGAATTTGATTCATTGGATATTGTTTAGAATTTCGAGATTCGTGCTTTGAGTTTAAAGGAAATTGTTCGATAGAACTTACGAAATCTGACCTGATCCAAAGGACCAACTTTCGTTTCCTGGAAAAAATCAATCCATCCACGAAAGATTGCCCATGCTCAGCATACGCAAAATTGGCGTAATCGGCCGGACCTACCGCAACCTGAACCGCTACCGACAAATTCTGGGTGTTCTGATCAAATACGGTTTTGGTGACCTGGTTGACACACTCCATATCGACCAGTACATTGAAATCGGTCTTCAAATGATCAGTAAAAAGCGCCGCGAGCATGTGGAAAGGTCCTCCCGGGCCGAGCGTGTCCGCATGGCTTTTGAGGAGCTCGGTCCCACCTATATTAAACTGGGTCAAATTCTTTCCACCCGTCCTGACTTGGTGCCGGTTGATTTCGTAAAAGAACTGGCCAAGCTTCAAGACGAGGTCCCGCCCTTTCCATTTAAAGAGGCCAAAAGCATCCTTGAATTTGAGCTGGGACAACCCATCGAGAATATTTTTGAATTTCTTGAGGAAACCCCTTTGGCATCGGCATCCATAGGGCAGGTTCATAAGGCCCGTTTTAAGGATGGCGAAGAGGTTGCCATCAAAGTTCAGCGCCCTGGGATTCGGCGACTTATAAACGTTGATCTCGAAATCATGTTGCACATGGCTACGTTGGCGGAGCGTCACATCGAAGAGATTTCCTTGCATCAACCTGTAAAAATTGTCGAGGAATTTGCCAAAACGCTAGAAAAGGAATTGGACTACACCATCGAAGCCACCAGTATGGAACGGGTGGCCAGCCAATTTTTGCAAGATTCCACGGTCTATATTCCCAAAGTTTTTCGTGAAACCACCACGGATCGTATCCTTACCACCGAGTTGGTGCAGGGAATAAAGGTAAGTAAATTGGATTTGCTGGATCAGCAAGGCTATGATCGCAAGATCATTACCTATCGGGGCGCTCGTATCTGTCTGAGCCAGATTTTCGATCATGGTTTTTTTCATGCGGATCCTCATCCGGGAAACATTTTCGTACTTCCGAACAACGTGATCTGTCTGCTTGATTTCGGCATGGTCGGCACGATTGACCGCAATACGCGCGAAGATTTTGTTGAGCTTGTGGACAGTATCGTTCGCCAGGATGAAACCCGCACCGCCCGCTGTCTACTCCGCATAACCTCTTGGGAAGAAGAACCCAATTTGCGTGACTTTGAAAAAGACGTGGCTGATTTCATGGGGCAGCACCTATATAAACCACTGAAAGAAATCGAACTGGGCAAACTGCTGCAGCAGCTGCTGGAACTGGCGGCACGACACCGCTTACGAATTTATCCAGATATATTCCTGATGATGAAAGCATTGAGTACGGTGGAGGGTGTGGCCTGCATGTTAGACCCTGATTTCGATATGATCCATCACGCCGAACCATTTATTAAAAAAGTTAAGCTGGATCGGTTTTCACCCAAACGATTAGAAAGCGATTTCTTGTCCCTGGCATCGCAGATGTTCACGTTTCTGAAAGATTTTCCCAAAGATGTGCTTGAAATCACACGTCTTATCCGTCAACGCAAACTCTCTTTCTCGCATGAACTTCAGGGACTCGATCGAATGCTTTCCACCCATGATCAGATTAGCAATCGCATATCCTTTTCCATTATTATCGCGGCCCTCATCATCGGTTCAGCCTTGATCGTTATCTCCAAAACGCCTCCCCTATTTTACGGCATCTCCCTGATTGGCATTATCGGCTTTTTGGCGGCCGCGGTTATGGGTGTCTGGCTGTTGGTGGCGATCCTGAAAAAAGGGAGACTCTAGCGGTGTAGCCGTGTGGTGGTGAAATAATGAGATATATTGATTTGTTAAATCCAAAGAACGGCCACATATCCGTAGGATTCTTTTTTCGCATAACGTAAAGAAGTTCGTCTCATGATATTTTTTATTGGAAAACAAATACAAAGAGATAACTCCTGATGCATTTGGCATGCGAAAAAAAAGTAACCATTCGGGACACCGTCATCGGCGGGCCGGATTTGCTCATCTGTGTGCCCTTGGTGACGACAGACGAAAAGGGATTGCTCCAGCAAGCCCGAACGGCTCTGCAGCATAAACCGAATCTATTTGAATGGCGTGCGGACGCATTTACACAGATGGATCAGGAGACCTGCCGGGATATCTTGGCTGCCTTGCGGGACGTTATTGGTGACAGCCCTTTAATTTTTACCTGCCGCAGGCATGCGGAAGGCGGTTTTAACAAGATATCTGCAGACGAACGCGAAGGTTTAATAAATGCGGCCATTCAATCCGGAAATGTTGATATTGTAGACATGGAACTGTCCAACGATGAGATCTTTATCCAGAATTTAAGAAAAGCCGCAATCAACGCCGGTCTGTCAATGATGCTCTCTTACCACAATTTTAAATCCACCCCCGAACCGGAAAATATTATCGCCACCCTGCTGCAAGCACGCAACCGGGGTGCCGACATCGCCAAGGTAGCCGTCATGCCCCGGGAATTTGAGGATGTGCTCACCCTTATGAACGCTGCGTTAAAGGCCCGCAAAAACGGATTGAAAATTCCCATGATTGCCATATCCATGGGAATTTTAGGAAGACTAACACGGTTTGCAGGTGGCTTTTTCGGGTCAAATATTACCTTTGCAAGTAGTGCGTCGGGATCAGCTCCTGGTCAAGTTTCGATACAAGCACTGCAACAGACATTGACGGCACTCAATCAACGTTAAATTTTTTTCAGGTAAAAATTTGGATTCATTGTTCACGCCCGTTTCCCAGCAGATGCATCGGCCGGAGGCTTGAGGAATTTCGTCAGCACGATCGCGAGCCCTGTTAGCACTGCACACAGATAAAAGGATATGCTGAAAGAGCCGGTAAGATCCGCCAAATATCCTGCCACAGCAGGACCAGTTATCTGGCCGATACCAAAAAATACGGTTATAAATCCGAAGGCCTTGACAGCTCGAGCCGGTCCGGTGTAATCGCCCACCGCCGCCGACATGATGGTGGGGATACTCCACACGGCCAGACCGAAAATGCCAATTGATGCATACAGAAACAGATTGGGAAGGTTGGCGGCTACCAAGATATAGGAAATGGTAAAGAGGGCATAAACCAACATCATACCGGTTTTACGCCCCAAGCGATCCGACAACCACCCGAATAAGGGCCCTGAAAAAATGGAAAGCCCGCCGACGGTGGCCCAGAAAGTACCGGCCGTATGCTCGCCAAAACCGCGCTCATTGACCATGGCGGTTACAATAAAGGTTGCGAAAACCACGTATGTGGCCCCAAACAGGGTATAAATACAGCCCAAGTGCACCATGGTCCATTTACTTGCATCTGTCTTCTTTTCACGAGGTGCATCAGATTTGAACCCTGCCGGTGTTGCATCACCAAGCGGCCGCAGTCCTTTTTCCCCGGGGTCATTACGCAGAAAAAAAGCTGCCGCGGCCGAAATAACCAGTGCCATAATCCCGATGGTCAGCCAACCGCTGCGCCAACCCTCGGCCCCCATTTGTCCATTGATCCAGGGAATGTAAAATCCTGCAAACACGATGGCGAGCCCGTTCCCCGATAACATCGTGCCGGCAGCCCGCCCCCTTGTGGTTTTTAAAAACCAATGCGATACCAAGCCCATCATGGGTACATTGGCCAGTCCGGACCCGATTCCCGTTGCAATATAAAGAACCAATACCCCCATAAATCCGGTGGCGAGACTGATCAGCATCATGGATCCGCCCACCATGACAAGTCCCAAAGATATGGTCCAACGGGCACCGATGAATTTTGCAACGATACCGGCCAGGATCACCGCAATCATATACCCAACAAAATTTCCGGTTCCAATCAGGCCCATCTGAGAATAAGCTAGATTTAGGGAAGTTCCCATGGAAGGTAGAAGCATTCCCAAAGAAAAGCGCCCCAAACCCAAACAGGCAAATAGAACGGCAGTCCCGGTGCCAACGATAACCCAACCGTAGTGTACGTTTGATTTGCTCATGACAACGGCCCATGAATTATGTAGAATCAGCCTAGGGCCTTATATCCCTTCGATACAGCTCATCCAATACGATTCTTCTTTTTTGGGCAAGCCCATGACCTTCACCCCCCACAAAAAAGGTCTGGTTTTTGATGAAATGATCTTGATTGTCGGAATCTGTCTGATCATCGGCTGACATCTCACCGTCCATGTCCTTCAAGCGCTCATTGATGCCGTGATAATAGTTCAAAAGTTCCGCATCGGTCATGCTTTGAACCCTGTCACGCAGCCTCGTTTGTTCTGAACTCGCACAGCCGGCATTGAAAAACAGGGAAATAGCCAATAAACAGGCCATAAAACAAATAGAGCCATGTAATCTACATACAGTCATTATCTGATTTACGCCATAGAATCGAGATTGATTATTTTGTCCGGATAAATTGGACTGCCAACAATGAAACGGCACTCATGCAGGCACCGGCAATAAAGGGAATCCGGTAATCCAGCATCCAGAGCATTCCCCCCAGGGCCGGCAACACCACGGCTGCGATGTGATTGATGGTAAAGCCCACGGCCATACTGGGCGCAATGTCTCTCGGGTCTGCCACCTTTTGAAAATAGGTTCTAATGGCCATGGAAAAGCCGAAGAAGATATGATCAAAAATGTATAGAATTGCCACGATCAACCGGCTGTCCACAAAAGCATAGGCCAGAAAGATAACGATCAAGCTTGTGTACTCCATGGTGAGCACCGTGCGCTCGCCAAAGCGGTTAATACTTCTGCCGATCAAAGGAGCCACAAAATAGTTGACCGCGTTGTTGATTACAAAAAGAATAGTGACTTCCTGGATGGAAAATTCGAAACGTTTGACCATCAGAAACACGGCAAAAGCCATGAATATCTGCCGTCGGGCTCCGGCCATAAAAGTGAGAAAATAGAAAAGCCAGTATTTCTTTCTGAGAATCATCCTTTTTCTCTGGGGCGTCAAGCCCGGCTGTACCGGGTTCTGACAAAAACCCCAGACAGCAATACCTACCACAAAAAGACCGACCATCAGGTAAGTCTGAGAATAATTGATAAAAAAGGAAACCAGATAAATAAAAAGACCGATACCGATGTTGGAAGCAGAAGCGATGCTATATTGCCGACCGAAAACCCACGGAGACTCCCGGGTATTGAAATATTGCAGTGTGAGCGACTGGTTGGTGGTCTCGTAGTAGTGAAATCCAAAGCTGGACATCAGCGTAACCATCATGAGACCGTAAAAATTGGGAAACATACCGGTCATGCCCAGACCCAGTCCCAGCATCATGATGGAAAGGGCCGAGAGCCGATGTTCTTTTATTATGAGCAGAACATAAATGGCCAATAGGGCCAAAAAGCCCGGTATTTCTCTAACCGACTGGATAACACCCACATGTTTGCCTTCCAGGCCTGCGACCTCCACGGCAAAATTATTGAAAAGCGTCAGCCAGGCCTGCAGCCCCACCGCCGAGGCAATGGTCAGTATGATCAGGTAACGGTACATGGGCTTGCGGCGAACGGATTCCATAGTGAAGGGTAATATCCTAATAAGTCAGAGAAGAAAACTCAAATTTTGGGACAGACGAAATAAAAGAAACAGAGGGGACGTCCATTAAATTATTAATTTCAACAAATCGATCGATTTGTTAGGCCACAAAATTTTCCGCATCAATGTCCAGCATCACGGAAGCGCGAACTTTTTCTGGTAAGGCTTCGATACAGTTATTGATACTGGTTTGCGGGTCACTGTAATTGATACGCTGATTCAAAAAACCATCAAGTTCGGTTGCATTGACTGCCAGCATATCACGCACGATGGCATGCGTCGCCAAGGGCGATTCTGCGTATTTGGTAAGCAGGAAGGCAAATGATAATGCAGTTGCGACCATGGGGATAATCGCCAAAGACGGCAGGCCACGCTGCCGGCATAGCTCAGCGGCGTAGACGGCATCCACGGCGGCGTGATGAATCATGAAACCCTGGTCCCAGACATTATCGCGAACACCCTTGGCCAGGGCCACATCCCACTGACGGGTACCGCCGGCACCGCCGTTGAGAAAATCGAAAAACGCCGCTTGGCTTGAACCATGCAGGTCTTCTTTAAAACAGGCTGACTTCAGGGCCGCAGCTGAGCTGATCCCCACCAGGCCGTTGAAAACCATGAGCTGCCCGATAAGCTTGACCTCGGCACCGGCCGTGACGCTGTCGCCAAAGTATTTGGGTTGACCCACAACCTTAAGTGTCGGTTCCAAACGTTGATATAGAGATTCGCTGCCACTGGCCAGAATCAACATATTGGCGGATTCCGCCCCCAAGGGGCCACCTGTCAGGGGATAATTGGCGTAGTCAATCCCCTTATCACGTGTAAATTCGAAGGCATGCTGAGCAAACCCAGCACTCACTGTGGAAAGATGTAAAATGATGGGGCGGCCTTTTCTTTTGTCACCCATCAATGGCACGAGCGTTCGAAAGATTTCACAGTCATCACCGTTTTTGCCGGCACAAATGACCGCAACGTCAAAGTCCCCATCTCCCACCAAGGTTTCAAAGCTATTCACGATTTTAGCCCCATGTTTTTGCCAGGCCTGCCGGCAATCATCTCTCCGTGCATCCTGGGTCCCGCGATCGTGAATGCGCATAAACCGTGCTGGCCCGCCTTGCTTCAAATGTTTCGCAGAGGGACTCAACATCAATCCCACGCCGCCGATGCCGATGAGTTTGAGGGTCATACTATTTTTCCTCCTATGAATTATGATGTGCTCGTCATTGCTGTTTGACGGAAGTAACCGTTCCCTTGTCAGTGCAACGAGATATGGACATGCTCTACCGTTTGAATGTCAAGTTTAGGTCATTGCGATGTCTAAATTTAACTCCTCGCCCACCTGGGAAATCCCACTTTCAAGCGCTTCCAGGGAGAGTTCCTCCGGGATTTGGACAGCCAATTCCATGGAATAGATAACTGTTCCGGATTCAGGTGAAATCGTTCTTTGTGAGCTTAGGTTCTCTATGTTGATATTATTTTTGGCCAAAAATCTACTAACCTTATAAACGATCCCGGTCTGGTCGACACCGGTCACGCTGATGGTCCTGCTGGCATGTCCTTCCAATTTTTGCTCATCTTCGGTTTCCACGGGGCGGATAATGGCGGTTATTCCCGTTTCGCTTTCGAGTTTTTTACAGGTCTGTTCAAGTTGATCTTTGAGCCTCTGATCGCTGCTTGTAAATAATAGGATAATCGCGAATTCGTTTAGCATGCGCGTCATGGTTGAATCTTCTAAATTGCAGCCAAGTTCATAAAGCATTTCGGTTATTGCAGCAACAATGCCTGGTCGATCCTTGCAAAATGCGCTCAGGATGTATTTACTCTCCATGCGTTACCTCCTTTGAACAGATATCAAACCCCATTAAATTCCAGATGAATTAGGAAATGGTGTGAGTTAAATTTATCAAAACTTTAATCACTAAACCCATTTGGATGTCTTTGATGCCATTGCCAGGCTGAAGTGACGATAGCCTCCAAATCATCAAAACGTGGTTGCCAGCCAAGCTCTTGTTGGATTTTTTGGGATGATGCCGCTAAAACTGCTGGATCACCGGCACGTCGATCCACGGCCTGATGCTGGATAATAAGCCCACTGACAGCGCGGCAAACTTTCAGAACCTCCCAGACGGAATATGTATGCTGGCAACCGAGGTTATAGACAGAACTGGCGCCACCATCCAACAAATGCCTGATTGACCGAACATGAGCTTCTGCTAAATCGGATACGTGGATGTAGTCACGCAGACAAGTTCCATCCGGGGTCGGCCAATCTGTTCCAAAAATTTTAATAATGCGACCACTGATGCCGGCATGCAGCGTCAGGGGGATTAAATGGGTTTCCGGACGGTGGTCTTCACCAATCTCTCCACTTGCATCCGCACCGGCGGCATTAAAATACCGCAAGGCAACATATTTGAGTCCATGAGCCCTCTCACAATCTTGCAATATTTGTTCTACAAACAGCTTGCTATGACCATAGGGACTGGTGGGATGGGTTGGATTCTCTTCTAGAATGGGTATATCTTCAGGCTCACCGTAAACGGCCGCCGTGGAAGAAAAAATTAGCTTGTCGACCCCATGGTGCTTCATAGCTGCCAGCAGGTTCAAGGTGCTGGACGTATTATTGTGGTAATATTTTATGGGTCGTTGAACCGATTCCCCCACTTCGATATGGGCGGCAAATTGCATCACACAGTCGATGGAATGCTGAGAAAAGACTTGGTTTAATACAGCGCTATCTGCGGTATCACCGACTAACAAGGCACCGTGCCGTACGGCTTGGGTATGTCCGGAGCTAAGATTGTCCAATGTAACCGCATCAAATCCATTGGCTTTCAAGGCCAGCAATACATGCGATCCAATATATCCGGCACCACCGACAACCAGTATTTTACCCATAATTAAATTCCTTTTGAGTTCAAATCAAACTTTTTTCGCTTTCATAACATCGGAATATATAACTTCGACTTTTTTCAGTCATAAGCGATAGGCACTCAACTTTCAGCAGCATACACTTCATGCTTAGGGCTTATGGCTATTGGATATCTGCATATATGTTCGAATCTCATTTTCGAAATTGCGGCTCCCTGTCGCCACATAAATGTGTTTTCCGATTTCCTCTAAATCCCCGCAGGCCACAAGCAATTCTGCGTGGCTGATAATCTCGTTGGCGGCCATCAGTTTTCCGGGGCCCTTTAAAAGCATTTCCTTAAAATGAATTTTGGCAATATCACCCGCATGCATCTCCTGGCTTGCCACGATGTCTATTATGGCGGCACTGCGATCAAGATGGTGCCGGAAGAGTTCTTCCAATCGCGTTTGTAGCTGCAAGGACTGCCAACAACCATGAAAAAAGAAGCGATGTGCCGGCAATACCAGGATGTCTGGATTTTGTACGGCAACACGATGGAGTTTTTTCAGGGATCGCAAATAGCATTGTAAGCCGAACAATTCACCGGGATCCGGGAAAACCGGCCAGAGGACCGCTGCCACCTCATCATACATCTCCAGGCGCGTGGGCCAGGGGGTAATTTCGGGCAGGACCACATCACCGACTACCAGGGCCTCGTTTCCCAGCATCACAGCCAAACAGTCCGGGCTATGGCCCGGTAGGTGCAGTGTTTGGATAGCTTCCCCAATAGCGGTAACCCCATTTCCGACAGTTTCCACTGTTAAGGTCTGCAACACGGCATGATAATCCAGACAGTTTTCTTTATAGAATGTTTCCGGCATGAAACAGTGCCAACATTTGGCTGGAAATTGCGCTTTATATCCTTTGGGAGCATGATTGGGATATTTGCGGATCAAGAGGTCATACACACCATGAGCCTTGACTCTCAGTTCCGTCATTTTAACAAGTTCTGCCAGGCCGCCATCATGGTCTTCATGCCCATGGCTGATGAGTACATAATCCAATTCTTTCGGATCGAGTCCTACATATTCCATCATGGCCACCAGATGTCGACCCTGACCATATCTGCCTGAATCGATCAAAAAAGGCCGATCCGCCATGACGACATAGTTCCAGGTGGGGCCCAGGTCCCAATGCCCCCCATAAAAATTTTTGGTGGGCAAACCAAAGATTTCCAAACCGCTCGGCATCTTGAATTTTACAATCATACCATTGCCGCTGGCATCACCCTGCTGGACGATCGTTTTTTTCGTCACGTATGTCTCCTAAAAAAGTTGTCGGTCACTTTGACCCATGAATTGTCAGCAGTTCCGCTGCCACGTCTTTTGGTGTTTTGCCGGTTGTATCCAATTGAATGAATTGTGCATACACGTTTTCTCGTTCAGCCATTAGCGCCTGAATACGCCGCATGGGATCGTCAACTTGAACCAGAGGACGGACACCATCTTTATCCTTGCGGATACGTTCCAAAATGGTTTCCACTGAAGCCCGAAGACAGTATATTTGTCCGTGCTGATTGAAAGCATCGACATTTGCGGGGTTCTGCATCATCCCACCGCCGGTGGCGATGACCAGGCCACGCCGCGAGCCCAATTCTGCGGCAACTTTTCCTTCCTTTTGCCTGAATGCTTGCTCTCCCGCTTCTAAGAAAATTTCTGCAATGCATTTACCCCAGCGCATTTCGATCAAATCATCCGTATCGATAAACTCAAAATCCAACTTTGCAGCCACCAGTTGACCCACCGTGGATTTACCGGTGGCCATGAAACCGGTTAGTACGACGTTGTTTTGATTGTCCTTCTTCATTTCAATTGGGGTAATAGGTTCATCTGGAAGTGGATTCGTTTTCTTCTGTTTGCGGACCGCCATGCAGAAGTGATTCCTTGATCACGGCCTTATCGTAGGCGCCAATAATGTCTCGTCGCGTCAAAACACCCTCCAGTTTCGAACGGTTCACAGGCGATACCACAGGCATTATCGAGAAATCCCGCAAGGTAATTGCCTCCAATGCCTGATACAAGTTATCCTCGCTGGTAACGGCCACGACATTCTTGGTAGCGATATCTTTGGTTACAATGATACCCTTTAGGTCTTCGTTAAAAATCACCTCATTGTAGTCATTGAAAGACAGGATACCGGATAGTTCGCCCGCCTTGTTGATAACCGGAAAACTGTTGAATTTGCTTTTTGATACCATATTGGAAAAATCCTCCAAGCCCATGTTCTCCGGTACCGTTTCCACCGACGGGTTCATCACATCTTTGACCTTAATGGACTTGAGGATATTCACTTCGCGACCCTGTCGGATGTCCACACCACGACGGATCAACTTCATGGTATAGATAGACTCTTTCATCAAGCGCTGAATCACCAAGGAGCTAATGATACAGGTTACCATGAGGGGTAAAATAATCTTATAGTCGCCGGTCATTTCAAAAAGTGTCAAAATGGCCGTCAGGGGTCCGTGGGTAGTGGCGCTGACAATGGCGGCCATGCCAACAATGCCGTAGGCACCCGGTGAGGCAGTAATCGTTGGGAATAGACTATGCACGACAACGCCGAACAGACCGCCCGTCATGGCTCCCAGAAAAAGAGAGGGCGCAAAAATCCCCCCGGACCCCCCCGAGCCGATGGTTATAGAAGTGGCCAGGATTTTAAGAAAGATCAGAAGTAGCATCAGCCACCAGGCCATTTCCTGCACCAAAGAAAGATCGATGGCACCATATCCCACGCCCAACAAATGCGGAAACACCAATCCAGCCGTTCCAAGGATCAACCCCCCGACGACGGCCTTGAGATAAAGCGGGAATTTGATATCATCGAACAGATCTTCAATCCGATATAGGGTTTTAACGAATATGAGGGCGATAACCGCACATAACACCCCGAGGGTGACATATAGCGGAAATTCCCAGGCACTGACGAGTTCGTAGTTGGGTACGATAAATGCCGGAAAATCACCCAAATAATGGCGCGATACCGCCGTGGCTGTGACCGAGGATATGACGATGGGGCTAAATGTGGCCAATCCAAAATCCCCCAAGATAATCTCCAACGCAAACATGCACCCGGCAATCGGGGCGTTGAATGTGGCGGCAATGCCAGCAGCTGCACCGCAACCCACCAGGGTTCGCATACGGGCGGCGGACACCTTCAAGAGCTGTCCCAAGCTGGAACCAATCGCAGATCCAATCTGTACAATCGGCCCTTCTCGACCCACAGAACCACCGGTTCCGATGCATATCGCCGATGCCAATGATTTGACGATCACCAGGCGCTTGCGAATCACGCCTCCCCGGAGGGCGACCGCTTCCATCACTTCAGGCACACCATGCCCCTTGGCCTCACGGGCAAAATAATATACCAGCAACCCCACCACCAGCCCCCCGATGGCAGGGATAAGAATCCGCCAATACCATGCGACTGTGGTGACCACATCCAGGAGCCTGTCAGGAGAACCGTATGCCAGCGTTTGAACATAATTGATCAAATACCGAAATCCGACAGCACCATATCCGCCAGCCAACCCCACCAGGATGGCCAGCAGGGCCATGATGCTGTTTTCACCTGTCGTTAAGATTTTAAGTCCTGCAATTTTCTTTGAAAATAACTGGAACATAGAGCGTTGCCTTTCTGGCTGTTGTCAAAAAGTGTTCCGATTCAAAACGACGGTCAATGTCCCTGGTCCCATACTTTTCCGATGGATATTTCGGAACCTTGAGGTGCTCGTAAAAAGTCAAAACTTTCACATTTTAACTAGTTAACCTGTTGAAATTATTAAGCGCGAAATTTGAATAGTGCCAATTATCGGACTTTTTACGAGCCTATCAACCTTATTCTGACAACCCTTATAAATCCCAGCACGACCCGAACAACAATCATCTTTTCAGAATGACCGTCGATACGGTTTAACCCTGGGAAATGCCATACTAAAAATATTAGCCCCATGCTATAGCAGGTAAATAAAACCAGCATCAAGAATAAATAAGGTTCTTCCGGTCAATCCTAGGGTAATATTATTTCGGCTTGACAAATTTTTGAAAGTTACCTTTAACTTGAAACAACAAAAAGAATGACTGTTTTCTGGAAGGGACGCACAAAAAGATGCAAAAGAAGTACCATCGGAATCCCCGTTTAAATGGCCTCTACACCCAGTTCCGAAAGGGCCAATTCTCACGCCGGGAATTCCTGCGGATTGCGGCTCTCTTGGGCCATACCACCTTTGCCGGGATATACGGACTGCAGTTGATAAACCCCAGGCAGGCGAGGGCCGTTATCTATGGCGATAAACTGAGAGTTGCAGGCCTGCTGCCGCGTGTCCAATACCCGTCTGTGCTCAGACCCCAGGCGACCAACCAAGCCTTGCGGCAAGTATTCGAATATTTAACTTATACGGATTCAAACAATCACACCCACCCGTTTCTACTTGAACGATGGAAAGTTAGCGCGGACCTTAAAACCTGGTCTCTTTATTTAAGAAAACGCGTTTTCTTTAATAACGGACAGGCGCTCACAGCAGAGGATGTTGTTTTTTCCATTGAGCAATGGCTCAATAAAAGCAATCACGCCCCCATGAAATCCATTCTGGGCGACTATCTGACCCTCACCAATATCGAAAAAGTTGATGCCTACCAAATAAAGCTACACCTGAACCGGCCCGAAATCGCCGTGCCGGAGCATCTCAGTCATCCATCGGCCCTGATCCTTAATCACCGAACCTTTGAAGGCGACATCTTAGCCGCCCCCCATGGAACCG
>Ga0180436_10001069_pt1 | contig 27269 bp, 22 predicted proteins | sample SS_ome_2_FD_132434 | JGI IMG/M metagenome (GOLD analysis project Ga0180436, IMG submission 132434) | Hypersaline lake sediment archaeal communities from the Salton Sea, California, USA - SS_3_S_2 metaG | ecosystem: Environmental > Aquatic > Non-marine Saline and Alkaline > Hypersaline >... | reverse complement strand
CGATCCAACTGATGTTGCTCGAGAAACTCCAGGATCTCCCCGAATTGCTCCTCGGTCTCTCCCGGGAAGCCCACTATAAAGGTCGTTCGGATTGTAAAGTTCGGATTGGATACACGAATCTTCTCGATGAGCTGCTCGATCCTCTCGCGATCGGTTTGGCGCTTCATCCGCTTGAGCATCTCGGAGTTGACATGCTGAAGCGGCAGGTCAAAGTAAGGGACTGTCTTGTTGGACTCGTCAGCCACGTACTGGATCAACTCGTCGGTAGTCTGGCGCGGATGGAGATACATGAGACGAATCCAGTCGAGGTCAGCAATGTTGTCAAGCCGTTGGAGAAGCTGGATAATGTTCGAGCGTTGCTCTAAGTCACCGCCGTATAGTGTTGCGTCCTGGGATACTAGAATTAGCTCGCGCTTTCCCTGGTCGACCAGCAGTTCCGCCTCGGTGGCGATCTCCTCAATCGATCTGCTTCGGAAGTTGCCCCGGATCTTGGGGATTACACAGTATGTACACGGCCGATTGCAGCCGTCGGATATTTTTAGGTAAGCATACGGGAAGTCGTCGGTGATTGCGCGAGGTCCTGAAAGATAGTCCAGCCTCTTGGCGTCAGTGGCCACCGGTTTGCGATTGGCGGTACCGGTTCCGACCGCTTCGGAGATGGCATCCAGCTGGCCCAGGCCAAAGGCGCCGTCTATCTCCGGCATGCCGTCGAGCAGTTCGGTCCCGAACCGCTGTGCGAAGCAGCCGGCGACATAGACCCTTTTGATCACACCCTGGTCCTTGAGCTGGGTCATCTGCAGGGTTTCATCGATCGTTTCCTGCTTGGCCGACTCGATAAAACAGCAGCTGTTGACGACAACCGCATCGGCGCCATCGGCCGCTTCTACCAGTTGGTGGCCGTCAGCTATCAAGCGGCCGGCGATATAATCGGCGTCCACATCGTTCTTGGGACAGCCGAGGCGGTGAATATAGACTTTCATCAGGGGAGTTTTACTTTTTCGGCGGTTTCGGGAAAGTCAGGCAGGAATGCCGTTGAGTCGCACTCATCCAGGCAGTCCTGACTGAGAAAATCGATCTTGGTCCGGTCGTCGTTCTCGTCCTTGAAATGTAACCAGTCTAACTCATTGCGGCCCACATCTACACTCATGTTCATATGCTTCGGGAGATCGATCTCAACGCTGTCTCGAAGGCGAAGGCTGTATTCGTTGAGTGGTTTCCAGTAGGGCGCCACTTTGTAGTACTTCTCTAGTTGAGTTACGAACGTTACTTCATTTGCACCCTGACCCACAGCGCTCGGTTCGATTACGACTTGTTCGTTCTCTTCGGAGTAGCTGTAAAGATGCTTGCCGTCGTCCAGAAACACATCCGATCCCAGTTCCACCAGATACCGGCCATCGGCAGCGATCAGCGCGGTACCGGGCAAGGTATCGACCGTCTCGAAGACTTCCGAAGTTACGATGGTGATAAACTCGAAACGGACACAGTCAGCAGCGGCGAGCTTTTCAGAGGTCTGCTCCCAGGGATTGTCCGCCAAGGCTGATGTGGATAGTAGCAGGCAGACCGCGATTGTAACGAAAAGGATTCTCATAACACAACTTATACGTTTCGGGATGGGCTCAGTTCGGGCCCGATGTTTCCGCGGTAGTTTGCGGAGAATTGAAGAGATTGTCAAGGTATGCTTGATCAACGAGGACATCGCGAGCCTTCGATCCCGTGAACGGTGATACAATCCCGGCCTGCTCCAGCTTGTCGATCAGGCGCGCAGCGCGCTGATAACCAATACCCAGCCTGCGTTGTAGCAATGACACGGAGCCCTGCTTGTGGCGGACTACCACCAGACAGGCTTCCTTGAAGAGCGGATCGCCCATATCGATGTCAGCCTCGGTGGGATCCCCGGTCGCCTGAGAGATGTTCTGCAGCGGCATCATCTCCAGTCCCTGATCCTTAATGAAGGTGACGATACCATCGGTCTCCTCCGAGGAGATGAACGGTCCATGGATTCGGATCGGTTCCGGCTGCCCCGACGGCAGGTAGAGCATATCGCCCCGACCGAGCAGTCTCTCGGCCCCGTTGGCATCGATGATCGTCCTCGAATCTACTTTAGATGAAACCTGAAACGCTATACGAGCCGGGAAGTTGGCCTTGATCAGCCCAGTAATGACATCAACTGAAGGTCGTTGCGTTGCCAGGATAAGGTGGATACCCACAGCGCGCGACATCTGGGCCAGGCGAGTGATCTGGGTTTCGATCTTCTGCGTCGAGGTGGACATCATCAAATCGGCCAGCTCATCGACAAAGATCACGATATAGGGAAGCTTCTTCTCTTCCTCAGACTGCTTGGCATTGAAGTCGGCAATGTTGCGGACCGATGCCTCGGCCAGCTTGCGGTAGCGGTGTTCCATCTCCACGACCGCTTCAGAGAGCACGCGTTCGGCGCGCTTAGGCTTGGTTACAACCGGTCGACCGAGGTGCGGTATCCCCTTGTACACAGACAGTTCCAGCATCTTGGGATCGACCATGATAAAGCGCACCTGATACGGATGCAGGCGATACAACATCGATGTGATCAGTACGTTCATGCAGACCGACTTACCGGCGCCGGTGGCGCCCGCCACGAGCAGGTGCGGCATCTTGGTTAGATCAGCCACAAACGGTCGACCTGAGGTAGTCTTGCCGAGAGCCATCGGAAGGACCATTTTCGGGTCGTGGAAAGCTTTGTCGGTGAAGATTTCCTTGAGGTACACCATCTGAGGCTGTCGGTTGGGCAATTCTACGCCCACGGCCGCTTTGCCGGGAATCGGCGCGATAATCCTGATCCGCTGCGCCTTGAGTGCCAGGGCCAGGTCGTCGGCCAGTCCGACAATCCGATTGACCTTGATACCGGCGGCAGGTTTGAACTCAAACCGCGTGATCACAGGACCCGGGTACTTTTCGATATCCCCCTGGATACCGACGCCGAACGTCTCCAGGGTCTCCTTGAGCATCTGGGCCGACATATCCAGTTCTTCCGGGCTGACCGTTGGTTGGTCCTCGGCCACATCGGAGAGGAGATCGAGGCCCGGATAGCTGTACTTGACGGACTTCAGCTGAACCGCCGGGGCCGGTTTGACCATCTTCGTCTTGCGTGCGGAAGGCTTCTTTTCGGGCTGACCAGGCAGCGCGGTTGGTGGTTCGGTGTGCTGAACGGACGGCGCTTCATGGCGAGGGGCGCGCACTTGCTCATCATCCTCTTCTTCTACTTGATCATCGTAGTCCTCAGTGTCGGACTCTCCGGACTTGCTGAACAGATTCGAGAGCCAGTCAAAGCCCAGAATTCTCCGGATTCCTCCGGTGAGACTACTATAGGAGGATCGAAGGACCGAGACTCCCGGAAGCTTGAGCGAAAGGGCGAAGATCGGCGAAACAGAGGAGTAAACCACTAGTAGCAACAGTACCGTTCCGCCCAGCACTATATAGGATCCCAGTTCACCCACCAGTTGAAGTCCGAGCGAGGTGAGCTGCTCGCTGAGCCAGCCGCCGACACTGCCTGTGGGGCGGCCGATGGTCCGTTCGGCCAGGATATGGATGTTGTAGAGCATAGAGCCCAACAGGGCGACCGAGAAGAGCAAGATACTGTTGAATCCGGGACGGCGACTGGAGATCAAGCGGAAGGCACCTATAAGAAGCCACACTGGCACAAAATAGCTGAGCCATCCGATCAGGGTCATGAATATGAACGAGAGGAAGGCTCCCAACATCCCACCCTGGTTCTGATAAGGGATTTCCCAGGGAGTAAGATGGGAATCTATTTCCCCTGCAATTCGGGCATCGTCAATATCGGCGTGCGTAATGAGGGATGTCAGCAGGAAGAGCGAAAGTAGCGACAGCAGTAAGCCAAGCACCAGTCCGCGCTTGTCGTTATCCTTCTTCTTGCTCGTTCTATTTTTCTTCGCCATAGCAAGTCAAACTAGGAAGTGCGTCTCAGATTTGCCAAATAAAAACGACAAAAAAGGGCAGGGAGCTTACTCCCTGCCCGGAGTTGACCGCGAACGGTCCTACTTCTTGATCGCCAGTTTTAGATTCTTACCGGCCTTGAAAACCGGAACCTTGGTGGCGGGAATCTTGATGGGATCGCCGGTCTGCGGATTACGACCGGTGCGTGCTTTGCGCTTAGAAACCGAGAAGGTGCCAAAGCCGGCAAAACTGACTTTCTGGCCCTTCTTAAGCTGAGTGGTTACGCCCCCGATGAAGGCGGTCAGGGCTTCGCCAGCCTGCTTCTTGCTGATGCCGGACTTATCGGCCATCAACGCGATCATTTCTTCTTTAGTCATGCTTTCACCCCTCCGTGGGTGGCTAAAGTGTTTGCGTAGCCAATTACTGTTTGCACTCCAAGAAACGGATTGTTGAAAAATGGAGTCAACTAAAAGAAAGGGAAAAATCGCGCCCACAGCGGGTTTGCGGGTTAGATCATTGACCAAAGAGGTCGCTTACACTCGGACCGGTACCTCTTCCCGCGTTCTTCTTGATCTCAATATCAGGAAGTTCGGTGACGGCCAGACGGAAGCCGAAGCCACGATTCGAACCAATAGGTACCCAGAACAAACTGCCTGTCCAGCAATGGATTTTACGCTCCAGCCTGATGGAAGCGTTGAGCGTCTTAGCCCTTACGAAGTCATAGGTCTGGGAGTACGACACGCGCGTCGTCGGCGTTAGACTGAAATTCAAGGCCACACTGGCGCGGAAAGTACTGTCGGTCTTGCGGTAGTTGTCCCTGATATTGGTTTCGCCGTAGTTGTACTGGAATTTGACTGACCAGGTGCTACTGGAGCCGGTCGAGGGCCGCGGCACATTGGCGGCGTCCTGGGCGCCTCGGGGGATTTCCTCAGTTTCTTCAAACAGCCTAAATTTGCCACGAAGGGTGAAGTCAGCCGTGAACGAAAACGAGTTTCGATGCATCGTGAGGAAATCCAGCTCTCCGGTGATCGGATCATAGGGCGTGTGAACCATGCGACCGCTGATCCTTACCCCCGGGATGGCATTGGAACTATAGCTGGTGGATACGTCACTCCAACGGGCTGAGTCCTTCTCAAAGTCATAGTTCCAGTTCGATTTCAACGACAGCAGCTGAAACTTCTGTTCTAACTCTCCGGAACTGGTCTTGGCCTCAAAAAGCTGATCGAAGGCGAAGGTCATGGCCGAACTGCGACTGGTATAGCCGACGCCTCCGGCATAGGCTCTCACCGCCGGATGACGGTCAAGTTCCGGACGGTACGCATACCCGATCTTGGGAGTGATGATGTGGGCGAATCCCGCCAGGCCCAGAACATTCGGTTGGACAATGCCGTACATCTTGGTGCTGGCGGTAACCGAAGTATTCCAGACGTACATCCGATAGTCATCGGCCGTGATATTGGCGGCCCGGGATTGATCGGTGTCATAGATCCTTACCCAGGTCTCCTGGTATTTGAACTGGGGAGTGATTGTCACATAGTCGCCCCACCGGATTCCCGGGAAGGTCAGCGTCGGTGAGTGTGAGATCTTTGAGTACTCTTTGCGGGTGCGCGTCTTCAAGGTGTCTGTCGAGACATCGTAGAGAGGTTCCCAGATGTTTTCAGTGGTGTCAACGAGGACGCTGTCTCCGGTCAATACCGAATCAACAAAAGGAGTCTTAATGGTTGTTCGGTTGGAATAGTTCTCAATATAGGGAGAATAGCGAAGCGTGAACTCATGATACCAACGGGATTGGAGTTGTCCAGAAGCATCCTTCTTCCCTTCACCAAACGGCTTGATTGATGGCAACGAAACATTGATGGTCGGGAGTTGGTCGGTTCGAGATTCTAGGTCCAGATTCTCCTGGTGGTACAGCTTACCCGTAACAGAGATGTTGTTGGCGAACTTCTTCTGCACCTGGACATTGGTGGTCAGGTTGCGGTTTAGGCGTTCACTGAGAACGTTTGAGAAGTCTTTTGAGAAACTCTCGTCAGATACGAAATGGCCACTCGCCGTGATGTTCAACGATGGTGAAATTGCATGATTGTAGGCGCCCCGAACCTCCCAACGGTCCCTGTTGGTCTCGCGTGCAATGGACCGATCGTAGTTGTTGTCCTGGGAGTATGACCCCTGGAAATACGTGTTGGTGATATAGTACCGCTTGGCAAAGCGCATATGCGTATTGAACTTGAACTCGCCGGTGTTCTCGTAGTAGTCGATGGTGTTCTTCCAGTCGAAATACTCGGAGGGCGCCCAGAAATAGCCAAGTCCTGAAATCCCGCGTGAGCCCGATTGAAAATCACCCAGCGTGAAGGTCGTGAAGCCGCTACGTCTCCCCCGCTTAAGCTGCTGCACGAAGAACGGGAAAGCGAACACCGGAATGCGCCCGACGTAGAAGATCATCGGTTGCGCGACCAGTTTGTCATCGGCGATCATCTTCAGATTGCTGCTATAGAAATGGAAATGCGGTTCTTCCCTGTCACAGGTCGTGAAATGCCCGCCTTTGATATAGAAGACCTTCTCCTGCTCGCGGAACAGCTTGCCGCCATAGTAGTAGCCGGCGTTGTAGTCGGTCTTGGACCGGACTATTCTTCCCTTGCGAGTATCTATGGAGTACTCCAGGTAGTCGCCGAGCAGGACATCGTCTCCATCCTGAAGAACGACCGGGATCGCGTTGGGTTGGAGATCGCCCACCGAAGGACCGAGGTCCTCTTCTTCGGGTACGCCGGCGCTGTCGGGAAGCGAGTCCAGGACGGCCGAGAACGCCTCTATCACGCGGCGACGCACATCAAAACTGATGTTGTGGGCGGTAAGAGCCATATCCTCTGAGTTCACGCCGGCGGCGCTCTCCAGGAAAATTACCGAGTCGTCGACCTTGTAGTCGAGGAACTGCCCCTGATAATCGATACTGTCCAGCTCGGTCAGCTGCAGGGAATCGGCCTGGATATACTTCCCTGTTATGTAGGTGCCAATGGCGCCACCCCGAACGCGCACCGATCGCAACTCCTCGTTCTCGACCAGGAAACGAATGGTATCGCCTGAGACTGAGTTCTCGTTATAATCAGAGCCACCTTTGGCGGACGGGAAATACCAGCTGTAGGCTTGACCATAGCAGAGGATATGATCCAGCTTGCCGTTCTTAAACTGAAACTCGAGGTTCTCCCCGCGGAGGATCGATTCGTCGTAGAAGAGCTCGGTTGAATCGGTCGGCTCACGGAACAGGCCTTCGGCCGAGTCGATCACTACAATCGACTGGAGCAGCTCGTCTTCGAAGTCCACTCTTATGAGGCTTCCCAGGACCTCGGAATTGCCGCGAATCGCCGAAGGGCTCTCCGTCAGCACCAGGTCGGAGGTCTCGATATCCATCAGGGCCATACCCGAACTGGTCTCCAGATCCTCGGTGAATATCTTCACATCGCCCCACGCTTGAGCCTTGGAGGAATCCGAAAGGTACTCGAGCGAGTCGGAGATGATCTCCACCATGCGCAGCGAATCAGGATATCTCAAGTACACCAGCGGACGCTCATCCATGAAGAAGTACTTCGTGAGTGAACGGTAAATGACATGCGGTCCGACAGCATAGATCGAATCGGTGTAGGACCACATTTCTACGCGATCCCCCCAAGCCTCGGCCGACTTGGAAGTGATGTCGTAGTAAACGGAGTCTGCCTCGATCTGGTGGGTACTGTCAACGATCCTGACATTGCCCTTGAGGCTGACATCGCGACCCTTACGCCAGATCGCCGAGTCGCAGTAAATGGTCGAGTTTTCGGTACGGAAAATGACGTCATCGACGACGTAGGTCACATACTGACCGTTCTCGACAACGACCTCGAGCGAACCGGATCGGTCCAGCCTGAGACGACTCCCCTGCGCCGCGAGCGAGGTCGCGAGGAGAAGCAGTACGAAAAGCAAAAGCCATGTCAGTCGGACATTAGTCAATCGCTATAGTCTCCTCCAGGATACGCCGTTGTTGGTCAGTCAACGAATCGGACAGCCCAAACTGCACCAGTTTGGGTGAGCCTCCGCCTCGCAATCCGGCTTTGGTCGAAAACTCTTTGGCAAACGGCCTGAGGTCGCAGCTGGACCCAGAAGGTGCCGCCACGATGACCCGGGTCGAGGCCTCGACTACCGTCACTCGATCCAACCCGTCGGCGAGCGCTGTGGCAAGCTTGTTGAGCAAGCGGTCTTCGATCAACTCTTCGTTGTGGAAATACACCCCGCTACCGGCCAGCTCAGCCGCCTTCTCCACACGATGGGCAATCAGTTCCCGACTCAGATTGGAGATACGAACCTTGAGCTCTTTCTCTAGCGCCACCATGTCTACAATCTTGTCCGGAAGATCCTTGATACCGCTGGTCAGGTTGCGTGAGACAGTGTCGGTTACTTCGTGCCGTACGCGGTAATCCTGAAGAGCTTGTGATCCGGCCAGGAACTTCACCAGAAGATGGCCGCGCAGCTTGTCGGTACCGACCAACTTAATCATCCCCACTTGGCCCGTAGAGTTGCAATGAGTACCACCGCAGGCGACACATTCGACGTCGCCGATCTTGACCAATCGCAGGGTGCCCTCCCGTTTGGGTGGACGGCGAAGATTGTACTTCTCGGCCTCGGCAGCATCGACAAAAAGGACTTCTATCGGAGTGTCATCTCGCACCGCCTCAAATGCCAGGTCTTCGATCTGTGTGAGGTCTTCTTGATTGGCGCGGTCGATGTCAAATTCGATAGCTCCGTACTCTTCCCCCAGATGGACCGACACCGTTGCGGCGCCAATTTGTCTGAGGAAGATCGAACTCAACAAGTGCTGGGCGGTGTGCTGTTGGCGATGTCGCCAGCGACGTTGCTGGTCTATACGTCCGACCAGAGTGTCCCCTTTGGAGCCGACTTGGGATTCTGTGACATGAACAATCTCTTCCTGCTCTTCGCGCACGTCAACAACAGGAACTTCGTTCAAGTATCCCAGATCATGAAGTTGGCCACCTGATGTTGGATAGAATGCCGTCCGTTCGAGGACGGAATGAAACTTGTCTCCCACCTGTTCGGTTCGAACCAAACTGGCCTCGAATTCCGCCAGGTCAGCATCCCTGTAATAGAGTCGTTCGGTCATCAGTCCCGTCTCGTGTGCTCGATATCTTTCGACGTTTTTACACTGCTCAGGGTCAAAAGTGCCCGAGACCTTTAACGGTCTGTGTATTCGGCAACCTGGTTGACCAGACGCCCCACGTTCTCTACCACGACTTCGACCGTGTCACCCGGTTTCATGGGACCGATCCCGGAGGGGGTACCGGTGGAGATGAGATCGCCCGGATTTAGGGTCATGATCGAGGATACATATGAGATTAGGAACGGGATGTCGAAGATCATCAGAGATGTCTTCCCGGACTGTTTGACCTCGCCGTTGAGAATTCCCTCGACCAGAACATCGGAAACATCGATATCGGTCACGATCGAGGGACCAACCGGGCAGAACGTATCAAACCCTTTAGCCCTACTCCACTGGCCGTCCTTCTTCTGAAGGTCGCGAGCGGTGACATCGTTGACGCAGGTATACCCAAAGATATAGTCGAGGGCATCGGCTTCCGCCACGTTGCGGGCCTCGCGGCCAATCACGACGCCCAGCTCGGCTTCGTAGTCGACTCGTTGCGTTTGCGTCGGATGCACAACCTTGTCGTTGGGGCCGATTATCGACGAAGAGGGCTTCAAGAAGATCAGCGGATATTCCGGCGCTTCGTCGGCCGATTGGGATGCGGCCACGTGAGCGTGGTAATTCAAACCGATGCATACGATCTTGCTGGGTTGAACCGGAGCCGTTATCTGGATCGACTGAGCGCTGAACACTTCGTTGGTGGGAGTACCGTTATCCCAGGGTGCGGCATCGAAAGCCACAACGCTCTCGCCTTCAATTCTTCCGTACAAATGGGAGTCGGATGCGGGGTCAAAAAAGCGGATAAATTCCTGCGACATAGACAAACCTCAAAAATCTGGTTAACCGCTGTATATAGGGCCGAAAGTGGGTGTTAATCAACAAATTAGTTGGCGAGAGGGCTAGACTTCCTTCTTCTTCCATCGGCCCAATCCAAACCACGCGCCCAGAACAACCGCTTTGAGGAGCGAAGTGATAGTCAAGGTCCACCAGACGCCATTGATACCCCAATCGAGGTTGAAGCAGAGGTAGTAGGCCATGGGCACTCGAATTACTGCGCCCGGGATTGCTACCAGCATGGGCGGTATCGTGTCCCCCGCCCCTCCGAAGGCGCCCTCCAAGACGATCTCGATGGCCATGGCAGACTGCGAAATCCCAAGAATCACCAGATAATCAGTCGCTATTGAGAGGACTTCGGGATCTTCGGTAAAGATGCTTGCTATCTGACGCGGGAAAATAATGAATACGGCACTGATTATGGCCGTGACGCCAATCGCCGTTCCGCACGCTCCCCAGGCTCCTTTGGCCGCTCTATCCGGCTGCTTGGCGCCGAGATTCTGCCCCACGATTGTCGATGCAGCCACAGAGAAGCCATAACAGGTCAGGTATGAGAAGGATTCCATCCGGTTGCCGATTCCCATCGCAGCCGCCGCTACCTCGCCGAACCGGTGAACGATCTTAATCAAGAACCAGTAGACGAAGACGAACACAAACTGCTGGACAGATATGGGAAGGCCGATCTTGCCGATCTTCAGGAAGCTCGGCACATGGGGCGTGTCACCAAAGAGGTTGCCCACATCGTATCCGAGCTTTCCACGCAGCATTCGTCCCACGATCAGAAGTGTGCCAACTCCCACGGAAATCGCCGTCGCCAGGCTGGCGCCAGCCACGCCCATTGCAGGTATCGGCCCCCATCCGAAAATCAGCAGCGGGTCGAGTCCTATGTTCAATAGAATCGCGATGGCGGCGATCTTCATCGGTGTCAGGGTATCGCCCGAGGCGCGGAAGACCGCGAAGCAAGTCTCGTTTATAAAGTATAGCAGGGAGCTGGCAAAGAAGATTCTTAGATACGGAACGGCGTGGGCCATGGTAGCTGTGCTTGTGTCCATGACCCGTAAGAATTGGGGTGTGAATATGTAACCGAACACGCTGAATACCAGGCTCACAGCGGCGGCCATCATCAATCCCTGACGGATGTAGTAAACGGCCTTCTGCTGATCTTTAGCCCCAATGAAGCGCGAGACCAGAGCTGTGACCCCCACCGAGACAATCGAGATGGTCGCAAAGATGGTCCAAATGACGACCATCGAGCTGGTAACGGCATCCTGAGCGGTCGAACCGATCCGACCCACCCAGTAGAAATCGATACTGGCCAGGGCGAACTCCATCAACATACCGGCCACAACCGGCATGGCCAGCTTGAAGACGGTCCGTGCTATCGGGCCGCTGGTTACATCGTTGGTAGGTTCCTCGGTTACATCGCTCATATCAGTACATCTCTCGTCGGAAATCGTTGCTGCTTATGGCGGAAACGATCCTGTGCAAAGGTGGCGAGAAAGGTATCCCTTTCACCCCCAAAGCTCAAGGAGATTCTGAGTACGGCTGCGTTATGTGATGTGGTAGGTCCGGACTAGATGCCCAACTGCTTCAGCAGATGGTTCGGGTTGAGGCTCTCTTCCGTGCCTCTTTCCAACAGTTCGGTCCACGGATAGCGGGCGCCAAATCGCATGTAGTTCTGATCCAGGAACGACTGCGTCGCAACATCGGCTCCCAACACCACTCCCTTGCGCTCCAGGTACTTTCTTGTCTGAGCGGTTACGATATCCGCAAACAAGTAGTTTTGGATGTAGACCGGATGCGTGGTGTAGTGAATCACCGATGCCCAGGCATGGATATCATCATGCCGCGGCAATGACATGAACCGTTCGAACAGGTCCCAGTATAGCTTGTTGAGGTCCTGATTGGGGTTGGTGTAGGCTTTCAGTTCCCACGTCAGTCGGGTCAAGCTGTGACGAAGGTAGATTAGATCGGAGCGTCGCTTCTGCTCCATGTGTCGATCGATAATCTCCGCCGGAACATGAGCTACCTCTGTCAGCCAGTTGCGTTCGTCGCAGATGCCGGCCATTATCTGGGCTACGGCTTCAGCCCAGGCACCGGAGATGTTGCGATTGAACAGGGCGCGGTTCTGGCTCACACTGGTGGAGTGAATCGCGTGCCCCATTTCGTGAAGCAGGGTGCGCATCGACTGCAAGCCGGGACGAAGGTTGGCCAACACTCGCACATCGTGAGGCGGTTTGACTGGGAATGCATAGGCAAACTGGGACTTTGAGGGACGCGATTCGAGGTCAAAGTAAATCGGCAACTTGTCCATGTCGATGCCTATCCGCTCCAGAGTACGATCGACAAACACAAGCTGGGAATCTACCGGGAAGTACCGGTCGATGTCATTGCGGACCGACGACAGAGCATACCCCAAGTCCCAGATCTCGAGCGGCTGCGAGCCAGCTGCCGTTGAGAGAGCGCTCATGACGGAATCATAGGCGATGTTGCTACGCTTCTCAAGCTGATCGAGCAGGTCAAGGTAGTCTTCAATCTCGACTTCTGACTTGGAGAAGGCCATAGCCAAATAGTTGTTATATCCGAGTTTTCTTGCCCGCTGGTTTCGAAGGCGTATAAGTCGTTCAAGACCCTCGTGAAGTAACTCGCCGTTGGAAACATAGGCACGATAGGCAGCTTCCCGGCGCGTGGGATCACCCTCGGTGCGATAGAGGGTATACAGGTCGTTCGCGTTCCAGTTATCGCCCTCAAAGACCGCCCGGTAGCCGATATTGATCGAGCGGAGAGAATCGGTCAGATCTGAGACACTCGGGTCGGTCGATATGCCACCCAGCAGAGCCATCTCGTGAATCAACTCCCAGCGGCGAATATCGTCCTTATCCGAAAGCAGTCGTTTGCCCTGCTCGAGGACCATCCGAGTACGACCATCACCGAAAACTCGAACATACAAGTCATCGTAGAACTCAAGCGAGTCTGCCTTCCCGGTCGTGTACAGCGACCAGTACTGCTCCATAATACGATGATCAAGGACTTCTGATTTGTGCTCGAGCGAGTCGAGCGTAAGAAGCACATCTTCCTTGGTCACCGTTTCCTGGCGACAGGCAATTAACGGCAGCAGACAAACCGCTGCGCATATCAGCAGTTTTTGCATCATAGTCTTCACTCTTGAGTTGTATCGGCGAAATACGAGAGAGCCATAGCATATCCGTAGAAACCAAATCCGGTCAGATGTCCTTGGCAGACACCCGCAATTACTGATTTGTGACGGAAATCTTCTCTGGCATAGATATTTGAAAGGTGAACTTCGATTGCCTCGATATCCACCGCGACGATGGCATCGCGCAAAGCATAGCTGTAGTGCGTAAGAGCACCGGGGTTGATTACCAGACCAATCGCTTCGTGCGCTTCCTTGTGGAGGAAGTCAATAATCTCCCCTTCGGAGTTGGACTGGAAGAACTGAAGCTCCAGCTTGATGTCCTTGGCCATCTGAGTGAGTTTGCCGTTCAACTCGTCGAGACTCTCGGTCCCGTAAACTTCCGGCTCACGTTTTCCCAGAAGGTTAAGATTTGGTCCATTTACTATAAGAACTCTACGCATCAGCGCCTCCTGTGCTATGGTAGACATCAAGCATCCGGGCTGTCGCGTCTCTTACCTGAGACGTTTTGCAGCCATCGACTATTATCGGGTTCCCCGGCGACTTGAGCAAGACAAATCTGAGATTGTCGCCCTTTCGCTTCTTGTCGAGTCGCATATTGGCGACGACACTCCGGCTGCTAAGTTTCACTTTCGGCAAATCGACTATGTAGCGATGCACTAACTCTCGATAAGCAGCCATGGTCGAAATCCTGGCCACACCGGTGAGTAGGCTTAGCTCAATCGCAGCGCCGATACCGAGCACGACCGCTTCTCCGTGAAACAGCTTCTTGTATCCCAGCGAGGCCTCGATTCCATGTCCGAAAGTGTGTCCGAGATTCAGGATCATTCGATGTCCCGACTCCTGGGTATCTTTCTCAACGACGCCGGCCTTTATCCGGGCTGACTGCGCCACGAACGGACTGAGCTTCTGTGGTTGCTGCGTTGCTCCCGGCTGCAACAACCTGGAAACCTTGGGGATCATGTTACCGCCAATCAGGCCGGCATACTTGATTACCTCACCCATGCCGCTGGAGGTGTGTCGTTGAGGCAGTGAGTGCAGGAAACAGGTGTCGGCCAGGACAAACGATGGTTGCCAAAAAGCTCCGATGAGGTTCTTTCCGATCGAGTGGTTGATCCCGGTCTTGCCGCCAATCGAGGCGTCGACCATCCCCAGAAGACTCGTTGATATCACTCCCCAACGGATCCCGCGAAGTACCGTGGCGGCGGCATATCCAGCCAGATCGCTGATGACTCCTCCCCCGACCGCGACAAGCAAGTCGGAGCGCGAGACACCGCTCTCGAGGAGCCACTGGTGCAATCTAGCTAGTTGCTTGGTGGACTTTGAACGTTCCCCGGCCGGGACTATGATTTCCTTGAAGGATCGCGAAACTTTCCTCAGGTAATTCCTGACGATATCACCGTGGAGCTTTGCGACATTGGAGTCAAAGACCACAAACAGCCGAGGCGATCCACCCAGCTTGGTGATAAGACGCGGTAGGTCTTCCAGGATCTGGTATCCCACATGAACCGGGTAGCCTCGAGGTTTCACTTTGACCCGAATTACCTGCGCCACTACTTCCTCAGTTTCTTGCGAATAGTTTCGACGGTCTCCGAAACGGTTCGGTTTGTGGTCGACACGGTCATATCTGCTTGTCGGTAGAAGTCCAGTCGATCTGTAAGCATCCGCTTGATCTTTTCTCTCAACTCGCGCATGTCTTCGGCTTCGCTCTTACCTTCGGTCTGCAGAAGGGGCCGATCCAGTTTGCTGCGCAATCTTGCAAACAACTCCCGTTGGGAACAGCTCAGGTAAATGCTGGTTCCGGACGAGGCCACGGCCATTCGGTTGACGGCCGCATTGAAGGCTCCGCCGCCCAGGGCAACGACGGCCGCTTTGCTGTTGTCGACAATGGTGTATATAGCCTCGGTCTCCATCTTGCGGAAGACCCTCTCGCCCATTGCCTTGAAGACTCGATCAATCGAATGTCCGGTCTGGTTCTCGATCAGAACGTCGGTGTCTACAAACGGTACTCGCAAGCGTCTGGCCAATGCCGGCCCGACGGTCGACTTCCCGCTACCCGAGAAGCCTATCAGCCATACCAGTTCCTTCATCATGCATCCTTGCCAAAGACTCTCTCAAAGACCGGATCGAAGTCCACTTCCAATCCGGTCCAAATCTGAAGTGATCGCAGCGCCTGAGCTACCAGCATCGCAGAACCGTTGATCGCGATCTGTCCGCTGTCTCGGGCAGCCTCAACAATCTTGTTACCTTTGTTATAGTTCAGATCATAATAGATCTTTCTGTTCGGCCAACGAAAACTCTCACCAAAGAGGCTGCTATCGGGATCGTTCCATCCCCCGACCGGGGTACAGTTCACCAGGATCTCGATCCGCTCTCTGTCGATTGAGCGTCTCTCAGGCATCGGACAGAGATCAAGGCTCAGCTTAGGCAGAAGCTTCCGGAGCGAATCCGCGAAGGCCCGTAGTTTCGCCGGGTCACGCCCAACCACTACGAACTCGGACAGCTCAAACTCCGAGTAGAGAGCATAGATCGCCGCCTTTGCACTACCGCCGTAGCCGTACACTACCGCTCGGGCATGCTTGAGGCGGTCGGAATAGGGCCGAAGCGGATAAGCGAAGCCATCGCGATCGGTATTGAATCCGATCGTTCGTCGATCGTGTAAGGCGATCGAGTTGACCGCGTCCAGAGCGGACGCCACCGGATGCAACTCATCGAGATGAGCGATGACTTTCTGTTTGTATGGGATCGTGACCGAAAAGCCATCAACGCCGCTTTGCAGCAATGCCGAAAACTCCGCATCAAACGTCCCCGGTTCGAGATCATAGTTGACGAACTCGCCCGGGGTTCCGAGTAGATCGAGGGCAGCCTGAAAGATTGAGGCCGACTTCGAGTACCCGATGTTTCTTCCGATCAACCCAAATCGGTATTCTGTTTTCATGAAATCAGACTGTCTAGCAACTCATAGAACGATCGACAAGAGACCGCTACGCAGCTCTCATCGTCTATACTGGAAGGCCCGGTCACAAACAAAGAGGCAATACTAAAGGCCATCGCTATCCTGTGGTCTCCATACGACAGAAAATCGGCTCCCGAAAGCTCTCTACCACCTTCAATGGCCAGGCCGTCCTCGAGGACACCGCACTTCACGCCCATCAGGTTCAGGTTGTGGGATACCGCCTCCAGCCGATCGGACTCCTTCACCCTCAACTCCTGAGCGTCGCGGATAACCGTAGTGCCGTTTGCAAATGCTGCAATTACCCCGACAATGGGAATCTCATCGATCAGGCCAACCGTCACATCACCCGAAATTCTACGGTGTTTCAGCTCCCCGCCGGTGACGGTTACGGTTCCGCGCGGCTCACCGGAGATCGTCTCCTTGTCGGCGATTTCAACCTTGCACCCCACCGCCTTGAGGTGGTCGAGAAAGGCCGTACGAGTCGGATTGAGCCCCACATTTTCGATTGTTACGGACTTTCTACCAATCGCTGCCGCTGCCCAGAAGAAGGCAGCCGTCGAGATATCGCCGGGGATATCGACTTCTCCGCCGTGAAACCTGGTTTCGGTGGAAACCTTGACTTCCCGTTTGAAATCCTCTGGCATCACCATTCTGCGCTTCCGCGGATCGTTGGGGTCCGGCATCAAAGTAGGCTTGATATCCCGAATCTCGATCTTCTCTCCCAGCGCCTCGAGCATTCTCTCGGTGTGATCGCGCGTTACGGTTTTCTCTCGCACCGTGACCGAACAGCCCGAGGACAACCCCGCCAGCAGCACCGCCGACTTTACCTGGGCCGAGGCGACCGGAGGAGTGTACTCTATAGGTGTCAGTTTGCGTCCGACGATGCGTAGCGGAAGCGTCCCATCTTCGGAGAACAGCTCCCCGCCCATCTCGGAAATCGGATCGATGATCCGTTTCATGGGGCGTCCCGACAGACTCTCGTCTCCCGTAAGGGTCGTCTCGATATTCGAGCCGGCGAGAATGCCCGACAAGAGCCTGGTAGTTGTACCTGAGTTTCCGCAGTCAATGATCCCCGATTCGGGTGCGGAAATCTGTTCCGGAGGAAACAAGTCGAGCAGCTCCCGAGATTCCCTGACCTCCAAGCCAAGGGCCTGAGCAGCTTCGAGCGAACTTCGACAATCATCGTTGTCGGGGAAATTGCGAATGGTAACCTTCTCTGAAGCCAAGATAGAAAGCAGCGCCGCCCGATGGGCGATCGACTTGTCTCCCGGTACCGAAAGACTTCCCTCAACGTTATGTGACGGTCGCAACTCCCGTTTCATATCTACTTGCGGCCGAGGACCGCTCCTATGGCAGCAGTTTCACCCATAAGCTTCTCGAACATCTCCGGAGTAATCGACTGTGGACCGTCCGACATAGCATTGGCCGGATCATGGTGTACTTCCACGATTAATCCGTCTGCGCCGGCGGCGATTCCCGCTCTGGAGAGCGGCAGAACCTTGTCCTTGCGGCCGGTGCCGTGACTGGGATCGACAACTATCGGCAGATGGCTGGTTCGTTTGCAGAACGGCACTGCCGAAAGATCGAGAGTGTTCCGGGTGTGATCGGCGAAAGTCCTTACACCTCGTTCACACAAGATCACTTTGCGGTTTCCTTCGGACATGATATACTCGGCGGCCATCAGAAACTCTTCGACCGTTGCCGACATGCCGCGCTTGAGAAGGACTGCCTTATCCTGACGCCCGGCTTTCCGCAGCAAGGAGAAGTTCTGCATGTTCCTGGCGCCGATCTGGATCACATCGGCGTAATCCGCCACGACCTCGAGTACTTCGGTGTCAACCGCCTCGGTCACAATCTTCAACCCGAACTTATCCCGTACCTGAGACAATATCTTCAGACCTTCCTCGCGAAGTCCCTGAAAGCTGTACGGAGATGTCCGCGGTTTGTAGGCGCCGCCACGAAACATATGTGCTCCCGCTTTGGCCACAGCTTCAGCGATTATCATACATTGGTCGTAGCTTTCGACAGCGCACGGACCGGCAATCGTCACCAGATTCGGGCCTCCGACCGGCACCCCGCCGACATCAATCACACTGTCTTCGGGATAAAACTCACGGCTAACCAGTTTATAGGGCTTGGTGACATGGATTATCTCCTTGACCCCGCTCTGAGCCATGATTCGGTCGGCATCGACGCGTGACTTGTTGCCCGTGGCGCCGATAGCGGTGCGGATGGCACCCGGCATGGGATGTGAGTTGAGACCCATCTCTTCGATGAGTTTACAGACGGCAGCCACATCGTCTTCGGTGGCCGTCTTATACATGACTACTAGCATGAGCTGCTCCCAAGAGAGTTCTTTGGCATGTTATGCAGCGTCGTTGGAAATCACATCTCCTCGGGCGCTTCGATTCCAAGTAAATACAATCCTTCGGCTATTACGGTCTTAACTGATTTCACGAGGGCTAGTCGGGCGCGGGTGAGTTCCTGATTGTCGGAGATGATCTTATCGATCTTGCCGTCCTCGGTCTTTCGCTGGTAAAACTTGTTGAAGGCTCCGGCCAGCCTCAAGAGATAGGCGGCAATGACGTTGGGATCATACTCTCGGGCGGCTCGCTCGACAGCATCGGTGAAGTCACTCAGCTGCTCGATTACACGCCGCTCCTGCTCCCGATCCAGTAGCTTGTGGTCGATCGCATTTCCGATTGTACCGTCGTAGTTGCGCAGCAGAGAATTCAACCGGGCATGAGTGTACTGCAAGTACGGTCCGGTCTCCCCTTCAAAACTGAGTACTTCGTCCCAGTCGAAATTGACATCCTTGTGCTTGCGCACCGACATCTGCGAGAATATCACCGCGCCGACGCCTATCTTGCGAGCGGTTTCGTCGACATCCTTCAAATCAGGATTCTTCTCTTCGATCATCTTTTTAGCCAGCGACTGGGCTTCATCCAGGACATCTTCCAGGAAGATGATCGTGCCCGCGCGCGTAGCCATGATCTTACCGCCAAACATCACCCAACCGAAATTGATATGTTTGACGCGTCCGGTCATGCGCCTCTCGGGCGGAAGATCCTCCGCATCCTCGAGCATCTCGATGGCTTTGAAGGCCTGGCGGAAATGATCCGATTGTGACGTCGCCACCACATAAAGCGACTCATGAAACTGGAAATGCTCCCAGCGATAAATCAGACCGGCCAAGTCGCGAGTAGCGTATAGAGTAGCGCCGTCCGCTTTCTTCAGAAGACACGGCGGTAGTTGCGGATCCTGAAGATCGACAATCAAGGCCCCGTCCGAAATGCTGGTCAAGCCGGCTTTCTCGAATCTCTCGATCACCGGTTCCATCTTGTCGTTCAGGAATGCCTCACCTGTAATCAGGTCGAAGTCCACACCGAGAATGTTAAAAAGCCGATCAAAGTCGGCCAGCGATATCTCTTTGAACCGCTCCCACAATACGGTAGCATCGGGGTCGCCCTGTTCGAGTTGCTTAAAAGCTTCACGGGCCTGTTTGTCCAGATCGGGATCGGTCTCCGCCTCCTTGTGGAACTTCACATAGAGATCGAGAAGGTAACGGACATCTTCCCTGGCAGACTCACCTGATCCGCCGGATAGCTTGGACTCATCTCCCCAGAGACGGAAGGCGACGATCATCTTCCCAAACTGAGTACCCCAGTCGCCGAGGTAATTGATGCCTACGACATCATATCCGAGCTTGCGGAAGATTCGTTTGAGCGAATGGCCCAGTACCGTCGAACGAAGGTGACCTATGCCAAACGTCTTGGCGATATTAGCCGAGCTGTACTCGACCAAAACCTTCTTGCCCTCGCCTAGTGTCGAGCTACCGTACTCCTTGCCTTGCTCCAGCACTGCTCCCAAGGTAGCCGCGGACTCGGCAGCGGCATCTACGGACACATTGATAAATCCTGCAATTGAGCTACAGGACATTCCGGTCCCGTCAGGTATCAACTTGTTGACCTTGTCGGAGATAGCCGAGGCAATATCCGGTGGCTTGGCCTTCAAGAGGCGTGCGAATCGGAATACCGGAAGCGTGAACCTTCCTTTGGTGGGATCCTTGGGTTTTTCGAGCGAATTGAGGATGAATTCGCCGGTGAAGACTTCGGTATCTCCAGCCTCAGAGTACGCTTCAGGATAAACCGCTCGGAACGACTCCGCAGCGATTGTGGCGAATTGTTCTTTGAGTTGATCGTTAGCCATTTTTCGAGCCGTGCGCCTGGTTTTCTAGCCTTTCAAGCGGCCAAGATATGGTATCTGAAGAGCATTGTCAAAACTGAAGATCGATTCTTATCGCCCTATATGGACTTTCTGACAGATTTGAGGAATCGCCCGACCTGTTTTGCCGCTGCTGCTACGTTCCGGGCCGACTGGATAATCTCCACCAAAGCCGAACCGATTACGACCCCATCGGCTGCCCGACACATGTTTACAGCCGTCTCCGGAGACGATACCCCAAATCCGGCCACAAACGGTTTGGACAACGACCGCCGCAGGTGGCGCAAATACCGAGCCGTGTTCTCGTCGAACTTCTTCCCCGTTCCGGTAACTCCGGTTACAGTCACTGCATACACCAAATCATCGCATGCGAAATCGATCTCTGTAATTCGTTCCCGCGAAGTTGTCGGTGCTACAAGGAAGATCATGGAAAGTCCTGACTTCTGAGCAAATGTGCTGAACTGCTCGGCCTCCTCTATGGGCAGATCGGGGATGATCAAGCCGTCGGCACCCGCCTTTCTGGCCGCACGACAGAAACGGCTCTCACCCATGGCAAGTAGCGGGTTGAAGTAACCCATTAGCACCAGGGGAACATCCGAGAACTTGCGGACCTCTGCTACGATTTCCAGAACAGTCTTGAGGCTAGTGCCGTTGTCCAGAGCGACCTTGGAGCTGTGTTGGATTGCCGGGCCGTCGGCCAGGGGATCGGAGAACGGCATTCCTATCTCTACTACATCACTGCCGGCATCGACGGCCGCTCGAATCAGCTCCACAGTAGCCTTCCTTGTGGGAAATCCGCCCGTGAAAAAGGGGATCAGCATCTTCTTTCGGCCGATCTGCGATATAGTCTGGGTCAGGCGGTTCATTTGGCTAGTCCTCCCCAGTCGGCGATGATGCCCAGATCCTTGTCGCCCCGTCCGGAGAGGCATACAACGAGCTTCTTGGTGCGAGGCATCTTCGGGGCCTCCCTCATGACCCAGGCGAGAGCGTGGCTTGATTCCAGGGCGGGAATTATCCCTTCCAGTCGCGAAACCTTTTTGAATGCCCTAACCGCCTCTTTATCCGTCACAGAATGGTATTCCACCCGCTCGATATCTTTGAGGAGCGAATGCTCCGGTCCAACACCGGGATAGTCAAGACCGGCCGACACCGAGTGCGGAAGGGTGATCTGCCCATCCTTGTCGTACAGTAGATAGCTGTAGGAGCCGTGCAGCACACCCGGTTTGCCTTTCGAGAGAGTGGCAGCGTGCCTGCCGGAGTGAACGCCGTAGCCGGCTGCCTCTACCCCGACCAGCTTCACCCGTTCTTCGCCCACGAAAGGTCCAAAGATCCCGATAGCGTTGGACCCGCCGCCGACACAGGCGACGATCATATGTGGATTACCGCCGAGCTGGCGCTTGCATTGTGCCTTGGTTTCGCGGCCTATGATTTGCTGAAAGTCTCTCACGATTTGCGGATATGGATGCGGACCTACGACTGATCCAATGATGTAGAATGTGTCGCGAACGTTAGTGACCCAATCTCGGATAGCCTGGCTGGTAGCATCCTTCAAAGTCTTCGAGCCTGATTCAACCGGGGCAACCTTGGCGCCCAGGAGCTGCATCTTCTCGACGTTGGGTGCCTGACGTTCGATATCCTCGGCGCCCATGTAGATCGTGCAGGACAGACCGAACCGAGCACAGACCGTGGCCGTAGCCAAACCATGTTGCCCGGCGCCGGTTTCGGCGATGATGCGCTTCTTGCCCATGTATCTGGCCAGAAGAATCTGCCCCACCGTGTTGTTGATCTTGTGCGCACCGGTGTGAGTGAGATCTTCCCGTTTGAAGTAAATCTGCGGCCCTCCCAGCTCGCTGGTGAGTCTCTCGGCGAAATAGAGCGGGGTCGGGCGGCCGACATAATCTCTCAAATAGCTCTTGAGAACGTTCTTGAAGTCCGAGTCACGACGCGCCTCGGCATAGCGGAGCTCCAACTCCTCGAGAGCCGGCAAGACTGTCTCTGGAACATACTTGCCACCGTAGGGACCGAACCTGCCTCGTGAGTCTGGGTATTTGGGCGTCTTTCGTTTCTTAGCCATAGCGTATCTCGTCTGCAATATGGAAAAAGGTTCGCAGCTTCTTAGCCGACTTGACCCCGGGCGCGCTCTCCACACCCGAATTGACATCGACAACAACCGGTCTGATTCTTTCGATCGCCTCTCGCAGATTGGCGGCGTTTAGCCCCCCGGCCAGAATCATGTTCGGGATCCTGTTCTTTCCGACCAGCCTCCAGTCGAATGTCTGACCGGTGCCACCGACTTTGTCGCCCATCTTATTGTCTAGAAGCACCATATCAGCTCGGGATCTCTTAGCTCTCTGTATGTCTCTTGCTCGAAGCACGGATATCACTTGAACAACTTTGAAGCCTTCCCGTTGGATGCGAGCAACGTCCGACGGTTTTGAACCATGTAGTTGAACAAAACCGAGCTTCAGCGTCTGCGCAGTCTCCAGTATCTTGTCGGGCTGCTCGTGCACAAACACTCCGACTCTGTGAATCAGGGGAGGGATCAATGTGACGAGACGTTTGGCCTGGTTGCGCGACACGAATCGGGGCGACTTGCGATAGAAGATCAAACCGATCATGTCCGCCCCAAGTTTGATGGCAGTCTTGACATCCTGCGGACGAGTCATGCCGCATACCTTAATTCGGAACTGGCTCATGTCGTCCTCAATCGTTTCAGCAATTCGATCCTGTCACCGGCTGTTACTAGTGATTCTCCAATCAAGAATGCGGTGAAACCAGCCTCTCGTAGTACTGCAATGTCCTCCGGCGTCGAGATCCCCGATTCGGACACGGCTATAACCTCTTTGGGTATTCCCGGTGCCAAACTGAGCGATGTGTCGAGCGTCACCGTGAAATCACGCAGGTCACGGTTGTTGACACCGACTATTCTCGCACCGGCGTCGAGTGCCTTTTTCAGTTCCTCCTGGTCGTGCACCTCGACCAGGCAGTCCAGCCCGAGCGTATCGGCCTCGTCTATCAACTGTTTTATTTCTGCGGTTGAATGCAGGGCAGCGATAATCAGGACGGCATCGGCGCCATGCAGTCTGGCGTAATACAACTGATAGCGGTCTATGACGAAGTCTTTACAGAGTGCCGGCAATCCGGACGATTCCTTGGCCAAACCGAGGTTCTCGAAGGATCCGTAGAAGAACTTGCGATCGGTCAGTACCGACAGGGCGGCCGCTCCACCCGCGCCATAGTCGGATGCGATGCCGGCGGGATCAAAATCTTCGACCATGATACCTTTTGAGGGTGAGCCTTTCTTGACTTCTGCAATGATCTTCACGCCATCGCCGGAACGTAACGCCTCACCGAACTGATGCGGCTCAATTGTCGGAATCCGAGGCACGAGTGTCTCAAGAGGTCTTTCGATCTTGAGCTCGTCAACTTCGAGTCTCTTATTGGCGACTATCTTGTGAAGAATCATCTCATTTCACCACGTATTATGGCCCATCCGGGTGAATTCTGATTGCGGCGTTCGGTCTTCCGGAAGAAGCCATAGAATAGTATGGAGGATAGAACGTAGGTTGCAATGGTAATGTTCATCGTAAAGGTATATCCAAACGACTCGATCAGCCTCCCGCCAACCGCCGTGGTTATCATCCAGGATGACGTCCAGCCGATCATCAAAAGTGCCCCCACCAGGCCCTGCTCTTCTTTCTTAGATAGCTCCATACAGAGATTGGTCACGATCGGTACTCCGAGATTCATCAAACCGCCCCTGATTACAAAAGCCGCCACCGCCAACCATAGGACATAGGAATAGGACAGCGTAAGCATGAACGGAATCGACAGGAGTTGGGTCACTACTACCGTCCGAACCAGTCCTAAGCGTTTGGTCAGTACCGGGCCCGACAGTGAGCCGGCAAACATGGAAAGATGAACGACCGAGTAATAGATCCCGATCACATCCGGCGGAAGGTTGAACCGATCCCGGAAATACAGATTGAGGAAGGGGATAATCAGCCCCGCCCCGGCGCCGATAGTGAAGTTGGTGACAAACACTTTGAGAAAGAAACCACCGCGGGTTTTAAGCTTTTCCCATGAGATGTCCAGTCGCCTTTCCTCGCGTGAGGGTTCGCTCGGTTTAATCATCAGGTACGGTATCAGGGCCAGTAGCGAGACCGCGATTCCCACGATGAGGGTTATCTGGTAGCCCTCTACAATGCTGCCGGTGCTCTCCCCCAACGTGGCGGCCAATCGACCGGCAAACGCGGCACCAAACATTCCGGCAAGAAGATTGCTCCCGAACGAGAACGAGAACAGGTGGGTCCGTTCGGTGGGTGTTGAGTTACGCATGAAGAACGGCCCCGACGCCACACGGAAGATGCTAAACGAGGCCCCGGCTAGAATCGAGAAACCAATCAGCAACGGCAGAGAATCGTTGTTTACTATGAAGTAGCTGAAAACGGCGAATGCGACACACCCCAGGATAAGAAACGGTTTTAGGCGGAATCGGGATATGATCATCGCCGCCGGAATGGCCATGGCCGTCATGCCAATTGCCCGGGCGGAGGCTATATAGCCGATGTCCCCCTCCAGAAACCCGATCTCCTTGAGGAAAAGATTTAGCAGGACTTGAAAGACCTGCATGTTGATGCCCATCAAGAATGAGCCGATCAGAAAGAGTCGAGCGTTGCGGCTGAAGAGCTTTAGATGACTCCAATAGTCGACGATGCCAGAGCGAACTCGGCCTATGAGGCCTACGGAGTGTGATTGCGGGAAATGGTCGTCAGAATCCTGATTCATCTACTCGGCTTTAGTGGCGGATATCCATTGGTCGAGCATGGCGCGACCCTCTCCGGACTTAAGTACATCACGGGCCGACACGATCCCTTCGGCCAGCGATGTCACTTTCCCCGAAACATAGATCATGGCCCCGGCGTTGACCGCGACCGCATCGGCATCCTGTCCCGCGTTGCCGTCGAGGACATCGTACATCGTCTTAAGATTCGCTTTGACGTCACCACCCGAAAGGGGCTCGCCGCCGTACCCTTGAAGACCGAGACAAGCGGCGTCCCAGGAGCCTTCGTTGCGAGAGCCTTCCTTCAGCTCAATATAGTCGGTCGGAGCGTGTATGGAGATTTCGTCCAGACCATCCTGCGAATGCACTACCAGCACATGCTTGGAACCGGACATGGCCAATACTTCAGCCACCAGAGGCATCACTTCGCGGCTGTACACGCCTACCAGTTGTCGCGTGACACCGGCTGGGTTGGACATCGGACCAAGGATATTAAAAACCGTCCGCATTCTAAGCTGGCGTCGGGGTTCAACGGCGTGCTTCATAGCCGGATGGAAACGTGGCGCGAACATGAAGCCGAAACCGACTTCGTTGATATTGTCCTTAACCGTCTCGGGGCCGGGGTCAATTTGAGCGCCACAAGCTTCGAGCACATCGGCGGAACCACATTGTGAGCTGACCGACCTGTTGCCGTGCTTGGCCACAGTCACACCGGCCGCGGCAGCGACCAGGGCGGCCGCAGTGGAGATGTTGAAAGTCTGGGCGCCATCGCCACCGGTGCCACAACCATCGACCGCATCCTTGTCCCTAATAGCGACCGGGACGGCATGGGCGCGCATTGACTTCACAAAGCCTGCAACTTCCTCGGCCTTTTCGCCTCGTTGCTTGAGAGCGACAAGCAGAGCCGCGATTGGCACCGGACCGACTTCTCCCGACATGATCGCGTTCATCGTATCCGCCGCTTCTTCGAGCGAGAGAGTGCCGCCGGCGAGTATCTTGTTGACAGCTTTGAGTACCATTTAGAGAATCTCCAGGAAGTTCTTGAGGATGTTCATGCCGCTGGGAGTCATAATCGATTCCGGATGAAACTGCACACCGTAAAGCGGGCGTCGGGCATGTTCAACAGCCATCACGACACCATCGTCGGTCCAGGCGGTCAACTTGAACTCTTCGGGAAGTGACTCCAGATCTATGGTTAGCGAGTGGTAACGTGTCGCGACAAAAGGAGATGGTATGTCCTTGAAGAGAGTGGTGTGATTGTGATAGACTTCCGAAGTCTTGCCGTGCATTAGCGTGGGTGCGTGAACGACCTTTCCCCCGTAAACCTGCACGATGGACTGATGCCCGAGGCAAACTCCCAGCATGGGCATCTCACCGGAGAGCTCGGCCACGATCTGATTCATGCCGCCGGCGGCCTCCGGTCGTCCCGGGCCCGGCGACAACACGATTCCCTTGGGAGCCTTCTTTCGAATCGTCGCGATCTTGATTTCGTCGTTGCGATACACCTGGACATCAGCTCCCAGTTCGCTCAGGTATTGAACCAGATTGTATGTGAACGAATCGTAGTTGTCGAGGAGCAGAATCATTTCTTACTCCTTCCAACGATAGCCTCCACGAGAGCCTGCGCTTTCGATTCGGTCTCTTTGAACTCTCTCGCCGGGCGCGAATCAGCCACGATTCCGGCCCCGGCCTGAACATAAAAGCGCTTGCCTTTCTTAACGATCGTTCTGATCGCGATACACGAGTCCAGGTTACCCCAGAAATCGAGATAGGCTATTGATCCGGCATAAACACCGCGACGCTCGTTTTCGAGGAGATCGATAATCTCCATAGCTCTGATCTTCGGCGCACCCGATACCGTACCCGCCGGGAAACAGGCAAAGTGGCCATCAAGATTGGACGCCGATCGCTTGACCTTACCGACGACCGAACTAACCAGATGAATCACGTGGGAGTATTTCTCCACGGCCATCTTCTGTTTGACCTCGACTGTCCCGGGTTGCGACACTCGGCCGATATCATTTCTTCCCAGATCCAGCAACATGGTGTGCTCGGCCAGTTCTTTGGGGTCGGCCAAGAGGTCTCGGATGTGAGCCGCGTCCTCTTTCTCGGTTTTGCCCCGTGGGCGGGTGCCGGCGATTGGGCGGGTCTCGATCACGCCCTTTTCGACACGCACCAGCATTTCGGGGGAAGCCCCGACTAT
>Ga0180436_10001068_pt1 | contig 27277 bp, 27 predicted proteins | sample SS_ome_2_FD_132434 | JGI IMG/M metagenome (GOLD analysis project Ga0180436, IMG submission 132434) | Hypersaline lake sediment archaeal communities from the Salton Sea, California, USA - SS_3_S_2 metaG | ecosystem: Environmental > Aquatic > Non-marine Saline and Alkaline > Hypersaline >... | reverse complement strand
CTGGGAACGTAGTCGGGATATCTCCCGTCGTTCCTCGATACTGAAGTGTGTGTATCTTTTTGGCATAACAATACCTTATACGCACGTTGCAACTCATCCGTGAGACTAGCGGACCCAGGCAAGCGGCGGACGACTGCCGGTTGCATCCAAGGAGCCTCTCTCCTAGAAACCCGAGGCAAGCCTCGGGCCACCCCAACGACGCGTCAAGATCGAAGAGGCATCTAATGTAAGTCGGATTCAGGAGCGATGCCGCTCTAGCGGCGGAGTGTAGAAACTCGACACGCTCGAATCAAGAGATTGCATGTGCCGCCGTCAGCATCAAAACCTGAGATTGCCGCGACCCTTCGAGCCTCGCAATGACTCAATCGAGCTATCCACTCACAACCACCAAATCCGTGACAATCTCGGCTACTAAGGCTATATTTAGCGCCGGATGCAATTACGCAGGAGAAGGAGGAGCTATGTTCAGAACCGGAATTGCAATTACACTGATTCTCGCCCTGGCCATAATCCCCGCTGCGGCAATTGACAAACAACAGAAAGGAGCCGTCAAATTGGTCGATCCTGAGAAGACAGCCGATGCCCTCCTGGCAAAAGCTGACTCCGTATTCCAATCCCGCGACTATAAATCCGCCCTTACCGACTACATGGAAGTAGCCGAGGCGGCCCACAACGAGTTCAATCGCTCGGTCGAGGCCGAAGCTCTCGCCCAGGTAGCCCGGATGCATCTGATTCTCGGCGACAAAGAGGAAGGCCGCAACTGGCTGGTTCGCGCCCAGGACAAGGCCACCGACTCCGACCCGATGGGTTGGTCGCGGCTGCTGGGTGTCAAGGGACGGTTCGAGTGGAAAGACAACGACCTGACCGCCGCCCATAAGACTTTCGACAAAATGTACCAGTATTGCACCACCAACGGGCTCTATGGCCGAGCCGTCGATGCCGCCCACATGATTGCGATCGTGGCCGAAGATCCCGAAGACCAAATCCGTTGGAGCCGTCTGGGGATCGAAGCCGCCGAGGCATCCGACAGCGAAAACTGGCTGGGCCCCCTCTGGAATAATCTGGCCGGCATATATTACGATCAAAAGCAGTTCGACTCGGCTCTAGACTGTTATATCAAGGCCCGGGAGTACCACTGGCGCTTCTCCGACGAGTACGCCAAACTCTTCGCCGACTATCACATCGGTATGACCTACCGCCTGTTGGAGAAATATGATGAAGCCGGCAAGTGGCTACGTCCGGTGCTCGCCTGGGCAGAGCGGATCGAGTTGCACTCGGCGATCGGCCAGGCCTGCGAAGACTTGGGCGAAATCGAGATCGCGAAAGGCAACAAGCAGGCCGGAGAAGCTCTGCTGAAACGAGCCCGCGATGAGTATAAGGCGGCCGGCTATGACGAATCCTGGAAAGAGATTTGGGAGCATATCAATAAACGTCTGACGGAGTTACAGCGTTAATTGTGTGCCCCCCGGTTTAGAAGCGCACCGATTCTGGGAGGAGATAGATTGTTTCGTCCGTTACGACTATTGTTAGCCGCCTCAATTGTCCTATCGTTTGCATCAAATGGACTCAGCTCCACCGGCGAGGAGCTTTTCGAGCAGTTCGAGAAGATGTGGGCCCACCAGGTGGAGCTGTCTAACACCTATCAGATCGATTCCTTTACTCTCGAACACGAAGACATGCAACTCGAGCTGACCTCGGGCGTGCTGGCTTTCTTTGAGCCGCTCGTAATCGACTCGATGCCACACTACTATGCGGCCTATTTCGAGGGCGACGGTTGGTTTCGGTTCAATCCCCCGCTTGACATTGAGAAGGGCCAACTCCAGAGGTTTTTTGCCAGCGATTCACTAAACCGTCCGGTGAAGGGTGTACTGCTGCTCTTCTCGCACGAAATCCATGACCTCCTCGTCAGCCGGGGCACGCCGACCGAACCGCTTCGAGGCCGTCAGGAAGACCGAGCGCTGGGACTGCGCAACAGGCTGACCAAAAAGGAGAATTACTACTATCTCTACAAGGCTCTCGAAGCCCAGTTGCAGGAGAGTGACCGACCGTTTCTTATTGTCGACTGCGACCCCGCCAAGTCTCCCCGCCTTCATTACTGGTTCGATCCCTTCGACAGCGAAGAGGTCGGCCTTCAGCGCCGATTCTGGGAGCCCGGAGTCGAGTACATGGAATGGATCTCTTCCTATTCCCAGTACTCTGCCGCAGAATATCCCGACCTTTCGGGGCGCAGCAAGGCGCGGATAAGGATCCAGTCGTATCGTACCAACGGCGAGATCACTCGCTCCGGAAACTTTGTCGGTTACGCCAATGTGGCTTTCACCACGCGGCAACCGGTCCAGTTGCTGCGATTGTCGCTTCATCCCAAGCTTGAGGTCGATAGCATCCTCGACCATAACGGCGAGCAGGTGCAATTCGTACGCTGGAAGAAAAAAGACTATCGCTCCAGCCCGCTGTATCTGTTCCTGAACGAAGAACTCCCCCAGGGACAGAATGTCACTTTCCGATTCTTCTACGAGGGGGAAATTGCCGAGCGAAAGATGGGCGAGTTTTTCGTCTCGGCGGGCGCCAGGTGGGTCCCCCGCTACTCGACCAAGTTCCATACCCCCTTTGATATGACCTTCGCCGTCCCCAAGGACTTCGCCTTCGTCGCTACCGGCCAAATGATGATGTGCGACACGCTCGAGGATATGGTCTATTCTCGCTGGAAGGTGGACTACCCCTGCAGAAACGCCTCTTTCAGTATCGGCAACATGAAACGATTCGAGTTCGGCAACGAGGAAACCGGACCGATCGAAATCATGTACCACGCCGATTTACACACTAACCGCAATCGCCAGAAGGCCGTCAGCGAGGACATGGTCGGCGCCATTACTCTTTTCCAGAAGCTGTTCGGCGAGTACCCCCACAGTCAAACTTGTGTGAGTGAGATTCTGGCGACTTACAGCTCCGCTTATCCCGGCTTCATTCATTTGGGCGCGTGGGCCTGGGAGACCGATACCTGGAACGCCGAGCGATTGGTTCGAGCCCACGAGGTCGCCCATCAATGGTGGGGTGTGGGGGTGGACTATGCTACCTACCACGACCGCTGGCTGAGCGAGGGCTTCGCGGAATACTCCTCGCTGATGTATTGGCAGGCCGCGTTCGGGCAAGACAAGTTCCTCGACAAGGTCAAGGAGTATCGTAAGGATATCTTCAACGTTCGGAAGTTCATCTTCGGTTCCGGAGCCGAGGCAGGACCGATCATTCTCGGTTATCGCACCTCCTCCTCCAAGACCGAGTACGATGAGGGTCTCATAGTGTACAAGAAGGGCGCCCTGGTCCTGCATATGCTTCGAAATCTGATGCTCGACCTGAGCACTATGCGCGAAGATCTCTTTCTTCGTATGATGCAAGATTGGTTTCGGGACTACGAAAGCAAATGGCCCTCGACGCTGGACTTCCAGGCTCACGTTTCTAAGTACGTAGGCATGGAGATGGACTGGTTCTTCCAACAATGGGTCTACAACACAGAGTTGCCCACCTACCACTTCCGTTACACGGTCCGCCCCGAGGAAGGCGGCACCTTCGCCGCCGATTGCCAGGTGGTAACTGAGGGCGTACCGGAGGACTTCAAGATGTTCGTGCCGATCGAGATCGATTTTGGCGAGAGCCGCAAAGCATATGTCCGGGTGATGATCAATCAGTTGGACCAGACGTTTGATCTCCCCGGCCTGGCGTTCGAGCCGAAGTCATTGAAACTCAATCCGTTCGAGTCGGTCCTGGCCAGGGTCAAACAATAGTCCGGAACGGCTTTATCTGTTTGACAAATCCCTACAAACAACTACCTTTCTCAAGCTATGAGCAGTGAATCTAAACCTACTCGGGCCGAGAAGCTGCTGCTTGAGGCCGCTCGTGTTTTCAACTCAACTCTCGAATACGAGGAGTTGGTCGAACGGGTCCTTCGCCTTGTCATGGCAGCAGCGGGATCGGAAGCAGCGCTCCTCTTCCGTGTCGATCACGACCGCACCGATATGCGGGTTCGCATCATGAGTTACGAGGATGACTGCTATGTCAGCACCATCCGCCGTGAACTAGGTTCCGGGGTAATCGGTTGGGTAGCCAACTACAAAGAGCCGGTGATTCTCAACGATGCCGCGAACGACGATCGAATCGACCGCGAGATCTTCGACCAGGCCGGCCTTGAGCCCAAGTCTCTCGTGACTGTGCCGCTGATCGGCAAAGGCCAAATGATCGGCGTGATCGAGGCGATCAACAAGACCGAAGGCGAGTTCACCGCGCTGGACCTCGATGTTCTGACCGGATTGGCCAATCAGATTGCGGTGGCGATCGACAATGCTCACCTCTATCGAATGGTGAAGCGCGAAGCCCTCGAAAAGAGACTGCTCAACGAAATCGGCATCAAGCTCTCCAGCCCGCTGCGCCTCCAGGAAGTACTTCGTGAGATTTTGATATCGCTGGCCGAAGCTATCGATTACCAGGCCGGTGGAGTGTACCTCATCGACAGCGACTCCGGCGACATCGACTCCCTCTACACTGTGGGCTACCGGGAGGAGAAGTCCGAAGAGGTACGACTCAAGGTTGGTCAGGGACTTGTTGGTACCGTAGCCAAATCGGGCGAGATGATCAACGTACCCGATGTTCACAAGGACGATCGCTACATCGCCGCTCGGACCGGCACACAGTCGGAAATGGCGGTGCCGATCATACTGGACGATCGCGTGATTGGTGTAGTCAATCTGGAGAGCGACCGCCGCCGCGCTTTCAAGCAGGCTGATCGCTCGCTACTCTCGGCCTTTGCCACCCATGCCGCGATTTCGATCGAACGGGCCCGACTCCACGAGGAGCTAATCGCCGGCAAGAAGCTGGAAGAACAGCTCAATATCGCACGCGAGATTCAGCAGACCTTCCTTCCCGAAGGCACCCCTGAAGTCAAAGACTACGACATCGCCGGTCGCAATATCCCCTCTTTCCAGGTCGGCGGCGACTATTTCGATTTCATTCGAATTGTCGATTCGCAAATAGGTGTCGGTATCGCTGATGTCTCCGGCAAGGGTATCCCCGCGGCGCTCATTATGGCCTCGTTCCGGGCATCGATGATCGCCGAGATTCGCAACAACTACTCCATTCGAACGATTTGTCGCAAGGTCAACAACTTGATGTGCGAGTCGATTCGACCAGGACGTTTTGTCACGGCGGTGTACGGCGTTCTGGACACCAAGAACCACGTGCTGACCTTCGCCAATTGCGGCCACAATCTGCCGGTTCTACTTAGAGCCGACGGTTCGATCGAGTACCTTAGCGAAGGCGGCCAGGTGTTTGGTGTGAGTGTGGATGCGGAGTACGAGGAACGCCCGCTCTATATCAACGTGGGTGATATCCTTTTGCTGTATACCGACGGTGTCTCCGAAGTGTTTGATTCCGACGGAATCGAGTTCGGAACCGACAGTCTGATCGAGATTATGGAGGCCAATCGGGACAAGAGCTCCGAGGAACTGCTGAACGTAATCTACGAGGCGGTGCGCAAGCATGCCACCTATGATCATGTCTTTGATGACCTTACCATGATCGCCATAAAGCGTAAGGCCTGAGAATCCGCTTTGTAACGGCCGAAACCTTTGCTATCTTGGAATGTACATACCGTAGAGATAATCCTGGAGGAGACAAACGTATGAAGCTCTTATTCCCGGTCGCGGTCCTTATATTCGGTCTGGCATTTGTCGGCTGCGGCGGCGACGACGATAACGGCCCCAACGGTCCTGGCGATAACGGTGACAATCGCCCGGTCATCGCGGCCAACACGACCGCCGGCACTCCGGACGTGACCGACCCCAACCATTCGGTTTGGAATAGCGTGACCACCACCAGCTTCGAGGTAAACGCCGGCAATTCTCCGCCCACGGCCCTGGGCGTGCTGACCGACTCGGTCAAGTTCCAGGCCGTTGTGGCAAGCAACCGGCTATTCCTTCGCCTAAGATGGCAGGACGACAACCACGATATCGACGCCAAGCAGTGGACTCTCGATTCGGTTGAGATCTTCCGTTGGAATTATGACGTGTCCAACGAAGGTGAGGATCAGGTCTATGTAACGTTCGAGGGTGACGCTGAATTCGGCTGGGACGTCTGGAGCTGGCGGAGCCTTACAACCGCCGAGGGCAATTTCGCGGAAGGTATGACCTGGGACGGCCTGAGTCTGGCGACCGATTCCGGCGTTAACACCATCGCCACCCGTAACAAACCCCCACTCGACGAAACCAGACCGCTCTTTGTCCATAGTGACCTTGGCAACTGGACCGGCGACATTCTCTATTCGGATGATACCGTTCGCGCCAATAGTCATACGCAGGACCAGAGCTGGGCCAAGGGGAACCAGGTGCCCGGGTACTATATCAAGAATGATATCATCACCTGGCTACAATCACATCCCGAGAGCCGCTGGGATATCGATGCCAGCTACGAGTACAACAGCAGCACTGACACCTACACCCTCGTGATGGCTTGCGACCTGGCTGGTTCCAGTGCCAACGACGATCTTGATCTGTCCAGTTTGGACCGGGTGGTCATGACCATCGGAATTCTCAACGATCACACCAACCTGAATATCGGCGGATCCAATATCCGCGGATTCAGCGAGGAGTTCTGGCTCGACCTCCCCTAGTTGAGAATCCTGTCTGAAAACGACAAAGGCGGATCCTAAGGATCCGCCTTTTCTTCTGGGCAAAATCTCTGCTAGTGAACCAGCACGGTCTCCGGGAAAAAAGAAAACCAGGCAAACCAGTAGGCGGTCACCACCGAAACCGGCTCAAGAGCCGGTGAATCGCCGTTAATGACCGCTCCGGTAGCTGTGCTCCAAACGACGTTGGCGATGGGAACAGTCAAACCATCGGCAGTAACGGAAAGCTTCTCACCTTTCGCTTCTTCGGGCAGGTTAAAAGCTGAAACAGAGCCACTCTTCTCATCCATCACCACTACCATCTTTTCACCGATCGTGGCGAAATGGTGCTCCTTGAGATAGCTCTCAGCGACAGCGTATGCTTGGTTGCCTATGCTTAGTCCGAAGACCTTATCCTTGCCTTCGAGCTTCTGCAGGTCCATCACCCGACCGAAAATGCCCATGCGCGAAGGATCATCGAAGTAGTTCTGGTAAGGCGACTGGGCCGGCCCCAGCTCCGGCTTGGTCAGCATGACTGCCTCGGGAAAGTCGGACTTGAACTCGGCGTAGGTGGTGTGTCGGACGGCTACTTGATCAAGGCGCTTGCCTTTGAGATCACCCTCGAGGCACTCGCCGTTGATCTGCGACCACAACGACTTGGTTTCCATGTCCTGCATAACCAGGGCATCACGCCAAAGCGCACCGGAAGCCTGGAATGTAAGCACAAAAGTATCGACAGTTGCGGCATAAACTATGCCGGTGAAGCACAGCGGTCACCAGGTGATTGCGATGGGGCGACCGTCGAGCACATCGTTCACGATTTCGTGACGATCCAAATGCCAGGTGCTGTAGCCGCGGGATTCCTGCGTACCCACCATCGCCAGGAGCGGCTCCTCATCGTGATACAGGCTGTCGGCTGCAGAGAAGGGAATGAACGTCGGATCGAAAATCGCCGGGATTGCCCCCGGTTCGAGCACGGTGTACATAGTATCGCCCTGAATCAGAGTCTTGACCGGTTCCGGTCGTTTCGGTTTGTCGCTGTCTTCGGCTGCGACTGAAGCAGATACGAGTAAAAGGCAAATCAGAACAGCGACGAGGCGCTTGACCATAGATCCTCCTGTGAATTTTCAACGTGCGGCACATTAATAGAACCAGTATCAAGGCAACAGAGGTCCCGTGTCCAGCTTAATCAAATGAAACCTACTAACTGCAATGTCGTAAATAGGGGCAGATAGATAGCTGTGTACGGTAGGGCTAAGGGAGTACCCATGAAGAAAGTTTTCACGATACTACTCGCATTCACGCTCCTCTTCAGTTTCACATCGGCGGCGTATGCCGGAGACAAGACGGTCCGCATTCATGAGCACAAAGATGACTGGAACCTTGATCTATCCAGTCTCAACAAGTGCCACATCGAAGACGTAGCGATTGAACTCGACGGCAAGACGATTTACATCAATCACGAGTTCGAAGTTGACGACGAGATCGAAATCAACCGCGACTACGAGCTGTTCCTCAACGGTGATCAAATCGACCTGAACGAAGATCAGCAGGCTCTCGTGACCGAGTTCTATGAGACGACGGTCGAGCTTCAGAAGTTTGCCAAGAAGATCGGTTGGGAAGGTGCCAAGATCGGTGTTGAAGGCGCCAAGTTGGGCATCAAAGCCATCGGTGGCCTGTTTAAGATGTTGTTCACCAGTTACGACGAAGATGACTTCGAGGACGACATGGACCGCGAGGCTAAGGTGATCGAAGCCAAGGCGGAGCGTCTCGAGAAGAAGGCCGAAGTGATCGAAGAGATGGCCTACGAGCTCGAAGATCTAACGATCGAGCTGTTTGACCAAATTCCCGAGCTGAAAAAGCTCGACTGGATTGAGTGACTCAATCCAATCCACCCGACGAACAAGCCGGCGAACACTCGCCGGCTTTTTGTTTTGCCGAGCCCAAACCGAAATGCCGAAATAGTCTTTGCGAGCGAAGCGAAGCAATCTAAAGCACGAGTCTATAGATTGCCGCGGCCCTTTGGGCCTCGCAATGACTCGACGTTCGGCTTCTAATCCGTGGTTGGCGTACGTCCTCGTGCGCCAACAGCGTACTTGTAGGTCGGGTTCCGGGGTTTGAGAGCGTCAGCGAGCCTGAGTAGAAACCCGACACGGCCGACCTCAAAGGTCCCCCCGAATTGAATGAGATTAGAAATGTCGGGTTTCTCTGTTTGCCTTCGGCAAACATCGGAACGCCGACCTACAAGAAAAACCCACCCTGGGAAGGGTGGGCCACGAAGGACAATATATACACAAGGCGGTTACACCAGTGAGTCATTCCTGCGAAGGCAGGAACCCAGGCAAGTTGCGGATGGCTGCCGATTGCATTCAAGCTGAACGTTACCCTGGAAACCCGAGGCAAGCCTCGGGCCACACCACCGGAACTTTCTGTAGGGCGGCTCCGTCCCCGGTGCCGCCATTAGTCAACAACAGGGATTGATGGCGAGACCGAAGACGGACTCGCCCTACGGAGCTCAGGGGGGAGATTGCCGCGGCCCTTCCGGCCTCGCAATGACTCATAGCAGCCTGTACGGTCTTCTTGTAGGTCGAAACCCCTGGTCGGCGGTAGCCGACTTGCGAAGCGAGGTTTCGACAACCTCTTAATCCAGCCTCGCGATGGCGTCGATCATCAACTTGGCACCCTTGGGTAGTGCCGCTACCGCAACCGCGGCGCGGGCCGGTGGGTCGTTGTCGAAGAACGTTCCGTAGACTTCGTTGACGGCCACAAAATCGTTGATATCGGCCAGATACATCGTTGTTTTGACAACATCGTACAGCGAGCCGCCCGAGGCCTCCATAACCGCCGCCAAATTGGTGAGTACTTGCTTACATTGCGCGGCAGCCGTCTCCCCTACCAGTTCGCCCGATCCCGGATCGAGGGCTATTTGCCCGGAGCAAAAGACCATATTCCCACCGCCCGAGATGATCGCCTGAGAATAGGGCCCAATCGCAGCAGGGGCTTTATCAGTGCCGGTAACTTTCTTCATGATATCCTCCAGTGTTTGGAAGAAATAAAGGGGCGGGATGAGTGATTCGCAATGGATATGTGGTACTGGCGGCACCGGACCGGTGGCCCGACGCTTGCGTCGGGTCTATTGCACACGCTACGCAACAGAAAGGCGGCACCGAAAACAGCGCCGCCCAACATTGTCCTCGTCTACGCAGTGGTAGAGATCTCTGTCTTTGTGGTCGTGAATCGCCGCGTCGCGAAGCGGTAAGAGTGTCCATGACACCGGCACCGAAGACGGAGCCGCCCTACGAGAATCGGCAGAACCCGAAGCGGGTTCTTCCCTACTTAAGCTGTGTGGCAGGTCTCGGGGAGACCGGCCCTACTAAGACTCATGCGTGTCGGGACCGCAAGGGTCCCGACCTGAAATAGACCGATAACTAGCCGAAGTTCTTGGCTACGAAATCCCAGTTGACCAGGTTCCAGAAGACCTCGACATACTTCGGTCGGGCATTGCGATAATCGACGTAGTACGCATGCTCCCAGACATCGCAGGTCAGCAGCGGCGTCTTGCCCTCGGTCAACGGACAAGCCGCATTGGAGGTGCTGACGATCTCGAGATTGCCCGAACCATCTTTGACCAGCCAGGCCCAGCCGGAACCGAACGTGGTGATAGCGGTCTGAGAAAACTTCTCTTTGAAAGCATCGAAGGATCCAAAAGCCTTGTCGATGGCTTCAGCCAGCGCACCGGTCGGAGCGCCGCCGCCGTTCGGATTCAGGCAGTTCCAGTAGAAGGTGTGGTTGTACACCTGAGCCGCGTTGTTGAACAGGCCGCCGGAGGATTTCTTGATGATGTCTTCCAGCGAGGCATCGGCGAACTCGGTGCCTTCGATCAACTTGTTGAGGTTAGTCACATAGGTCTGATGGTGTTTCCCGTAATGGTACTCCAGGGTCTCTTCTGAGATGTGCGGGGCCAAGTCGCCCTTGGCATACGGCAGGTCGGGTAGTTTGTGCTCCATGATCCTCTCCTTGTATCTGTTTATCCCACTATTCGCGCTGATTTCTAACCTGGTATCGCTGCACAATACGGCGCTCAAAAGGCGATGTCAATAGTCCAAGTTTGAAGGCTCGAAAAACCGCTTGACTGCCCCGCGGGACGGCGTATATTGGCACTTACTGACTCTTAGTAAGTTACTTACTGATGGTCAGCAGCAGAACAGGAAGTGGTATGGGAATCAGGGAACGAAGAGAACGAGAGAAGGCCAGAAGGCGGGAGGAAATCCTCGATGCCGCTGAAAAGTTGTTCGAAACCAAGGGTTTAGCGGAAACGACCATGGACGAAATCGCTGCCAGGGCTGAGATCTCCAAAGCTACCATTTACCTGTACTTCAAGTGCAAAGAGCACTTGTACTTCGGGCTCGACTATCGTGGCTCTCAAATCGAAAACGAGCGCTTCCGGCTGGCCGTAGCCTCGGAATCCGTGGGGCTCGACCAGGTGCTGGCGATCGGGAGGGCCTATTGTCAGTATGGTCTCGACTACCCCACCTATTTCTGGGCCAAAACCCGAACCGGTAAGGTTTCCCCAGAGTTGGTCCAGTCGCTTCAGGATGATCCCATGGCCGGGCCTTATCAACAACTCATGATGGAAAATCACACGATATTGGCCAATGCGGTAGAACGCGGGATTGGCGACGGATCGATCCGTCCCGAACTCGACACTCGTACCACTTCGCTGGTTCTCTGGGCCGAAGCCAACGGAGTCGTTGAGTTGATACTCACCCGGGGAGAAATCCTGGCACAGACTTTGGGTCGCACGCCCGAAATGATTATCGAAGGCTACATAGACAGTACCAAGCATTCCCTAAAAACTTAGAAAACTAGCGAAGAGGTAGTATGAAGAGCATAGGCGTTTGCCTTCTACTCACGGTCCTGGCTGTTACCGGCTGGGCACAAACCGATCAGAACCAACCGCCCAAATCGAAGCACGGTTCCATTTCCGGAATCGTGCTTGACGGAGCCAACAAGGCCCCAATAGTCGGTGCCTCGGTGCTGATCCAGGACACTAACACGGGAGCCGCGACCGATCCCGAAGGGCGCTTCACGATCGACAAACTGGCGGTCGGCAACTACATCTTGCGTATCAGCAGCGTGGCTCACGAGCCGAAGATGGTCACCGACGTCATCGTGCGGTCAAGTCGTATCACCAATCTCGAAGTCGAGTTGAAACCGATTGCTATCGCCACCGCCGACATTAAAGTTACGGCCGGCTATTTTGTCGAGGACGACGATCAACCCACTTCGTCAACAACCTTCTCAGCCGAGGAAGTACGTCGTGCCCCCGGTTCCGCCGGCGATGTCAGCCGCGTGATGCATGTCCTGCCGAGTGTCGCCCGTGTAACCGACGAGTTCAACTCTCTGGCAGTGCGCGGGGGGAATCCTTTCGAGACCGGATTCTACCTCGACGGTGTCGAAATCCCCAATATCAATCACTATCCCCTTATGGGCACCTCGGGCGGCCCGATGGGATTGATCAACACCGACCTGATCAGAAATGTGACCTTCTCCGCCGGCGGGTTTGGCGCCTCTTTTGGCGACAAGCTGTCCTCGGTGCTGCAGTTGGAATACCGCGAGGGCAACCGCAAGGAGTTCGACGCTCAGCTTGACATGAGTCTGATCGGATTCGGCGCCGTGGCCGAAGGTCCGCTTCCGTCGAAAAAGGGTTCGTGGGTAGTTGGCGCCCGTAAGAGCTACCTCGATCTACTGGCCGAGATGATCGACATGGATGTTGCCCCGCGGATGGACGACATCCAGGGGAAGATTGTTTACGACCTGTCCAAGAGAAGTCAGCTGTCGCTGATCGGCGTGTTCGGAGCTGATTATGTAGACTATCCCAAAAGCCAGGCCCTGACCGACGGCGGTACCGACTACGGTCTTACCGAAGGCCGCGAGTATGCACTGGGTGCTTCCTGGAGGTGGTTGTATTCTGAACGCGGAGTCTCTACCACTATCCTGTCCATGCAGGGCGTCAAGTACCACGGTGTTTATCGCGAAACCAACACCGAGAGATTACTGATCGACAACAACTCTCTCGAGCAGGCCTTCCAGTTGCGCAATCTCACTGAGTACAGCCTGAGCGACCGGCACCAGGTCAGTTTCGGATTCGACGCCAAGCAGGTCGTCAACGACTACAACCATTTTTCGGCGGAGTTCACCAACTCGGCGGGACAACTGGTTCCGGAACGTCTGATCGACGACAAGTATGAGTTTGCCAAGTTTGGATTCTTCGCCAACCATACCGCGTATCTCACGGGCCGACTGACTACCACATATGGAATCCGCCTGGAATCTTTCGAGCCGACCGATGAGCTACACGTCGCTCCTCGCTTCTCGCTCTCCTATCAGTTGGCCAAGCGCACCAAACTGACCGGCGCCGCCGGGCTCTACTATCAGTCGGTGCCGGCTCTGTTCACGGCAACTCGTTCGACCGAGGCACACCTCAAGGACCCGCGTGCGACCCACTTCGTCCTGGGGGTGGAGCAGCTTCTTCGCGATGACACCCGTCTTACAGTCGAAGGCTACTACAAAAAGTACGAGGACTTCCCGCTCGACCCGGAGCAGCCGGAACTGTTCATTCTGGACGAGACCACCAACCAGACTTCGGTGCTGCGTTACGATTCCCTGTTGAGCGAAGGCGAAGCGGAGTCCTATGGCGTCGAGTTCACCCTGCAGAAGAAACTGGTCCAGGGCATCTATGGAATCGTGAGTGGTTCGCTGTCGAAGTCACGCTACAAGGACTTCAACGGCGACTGGCGAAACCGGTTGTTCGATAATCGCTATATCATGACAATCGAGGGTGGCTACAAGCCGAATCAGTCCTGGGAGTTTAGCAGCCGCTGGATTATCGCCGGCGGGACGCCCTATACACCGATTGATGTCGCTTTGTCCGACAGTTTGGGCTGGGCGGCCTACGATATCACGAAGGCCAACGAGCTACGAAACCCGGCCTATCACTCCCTCAATATCCGGGCCGATCGCCGTTTCCACTATCGCGGCGCAAACTTGATTGTCTTCCTGTCGGTGTGGAACGTCTACGACCGGAAGAACGTCGCTGCCCGATACTGGGATGCCGAGAAACGGGAAGTGGCCGAACGCTATCAGTGGCGGATGGTGCCGATTCTGGGATTGGAGTATGAGTTCTAGAGCCAACTAGTTCTTGCCGAGGAGGCGGTCGTTGGCCCGATCAAGAATGGTTTCGGAACTGCTGGCGGTGATGGGAATAAGGTCGGCTTTGAGACCTGACTTTTCCAGACGTTGAACCGCGGCGAGTACCATGCCGGCCTCCTCCTCGGTCTTGAGATCGAGTACCACGACCCCGCAAGTGGAGGCATCGCAGCAGAGCGGATCGATATCGGCTTCGTAGAGACCGAGACTGTACAGGAGGTCGCACATCATTTCATCACTGCATGCAATCTCTTCATCAACACCGGACAAAGAGAGATTGTAACCCACCGTTTCCTGCCAACTGAACGGGACCAGGGCCAGCGCCAGCACGAGCGTGACCAGGGCCGACGAAAGGGCCAAACGAAGTCGCGGTCGGCGGCTGTAGACTTTGGGGACCTCACCTCGCGCGAGGCGTGATTCCACCAGCTTGCGTTGTGACTCGAGCGGACGCATGTCGAGTTCATCATCGGAACGACCCGACTCCAGAGCGATATTCAGAGTCCGCACGGCCTGAGCCTCGCGACGACAGGACTCACAGGTTTCCAGGTGTTGGGCCAACCCTTCTTCTACCTTCCCCCCGTTAGAATCCTGCATCATCTGCTCTATTTGAGCCCGGGCTTCGCGACAGCGCATGCTTCCTCCAAGCCGATTAGTTCTTCTAAAACCAGACCGTTAGCGTTGCGTCCGGATTGCTCCAGAATCGCTCTTACGGCCTTCTTCATTCGTCTTCGGGCCCGAAACAACCTCGCCTTGATCGATCCCTCGCTCATGCGATAGAGATCGGCGATCTCGGCGATCGACCATTCCTGCAACTCATGCAACGTAACCAGGGCGTGTTGTTCCGGTGTCAGAACGGCCATCGCCCGGTGCAGCCATCGTTTGGTGGCATGCTCGCGGCTCGGGTCGGCCCCGATCAACTTCTGCTCCACTTCAACCGTCATCGGCCTTCGCCGCTTAAACCAGGGGGCCCGACAACTGCTGGTATAGGTGTTCACGATGCTGCGATAGAGCCAGGGACGAAATGACTCGCGATCGCGAAGCTGGTCGAATTTCCTGAGAGCGTTGACGAGGGTATCCTGAAACAGGTCGTCACCTCGATCTCGTTCTCCGGCAAGTTTGCGGCAAAACATCATGGCCCTTTTGTACTCCGGCTCCAGGTACTGCCAGAACAGCTCTTTCTGTTCCTGTTTCATCCGCATAAATGACGTCTTGAACTCGTTTTAGGTTACGCTCCGGGACTCATATTTGATACAACCCATACCGAAGGCGGTTCAGGCCGGTTCCCGGTAGATTTGCACCGGATCAACATCGATGCCACTCTTGTATAAGAGCTAAATCGTTGATAAGGAGTCAAATATGAAATCATTGCTGATAATCACTCTAGTATCTCTTCTGTTAGTATCGGTCGCTATATCGGTTGAGAAGACTACCTCTCCTCTGAAAGCGGCCCTGGGCGAAGAGAAGTTTGTCGCGTGCGGACTGGATCGACTGGAACCTGAGGAGCAGGAGCATTTGCACGGTTTGATCTTCCAAAGTCCGGAAATCAGCTGGGTAGAAGAGTCGGCCGTTCGGCACCTGATCAAAGAAGGTTTCGAGGAGATACACGTCGTGGGAGCCATCGATCATGAGGATCACAGCCACGAGAGACTGCTCCTGGTGATGCACAACTACGAGATATACACCATGGACCCGCCTCTGGGTCATGATTTGCCGGAACCCGGGAGATACCTCGCCAAGATCGGATCGGCCCATTGGACAATTCTCCTTCGCAACGGCGAGGAAGCTAGCTATTGGACGAAAGATGTCGGGAGATGAAGCGCTCAGTTCTTGGGATACCCGGTTTCGTTGCGAATCGCCTGGTAGTCAGGAAGTTGACGCCAATCCCGGAACCAGCTGCTCTTGAGCATAGCATCAAGGACATCGCAGGACACCGGGTCGATTTCCACGATTTCAAAACCGGCCGAGAAGGTCCCGGCAAGAAGCGACGACTGGCTGGGCATATTCCAGCGGCAGAGGGCCTCGAAGTGGATTTCCTCGGCTGCCTTGATCGGCTGCGGAAGGCGTAGTTGCATGGCGTAGGTCTTGCCTACCTCGGGAGATTCATTGCAGAGGAGTCTTAGACCGCGAGAGGTGATATCCACCAGGCTGCCGATCAGCTTCTGCGTGTGACAGCTGTAGACCTCCAGGTAGTTGACGGGACGAAGACGATCCGACGATCGGCTCTCTGTTTTGGATCTGGGCGTATCCTGCAAACCGAAGCTCCCTAGAAGGATATTCTTTTCCTTACTGGTTTCTTCGGCAGCAATGGCTTTGCCATTTAGAGCCGCCTCGCCGGTCTTAACCAATACCTGCCGTAAATGGCTTGATCGAAGCTCCAAATTGGCTATAATCAATCAGAGTCCACTCACGCCCGATATCAAAGGAATCATCATGCCCGACAAACCAGAGTTTGACATCGTAGCTGTTCACAAGTACTTCTCGGCCCATTGCTTCAACGCCGCGTGGGACTTGATAGAGAAGACCAATCGAACGGCTGAAGAGGACGAAGAAATGATCCGACTCTGCCAGACTTCGATATATCACTGGACCCAACGCGAAGATTGCACCGACCAGAGTCTTTCGATTGGCTTCTGGCAAGCCTCAAGAGCTCATTCCCTGCTGAATAGCGCCTCTGAGGCCGAAAAATACGGTCAGTTGTGCCTGGATAAATCCAAGGACCTGGACAAGTTCTTTCTCGGCTATGCCTACGAGGCCCTGGCCCGCGCAGCCATGGTCACCGGCGATGCGGGCAGCATGAACGACTATTTGGAGAAGGCACGAGAATGTGTCGGACAAGTCGAGGATGAGTCGTCGAAGAAAATGCTCGTGGACGACCTCGACGGAATCAAGCTCTAGGCAAAAAAAACGGCTCCTCCTGGGAGCCGCTTGGAGCATCTTAAACGCTCGCCTTGGTTGGCGCCAAGACAGCTGCGTATTTTTTGTCCTCGCCCATAATATGGTCGGTCAACCATTGCGACAGGAAGTTCATAGTCTTGGCCGACATCCCAATCTTGCCAGATTCAAAGTCGGTCTTGAGATCCTGAGCTTTGGCCAAAAAGAGTTGATGGATCGTCCGGTGATCAGCCAGACCAGGGAAGCTGGCCTGCTGCATCAGGCGTTCTTCGTAGGCAAAATGGGTGTGGGCATAAGCGATCATTTCCTTGAGGATCGCTCCTAACACATCATTCCCTTTGCCCTGAAGCATGGCATCGTTGAGGCGGTTCATCATGTCAACCAGCTTCTGGTGCTGCCTATCGATGTCTGGCATCGATACGCTGAGCTTGTCGCTCCATTTGATTAAAGGCACTGTAGCCTCCTTTTCTTGGACATTAAATGTCGATTATCCGCACTTTCCCTTTCTATCGACAGTTTTCGCAGGGTGTTTTAATCCAGAATATCCGTTCTGAACGAGAAAAGGCAGGTCCCGAAAGACCTGCCTCTGGATTCTCAGCGACTTGCCCTATTCGCAGGGGAAGGGTGGCGGCCCTCCCAGGAAAAAGAAGTTCACGAGATAGACGACGTCCGAAATATCGGGGAAGTACTCGCCACTGGCGTTGACATCCGCTTCGAGGTAACAAACGGCGGGATCACCTCCGAGGAAGAGGAAGTCGACCATGGCCACGATGTCGGAAATGTCGACGGCCGGCGGGTAATCGTGGGTGAAGTCTCCGCGCATCACACAACAGGATTGGGACCATCTCTTGACTTCCACAATCCCCCGGTCCCGATTCGATCCCTGCCCCACAATGAACTGTAGTTTGACATATTGGCTATCCCCCGGAGCCATATCGAACGGACCTGACGTGAGCAACATGCGACGATCGGCGGCATCGACATCGAGCCAGCCGGTGCCGGCCAGGGGATCTCCCGAGTAGGGGTAGCTGGTCGGGAAACCATCGTAAGTGTAGGGGTCTCCGAAGACGTCGGATCCTGTAAGGTAGTTGTAGGTCTCTTCATAGTAGTTAGGGTCCATGCCGCCCAGGAACATTTGGAAGCCGGTCATCGGTAGGTTCTTGTGTTCCGGCACCAGCTCGGGTCCAAACACGGCGTAGTCTCCGGGCGAAGGTACCAGCGGTCCACGGATAACCCGGAATCCGATCGCCGGGACCTGACTTCCGAACTTCTCGTCCACCTGGTTATAATTGTAGCAATAGGCGAGACTCAAGGTGCTGTCACAACCGGTGAGGTCGTCGGTGTGACTCCCCAGATCCGGATCAACCCAAAAACCAAAGTACATGTTCTCGATGTGATTTCCGCCGTGGTTGTAAAGCTTGTACTCAAAGTTGATGATGTTGCCTTCTCCGCCCACCGCAAGCTCAACGTAATCCGGCGAAGAGAAGTAGAAAGTATCAACCGGCGAGTTAAGGGTGTCGGAGACGCTCTGGAAACGAACATGGGTACCCTCAGCCGGAGCGGAAGTCAGTCCGGAGGAGTCCTGGAAGACAATCCGGCCGAGCTGGGAGCCTATGGCCCAGTCCCAGGGTAATGCAGATGCAGCAGGTTCGACATATGGGACTTCCGTCACATAGATTCGGTCGCCGTAACTCCAGATATCATTTCCGTCGCGGTCGATGAAGGCGAGATTGACCCGTTGGTCGTCGTGGGGTGACGCTATATCCGAACCCAGATTCCAGATTTCGAACGGGAGGCGATCCGGCTGAAGTAGATCGTCGTAATAGCTGTAATAGTTAGAGCCGCCCGATGTAAACCGGAACTCCCAGTTGTCAGTGGTCATGTTCCACCGCCAGTTGAGGTAGCAGTTATCTTCCTCGGTAAGGTAACCAACATACCAGTCGCCGGTCGAGTTGAGTGATTTATTGACATTTACAGGCGGAAAGACTGAAACCTCGAGGATCGACTCGATGGTCACGCAAGGAGCATCGACGGCAATAGAGATTCCATCGACTTCAACGGGGGTGCCGCTCTGATCGGTCTGGTTCTGGAGAGCAATCGTTCCCGCGGTGACATTCTCAAGATGCCAAACTCGTCCCAGAGTTGGATGGTCCTCGAATACTACCCGATAATCGTCCCCGGTTGCGACAAGAGGATCGACCACCCGAACTGTGGCACTTCCCTGCCCATAGATATTGGTGTTTTCGGCTTCCATGAGCGGCGAAATCAGGAGTTGCTCCTGACCTTCGCTGTCGGAGGCATAGGCGGTGAGCTGGACCTCCACACCAAGAGGAGCTGTCTCTCCGGAACTGTTGCTGTGTAACGACGGATCGGCGTCGTTGAAGACTGTCCAGAGAGTCTGATCACCCGGGCACCAGGGACGGCCGTGATCATCGATCGGGGCGCCCTGTTCGATCGGCCACTCGAGATAATCCGTGTTGGGATTGGTCTGCAAACTGTCCTTGTAGATCTTGTATACGCGGTAGCTGGGATCAGTCGCATAGTCCGGGTCAAAGGTCCAGACGGTGTCCGGTCCGTTGATCGAGACAATCTGGCTCATCGGACCGGGTGCATACTCGGAGTCGTACTCTGCCACGGCAATACGGATTTCCCCGTTTACTGTTCCCCCGAGCCAGGGACCGGCAGCATAAACCACAGGTATATCTAGTAGCCCCGATTCGATATCCGCGTTGGTCCGGTAGGGATAGAAGCCTCCAAAATCCTTGTCGAACACGCCCGTTTGGTCGCGTCCAACAATCCCGTGGCTGGTGATAAACATGAGGATGTTGTTGGCGTTGATGTACTGGTCTTCATCGAAGACGCGCGAACCGTTCAGCGGCTTTGTAGACTTGGTCGGATTTGGTTCGAAATCGTCTGAAGACGCACCTATTGCTGAGGCCACCAGAAGCAGAACCGCAAGAAGCGACAAAACAGCTTTCATGTCTAAGACCTCCCATCAGCCCGCAGTGCCGAAGTATAGATAAGTTTATCTAGTAACAAGATACCGGGAGGGTCGGTTCTGTCAAGGCATAACAAACAGGTCACTTGCCCGTTCAGGTTCGGGGCCCTCACCACTGCATACGAACTTTAGACGTTTACACAAATCGCGTCATCTAATGGAATTGTCGACCCTGTCTGGGATTGGATGAAGCGGGTCGCAAACTAAAAGGCCCGCCTGATTAGGGCGGGCCTTCGGTAGGATATCCGATGATACGAACTTACATGTCCATATCGCCAGAGTAGCTATCAGTATGTTTGGGATCGACGCGAAGTCGATACTGTGCCGCCCAGTCTTTCATGCCGTCCTCGGCATAAGGAGCGGCGTCTTCGGCATAGATCAAATCCTGATCTTCAACACCGTTGAGCCAGTAGTAGGTCCAGGCACCCTGCTGAAGATCGGGTGCGTCGTAGGAGTTCTTGCGGTTGGATGCGGTAGCCATGAAGGTACCGGACTCAACGTCGCTGTGGAATCCGCCAATCACGCAGGCATCGATAGTGACCAGCTTCTTGGTGCAATCGACCTGGTTAAATGAGGACATAAAGTAGCCGTGGGGAATGTAATACAGGTCAGCCGAAATGAGCGCTGAGCCATCGGATGACTTCATCCCGTGACCGGAGTAGCAGAAGGCAACTTCGTCACCCGGTTCGGCCTGGGCGATCAACCAGTCGACTCCATCCATGATGTTGTTGGCGGTAGCCTGAAGGTCCAGATCCATTTGCACCGTGAAACCTTCGGCCTGCAGCCAAGCTTTCATTGCCCGGGCATCATCATCGCAGAACTGCAGATCGTTGGCGGTGCCTTCATAGTTGGAAATACCGACGACGTAGGCGTACTTATTGGCGGGATTGGGATTGGGATCACCACCCGGATCCGGGGGCGGCGGGGGCGGTTTCTTGTAGGCGACACCGGTATTCGGCAGCGAGAGAGTGTAGGCGGCCACAACGTCGGGCGGGCGCGTCTCGATAAACTGCGGACGCTCAACCAGTTGGATCGAATGATCGACGGTTGGGCCGGAGTCAGTCTTGGTCGGCGGTGCCTGGTCACATCCAAAGACCAGCAACAGCGCCATCACAGCCAACATCAATGCTAGCAAGTGTCTCATCAGGGCTCCTGCGTTAGAGTGGTGGGGTTTTACGCGGTCACCCTATAGAGGGCTCTTCTATCCCTTATGATACGTAAAAATGGATAACTAAAGCCTTATTGACTCTGGCAACTAAGCTCTTGTGTTTGATGCAACCTTAGGCGAGATTCAGGCAATGCTAACGAGTCCCGTTCTGTTCACACTCGGCTACCAGGGTCGAACGATTGATCAAGTCATTGACCTGTTAACCAGCAGCACTGTCACACTGTTGATAGACATCCGCCGCGACGCTTACTCCCGCAAGCCCGGATTCACGGGCAGCGAGCTGAGGCGAGCAATCGAAGCGGCCGGAATCGAGTATCGCCATGTACCCGAGCTGGGAATTCCGAAAGAGAAACGCGCCCAAGCGAACTCTCTCGAATCGACCAAGGCTGTTTTGGATTGGTATGAGGACGAGTATCTACCCACCGTCGACCATTACATTCGAGATCTCGCCAAACTGATATCGGCCGAACCCTCGGCTCTCATGTGTTTCGAGTCCGAACCGGCTATGTGTCATCGGTCGCGACTGGCCGTCGTCCTGTCGAAAACCACCAGCATGCAGATTGTCGACTTGTAGGCGGCCTCCACATTTCGGTTGGCATCGCATTTCGGCCGTCGTATCTTAGCGATATGTACGAAGAGATCGCCAAAGTTGTGCGAAACTGCGGTAAGATTGCCGTGCTTACCGGTGCCGGCATTTCGGCCGAATCGGGAGTGCCTACTTTTCGTGGCAAAGAAGGGTTGTGGGGAAAGTTCCGTCCCGAAGAACTGGCCACTATGGACGCCTTCATGGCCAACCCCGAAATAGTCTGGGAATGGTACAATTGGCGCCGCCAGTTGATCGGCGAGGTGCAGCCCAATCCCGGCCATTACGCCCTGGCCGAGCTTGCATCTGAGATAGATGATTTCTCGCTCATCACTCAGAATGTCGACGGTCTCCATCGGGCGGCTGGATCCAGGGAAGTTCTCGAACTGCACGGCAACATCATGTTCAACAAGTGCGTGAAATGTAATCGCCGGGCGCCGGAGGATATCGATATCGATCCTTCCAATATCCCGGCCTGCGAGCATTGCGGCGGATCTCTTCGACCTGATGTCGTCTGGTTCGGTGAAATGCTCGACCGGGAGGTCATATCCGAAGCCTTCCGGGCGGCCGAAACCTGTGAGCTGTTCTTCTCGGTGGGCACCTCGGCGATTGTTCATCCGGCCGCGTCGCTGCCGATCTCTGCAAAGCAAGCGGGAGCTACTTTGATCGAGGTCAATCCCGAGCGCACCCCCCTGTCCGACCTGGCCGACTACTATCTTGCCGGCCCTTCCGGCGAAGTCCTGCCTCAAATCCTGGAAGCTCTTCGGGAGCATTCGTGAGCCTCAAACTCCACCGTGAAACGGACGACATGAATTCTAGTATAAAGACCGGGCGAAACAGGAAGGCAGTTTCTTTGATCTCGCGGGCCGGAAGTACCAGACGAATCATATTCCTCCTCACGACGGCACTGGTCGTGATGTTGTCGACCAGCTGTGTCTATTACAACCTGTTCCACAACACCAAGAAGGAGTTCTACACCGCCGAGAAGGCCCGAAAGAAATCTCGTACCGGCCAGGGAAACGTTTCTTCGTATCGCAAGGCTATCGATAAGTCGCTAAAGCTCATCGAACTGCACCCCAACTCCAAGTACTACGACGATGCCCTGTATATCCTGTCCGTCTCCTACTATCACACCGGACAGTTCTCCAAATCGGAACGCCGGGCGCGTGAGCTTTTGGCCAACTACCCAGAGTCGAAGTACATTCGTGACGCAACTCTCTACATGGCCAAGTCCAAGCTGGAACTCCGCGACATCGAGGAGGCCATGGAGATTTTTGAGGACATTTTCGAAGCCAACTACTCCAAGGAGTTCAAAGCTGAAGCTGCCCTAGCTCTCGGAGATTATCACCACAATAAGGGTAATTACGAAGAAGCCCGACCCTATCTCCTCTCTTTGAGAGACTCGCTCGGAACTCAAGAAGACGGTTTGGTGTCGCAGATGTTGCTGGCCGACGGACTCTATGAGCGCTATCGCTTTGCCGATGCTCTCGAGGCTTACCTGCAGGTCCTCGGATTTGATGCTCAAGATGACGACTACTATAAGGCATTGACCCGCGCGGCTGATTGCTGCTACCAGTTGCAGCGGATCGAGGACGGTCACGCCTACCTGGAACGTTTGATCAACGACGATATCTACTTCGATTCTCTCGGCGTGCTCAAGCTGGCTATGGCCGAAGGATACGAAGTCGATGAGGACATTCCGGCGGCGGAGATTCTTTACACCGAGGTGGTCGAAGAGGATACACGCCGCAATCGCAAAGCCGAAGCCTATTGGCGCATGGGGTTAATCCAGCAGTTTGAGTATGATGACCTGGAGCAAGCCAAGATTTATTACGACTCTGTGGTGGCGTTGGGGCGGTCGACAGACATCGGCAAGCAGGCCTTGAAACGGTCCTCGGATATCGGCAAGATTACTGACTTCGCTCCCACTCTGGTGATTGATTCGACAACCACCCAGGAAGCCATCGATGATGCCGCCTACACTCAGTATCTGTTGGCAGAGTTGTACTGGTTCAATCTCGACAAGCCGGACACGGCGATGTTGGAAATGCAGTACGTCATCGACTCCTTTCCCACAGCCTATGATACGCCCAAGGCGATCATTGCCCTCTCGCAGATGGTTCGAGAATACGATCTGGATACGGCGCGGGCGGACAGCCTGCTTTACTCTGTGCTTGAGGATTACCCCAAGTCGGACTATGTGCCAGAGGCGCTGGAAATCCTGGGATTAAAGGGTACCGCAGCCGACACCGGCTACGCCCAACTGTACTTCGACCGGGCCGAGCAGTTCCTGGCCGATCTCGATATGCCTGACTCGGCAAAGATCGAGTACCAGCGGGTCGTCGACAGATTCCCTGACTCCAAGTACCATCTCCATGCTCAGTTTGCAATCCTCTGGATCGAAGACAACTACTTCAATCCGGGCGATTCCTCGGTCTATTTTGCCTACAACGAGTTTGTGGACTCTTTCCAGGGAACGGAGTGGGCAACGGTCGCCCAGAGCATTACCCAGTATCGACCCAGCCGCCGACCTACCGAGGTTGAGGGCGAGGAGGGGGACACTCTCCCGCCCGGGGATGAGTATGCTGTCAACGATCAGGCCCCCGGACGCGCTGCTGATGTCCTGGGCGAGGACGCCGGATCATTGTCCGAATTCGAGGACGCGATCTACACCGACCCCACCGGTGGCCGGGCGCTCCTGTTCACGCAAGATCCGATCAGAACCGACGAGAAATTCGAGTATCCTCAAGAAGCGTACTTCGACAAGTGGGAAGGTGACATCTATATTCAAATCCTTCTTGATTTTTCCGGCGAAGTTGAGGATTATGAGTTGAAGACTCGCGCTCCCAACGATGTAATCAACGAGCGCATTGAAATGCATATAACCACGTCTCAATGGGACGTGACAAGGATACCGACCGAATTGCAGGGCGGCTGGCTGGTTTACAAGTTCGCCGTGCGATTGCCGGACCACTTACGATGACAAAGCCCGCGTGCGAAACCGCACTGCTGACAAAACGACGCAACCTCAAGAACGGTTATTATTCCTATACTTTCGGTCCTTTCCGCGCCGCCGGAAAATGCCGACCGGGCCACTTCCTTCATATCAAATTGCCTTGTAGCGATGTCTTCTTCCGTCGCGCTTTTTCGGTAGCCTCGGCCAATCCCGAGAAACAGGAGTTGGAAGTCATCTTCAAGATTTTTGGACGAGGCACTCGACACATGAGCCAGATGCGGCCGGGAGATCCGATCGACATCCTGGGGCCGCTGGGCAACCCGTTCAAGCTGCCTCGGAAGACCGAGACCGCGGTGATGGTCGCCGGAGGAGTGGGTGTACCGCCCTTGCTCTATATGGCCGAGCAGATGGTGGCCAAAGGATATGATCCTAAGAGAATTCGCTTCTTCTACGGCGGTCGCAGCAAAGAGGATGTGATAGAACGCACCCGCATCAAGCGGTTGGGGGTTCATTTCCATCCCATCACCGAGGACGGCTCGCTGGGCGAAAAGGGCCTGGTGACCGGACCGGTCGCGACCTTTATCAAGGATAACCCCGGATGCAAACCCCGACTGTTCGCCTGCGGGCCCGAGGGGATGCTTAAGGCCACCAACGATCTGGGACTTCGTCTGAAAGTTGCAGGACAGGTATCGCTAGAGGCTCCCATGCCCTGCGGCTTTGGAGTCTGCCTCGGATGTATCGTAACTCTGACGTCTGGTGGCCATGCGCGCGTATGTCGTGAGGGCCCGGTGTTTGAAATCGGCGAGGTGGCGCTATGAAACCGGACCTGAGAGTTGATCTGGCCGGAGTCGAATTCGCCAACCCGATCATGACCGCCTCCGGATGTTGCGGCTACGGCGAGGAACTGGCCGAGATCTTCCCCCTCTCCAAACTGGGAGCGCTGGTTACCAAGTCGATCACAGCCGAACCGCGACTGGGTCATCCCCCGCCGCGTACCGCCGAAACCGCCTCGGGCATGCTCAATGCCATCGGTTTGGCCAATGTCGGAATCAATCGCTTTCTAACGGAGAAAGTGCCGTTTCTCAAAAAGCAGAAGACACGCGTCATCGTAAACGTGGCCGGTTCGTCGGAGCAAGAGTATATCGATATTTGCAGCCGCCTCAACGATGTTCCCGAACTGGATATGATCGAACTGAACATCTCCTGCCCCAATGTCGACGAGGGTGGGATGCAGTTCGGTGCCAGTGCGCAGCTTACGGAGAAGGTGGTGAAGGCGGTCAAGAAGGTGTATCATCGTCCGCTGATCGCCAAGCTGTCCCCCAATGTCACGAGTGTGGTTGAAATCGCCAAGGCAGCGGAGCAGGGCGGCGCAGAAGTACTTTCGCTGATCAACTCGCTGGTCGGCACGACCATCGACATCCACACCTGGCAGCCGCGCTTGACCAATAACAAGGGCGGACTTACCGGGCCGTGTGTCAAGCCGGTAGCCTTGGCCATGATTGACGCTGTCTACAGCAACTGCTCGCTGCCCATCATCGGTATCGGCGGATGCTCCACCTGGGAGGACATGGTCGAGTTCCTGCTAGTTGGCGCCAGCGCGGTTCAGGTCGGTACAGCTCTGTTTGTTCAGCCGGAGGCGCCGGTCAAGATTATCGAGGGACTTACTCGATACATGAAATCGAAAAAACTACAGACCTTGTCCGATCTGGTCGGCAAAGTAAGGAAATACTGATGAGCGTCACCTCCCAACTCCGCGACATTCAGAAGAAGAGCGATTCGATCATCTGCCTGGGCCTCGATCTCGATCCCAAGAAGATGCCGGCCGAGTTGGGTAAGACTTCCAAGGGGATGTTCGACTTTGCGACTCGCATCATCGAGGCGACTAAGGACATCGTCTGCGCCTATAAGCCGAATATCGCCTTCTACGAAAGCCTGGGACCGGAAGGCCTGTCACTTCTGGATGTGATTCTCAAACGCGTCCCCGACGATATCCCGATCATCCTCGACGCTAAACGGGGCGACATCGGCAACACCGCCGCCCATTACGCTCAGGCGCTCTTTGGACGTTTTCGGGCTGACTGGGTTACGGTCAATCCTTACATGGGTTATGATTCTATCCGACCGTTCCTGGATTTCCAGGACAAGGGCGTGTTTGTCCTCTGCCTGACTTCGAATCCCGGCTCGAAGGACTTTCAGACTCTCCGTGTCGAAGGCCGCCCGCTTTATGAATTGGTTGCGGAGAAAGTAGCCTACTGGAACAAGGACCAGAATTTCGGCCTGGTGGTCGGTGCCACCGCTCCCGAGCAGTTGAAGTTGATCCGCAATATTGCCGGCGAAATGCCGCTTCTCATTCCGGGTGTAGGCGCCCAGGGTGGATCGCTCGAAAAGGCCGCTCTCGACGGCACTTCTAACTTCACCAGAGTAGGTGTGATTAATGTCTCCCGCTCGGTGTTGTATGCTTCCCGGGAAGCCGATTTTGCTGATCGGGCCCGCGAGGAACTGACCAAGCTGAACAGTGCGGTCGCGGTTCTTCGTAAGAAGGACAACGACGCTCCCCAAGCAGAATCGCAGCCAGGCGAGCAGGCTCAGCCGGCACCCCCAGCCGAAGCGCAACCGGTCGAGCAAGGTCAGCCGGAACCGGAGCAGCCTGCCGAGCAGGCACCTCCGGCCGAGAGCGATTCGAACTAGTCGAGCATCATCTCGAACTCAATCTCATCGTGAAGCGGAATGTCGTAAAACCCCGTCAAAGGGATGGTTGGTTTGATCTGCCTGGAATACTCGAGGGCGCCGATGTGGGTGGCTGCCCAGCGAAAGCCACGCTT
>Ga0180436_10001067_pt1 | contig 27284 bp, 14 predicted proteins | sample SS_ome_2_FD_132434 | JGI IMG/M metagenome (GOLD analysis project Ga0180436, IMG submission 132434) | Hypersaline lake sediment archaeal communities from the Salton Sea, California, USA - SS_3_S_2 metaG | ecosystem: Environmental > Aquatic > Non-marine Saline and Alkaline > Hypersaline >... | reverse complement strand
CTGGACGAGGAACCGGGCATTGCCCAACGATCTATGGGACCGGCGCCCTCGCGACCGGTGATGCGAGGCTTAAGTGGCAACCGGTTGATGATTCTTGAGGATGGTCAGTCTACCGGCGACCTGTCGGCTACTTCGGCCGACCATGCTGTTTCCATCGAGCCCCTCAGTTCGGACAGGTTGGAGATTATCAGAGGACCGGGCGCCTTCCAGTTCGGTTCCAATCCTCTCGGCGGTGTGGTCAACGTAGATCGAAACAGCATCCCTCTTCAGGCGGTGGAAAAACTTGAGGGAAAGTTCAACCTCCAGGCAGAATCGGTCAACGAGGGTGGAGCCGTTGGCGGCACACTGAAATTCCCGGTAGCGAACGTCTCCGTTCACATGCACGCCAGCGGACGGACGACCAACGACATCGGTACCCCCACCGGTCGGCTCACAAACAGCTCGATCGAAAGTCTCGAAGGTTTTGTCGGGGGCAGCTACTTCTTTGAGGGCGGTGTCTTGGGTGTGTCTTTGGGCCGGTACGATTCCGACTACGGGATTCCCGGCGGTTTCCTGGGTGGACATCCTAACGGAGTAGATATCAAGTTGAACCGTGACCAGCTGGACGCGCGTCTGGAACTGAGTATCGGAAAGTCGTATCTTCACCAACTCTCGGTCCGAAGTAACTACAACCGGTATTTCCATGAAGAGCTGGAATCGAGTGACGTGTGCGGCGTTTCCTTTGGTGTGGTGACAACGAGTGTATCCCTACAGGGGCTGATTCAGGAACCTTCGCAGCCCTTCAGATCAATCGTCGGCCTCTACGGCGAGTTTAGAGACTACCAGCAAGGCTGCGTCACGTTCGTACCGAAGACGGAAGAGATTTCTCTCGCCGGATACTACATCCAGGAGTATGACTTCGCGGCCTGGGAGTTTCAATCGGCCCTGAGGTTCGACTACCGGAATATCGTTCCGCAGACAAGAGTGAATCAAACTACGAAAGCTGGGCGAATTGCGGAAAAGTCATTCAGCGGCTTCTCCGGAGGTTTCGCTGCAAGGTACAAGTTCTCCCCAGAACTCGATCTCCGTGCCACTGCCATGGTCACTCGAAATCATCCGGCCACCGAGGAGCTATTCTCCGACGGCCCTCATCTGGCGGCGTTCTCGTACGAAGTTGGCAATGTCGATCTCGAATCTGAGTACGGTTTTGGATTTGATGTTACCGCCAGCTACCACGCGAACTCAATCGAGACCCAGGCTTCACTATTTGTGAACCGCTTCAGCAACTACATCTATCCCCGAAACACGGGCGAACTTGAGTTTGGACCAAGTGAGACCGGATACCTGGTGCGCTATCAGTACGAGGGCCAGGATGCGGTCATGCACGGCGGAGAGTTCAGTGTAGAGGCACCCCTCTATCGTCATTTGCGGTTCGGACTAACCGCCAGTGCCGTGATTGGACACCTTCTTGGGGATGATTCGCACATGCCTTTCATACCTCCCCTTAACGGCAAGAGCTGGCTGTCCTACGAGCGCAAGAACGGCCTTTTGAAACTCACTTTCAGGGTATCGGAAAGTCAAGAGCGGTTGGGTGAGTTTGAGGAGAGAACCGACGGATACGTGCTATTCGATGTGATGTATCGCCGCAACATCGTCACGTCGTCCTTGACGCATAAGATCATACTTGGTGTCGAGAACATCTCGGACGTCGAGTACCGCAAACATTTGTCACGGGTCAAGTCCGTTATGCCGGAGCCGGGTAGGAACTTCAGGCTCGTCTACTCGCTGCTGTTCTAGCTACTTGTTCTACAATCCTACCTCCTCCCAGAACTCTTTCTGTCTTCCTGGCGTCCACTAACCGTCCTCGCCCCAAGATTACTTGATTCGTAACATAGATTGAATTATCCTTGTCATTCAGAGTAGGCAGGACAACGAATACTCTTTGATAGCTGGGATGGGGTACCTTTAGCCAGGCAAGGAATACAACGTCATTCACTACAATGGGAGCTCAGCGGCGGAATGGTCTGTCGTGGCTCATGCATTTGTCCGGTAGAACGGAATTACGGACTCCGAAGTCCCGGGCAAAAGTGCCGGTACATTTACGGTTGCTTGAACGGCAGGACCTGGCCAGGTGGCCATAGGTGCATATAGCTGTGCAAAGTGACCAAGCAAATGAGGAGACTAATGAGAACTCGTGCCGCGGGAGAAGGCTATTCGCTTTTCGATAGCAAGAGGCGAAAGCAGTTGTGTGTAGGGCTATGGGCGACCATAATGATCAGCACGTTTCTGGGATGCGACCACGTGCTGGCACAGTCTGCCGACCAATCGAAGGCTGACCCAGCCCATCTGCTGAAGATCAAGAAAAGCTTCCTCAAGTCACCCAAGTTCATTTTGGGACCGGATACTTGCAGTATTTACACCTTCTGGGGACTCGGATACACGACAGAGGCTACGGCTTTGCTGGAGCAGTATCCTCCGGCATTAAGAGAAGCGCGCAAAGCCCTGCCATACAGCGCCATGTCGCTGGGTGGTAGCATAGCCTTACTGGCGCTTGTCGCTAAGAACTTCCTCGTAACGCTACAAAAGGCGAAGGATGTCAGCGATAATGAATGGATAGAGAATTCCTTCAAGGTGGGCGACATGATCATGATCGGTGCCGCCGGAGCCATTACAATCGTAGGCGGATTGACCAACGCTCACCATTTGAAGAAGAGTGTACGCATGTACAACCATCGTGAAGATCGTAATCCCGGTAGTGAGTACCGGCAAGCCATGGAAGCCGCGAGGAAACGCCAGAGCAGACACAACCGCTTTACCCTTGTCTCAGGAATTAACAGTTCATGGCTTGGGGGAAGCTCGCACACCGAGCTTTCCAGCCGACCAGGTGTCCAGCTGGGGTTAGTCTCTGACTACAAAATCAGAGACAGGGTGGGTTTTCGAACCGGAGCGGTATTAAGTAGTCGCGGCTATCAATCGACTCCCGAGCCATCGTCCAGTAGCACCTCTTCTATCGCTCGCTATCGTCACGATATGGCCTACATTGAGATACCGGCGCTGATCGTACTCACGCCCTGGCAGAACCGATACGAGCCCCACGTCACTCTGGGGCCATCTCTTGCACTCAATATCGCGTCAGGTATTACCAGTTCGACAATCGAAGACCACGTTCCTGATTCAAAAGCCCGTGCACTCGGGTTCGGGCTGTCCTTTGGAGCCGGTGCCAGCATTCCCGACTCACCCCTGGGCATATCTGTTCGCCACTATATGGGGCTCAGAAATCCGCTGCGTGACGCCACTCATCTGGGAGACGCCAAGATGAACTGCACCAGCCTCACCATTTCCTGTAAACTATAGATTTTGACAGACATATGCGACGGAGGAGAAAGATGACATTTCTTAAGAACACTTCGATTACCTTTTGCGCCCTGCTGACCCTTGTGCTCGGTTTTGCAGCCGCAAATGAAGCCGCAGTCAAGTCGGTTCCTGATTCTGAAGCTGCTGCGAGCGCAATTGACAGTTCTGATTGGGCGGCTCTCTACGAGCTGCTTCTGTTCGACAGTCAGGAATCGGCGGAGAACGTTTCTCCCGTCCACCGGATAGTTTTTGGTCACGCCTGTTTGGCGACGGGTCACAACTCGGAAGCGGTGGCAATGTTCTATGCATCAGAGGACAAGCGCCAAACGGAACCGCTCGATGAGTACCTGGTGTGGTGCGAGCAACACGTGACAGACAACTGTCCCGTATCGAGGCGCTATCTTCTCGGTGATGCCCTGGCTCGCAAAGGTCGCATAGCCGAGGCAATCGAACAGTTCGACCTGGTTTTGGATACCGATCCTGACTACACACTCGCTTTGAATTCGCGCGGCGTCACTCGTTGGATCGCATTCCGTATCGACAGTAGCCTCACTGACTTTGAGGTGGGATGCTCACAGGATCTCCTGGCAGCCTGCAGGTCTGACAGCCACTTTGCCGACGGATACGCCAATCAGGGTGTAATGGGATTGGTCGATGCCATAGAAGTTGATCACGCTATGAGTAAGTTTGACAAAGCTATCGAACGTGACAGCACGTTTTGGCTGGCCTACTCGGGCAAGGCGATGATCGCCGGTTCCAAGGGCGATTATGCCAGATTCGAGAAAACCTTGAGAGAAATCGAGAACCGCTCCGGATCCACGCCCTTCCAGATTTTCAACACCGGAAGCACACAGTCCCTGGACAGCCTTGATGCTCGCGGCTACGGCAAGTACTTGAATGCGGTGGGAAACATGGCCTCCGCCATCGACCTGAAAGCCTCGATTAGTACCAGTGGCGTGGGCGTCAGCTTTGACGTCGGCTCGGCCTACAAAGCCGCGGGAAGTGGATTGACGAGCCTGGGAGACAAGATCAGTAGCTTCGACAATCCGGTGGCAAGGGTCGTCGGAGCCGGCGTTAGGGGTGGTGTTTTCATGTTCGTGAAGGGCGGCGCAAATCTTGATATCCTCGAGGAAGGAGTCCCTAGAACGTCGATCACCTGGTTTCTGCTGAACTATCCCGATCCCGGAGCCGAGAGAGGTGACCAGTGATCAGGAATCGGCTCGTGACGAAGCTGATACTAGCCCTGCTGGTTCTGGTTTGCGGCAAGTCTTCCGCGTATGCGTCAGCTACCGAAACCAGCGACGTCGACAGTTGCACGGTGTTGGCAGCCTTCTCTTTTGACGCGGCCCAAAGAGCATGTCTCAGCGGTGCAAGCGACCGTCCGGATGTAGCCCTACTCGGCGGAATCACCAAAGTGTGGGGGATCCTTCTGGACGATAAGGGCGACCTGATTATAGTCGGTGAACGCGATGCCTCTCGCTTGCCGCTCTTGCTGGACGACGCGGTGGTTGCGCTACGCACCAGACAGTCCATCGACAAGTATGGCGAGAGTCCCGGAGTATCGATCGAACCCCCAAGACCCGGCCGGTACTCTAACTACCAAATGGTAAAGTATTTCGGGGGCGTGGAAGACTACCACTATGGCACCGTATGCTTCGAAGCCGATCTTCTGTTGAAGAAACTGGGGATGGGTTACGAACTCTCGGGAATCGACGGTTTTCCCAGTGAGTACGACCTGATGATCGACAACTCCAGGGCTGGCCGAAGCAGCAACCCGTGGGCTGGAACAATGGGACGCTCCTGGTTCTTCCCCCAGCGAATCAGACTGATGAAAGGACACCGAGCGCTGACGGTGGCCTCGGTCCAAATGCGAGTGAGAACCAATACAGAACGTGAACTGGAAATCCCGGCCGAGTACATCGATCTACACTCCCAAGAGATGGCGCAAATTCTGGAGTATAGACCCGATGCTGTTTCCCTTGTTCATGCCCGCTTGATTTCGCAAAACTACGACGAGCTGGCGAAGCATCATCCGGTTCTCAATCAGCTACGAAGTCTTCTGGTGCTGTCCGGCCTGATGGCTCAGGCTGTCGGCAGAGCTGTCCCCAGCAATCTTGAGTATTGGATTTCTCAGTATCCCGTAGCCATCGTCCAGAATCCAGATTCCATACCAACTCTGTCGCGCGCCGATAACGGCGAAGCATTCTCTGCCGGTGTTTCGGGAGGAATCTGCGGCGTATACACGGTCGAAGACGCTTACACCGACGCCGCGTTGTCACGAAAACCGAAATTCCTTAGAATGATGGTCCTGGACGCTCGTCCTGAATCCGACGACGTAACGTGGGCAGTACCGATTCACCTTGGCAATCCTGCAGACTGGGAAGAGGATCAAGAGCAGGAGTTCGCTACCAGTCACAAGTATCCTAACGATGCCGGCCTGACGTCGGGAGACACGTTTTCGCGACAGGGTGAGATGTCGGTGGATCAATCCGGGGAGTGGTCCAGGATGCCACAGATTGCCACCACGCCGGGATGGCACCCCGAGACTGAGGGCACGCACCTCGTACATTTCAGCGGACGATTGCACCTTTCTACCGGCGGACATGAGCAATACTTGATTGGCCAACGATTTACCAGCACCAGTGCCAGTATCGAGTTCGGCATTCCGATGAGTCTTTCCTGGACCTTTCGCAATACTGTTAGCCTCGACCTGACGGTGCCATTCGAGTTCCAAATGGAGTTCTCAGATCACCTCCGTATGCAGGGGTGGATCCCCACCAATGACCACGTCATCATCTACCGCCTGGGGATAGATAACCCCACACTCACCAATCGCATACGGCTGGTCAGTGGAATCTCCGAAGGAAGGTGGCGGCTACCCTGGGTGTCCCTGGAAAACACTCTCTACTTCCCTACCTCTGATCGATTTATGGCCGATTTCGTCAGCGGCGAGGAACACCACAGTCAATACCCATTGGAGTTCGGATCCGATCAATGGAAAGGTTCTTTCTCACTAACGGCCACTCACCCGACCTCTGATCGCTTCAGGCTGTCATCCTGGTTGGGACGCACGATACAGGAGGGCAATGTAAACTGGACCCGGATCGGATTTGGTATAACAACCGTGATGGATCCGTCCAACGGAACCTCTTTCGGACTCATGTTTCAAGACGAACGAGTGTCGACTCACGACATCGCTGGTAGCCCCTACAGTGACGGTTACTATATCATGGCGTCGCTGTCATTCCCCGCTAAGCTGGGTTCCAATAGCTTCCAGATCGGATGGTATCAGGCTGACAAGAGCGACGACGGAACCTTCCTGATGTCGATAGACTTCTCAGGAACTGCCCTGTGGGATCGCAGATTCTGGTTCTGATTCGATTGCCAAACGCATGCCGTCACTAAACGAGAAGACCCACCCTATCAAGAGTGGGTCTTCTTTCTATAGAAGGCGAAACTAGTTATCGACGTTTCAGTTGGGGCGAACGATGTCCGTGTATTCACCCGAGACCTGCAATGTAACGACCATGTTCTCAGAGGTTCGGTTTCTCCAGAACCATCCATGGTTTCCGTTGAACGCGGCCTCCAGCACCCCTTCGCTCCGTGCCTCGGCTCCCTTGCTGTAATTGTGGTACTTTATCTCAAGCTCCTTCGAGTCGGCATGGGAGTCATAGTTCGCCTTGCCGCCGTCGGTCCACCACGAGAAGGTCACCGTCCGTCCCGCAGCCATGGTGAGTTTGATCTCCTTGCCTTCGTTTGGAGTCAAATCGACGGTCATAGTGTCCGCGCGCGTGTCAACCTGTCCTGTCTCCGGACTGGCCGGAATCGAGTCTCCTGGAAGCGGCCCAGTATCCTCCGCCGGTTGCGAGTTTGCAGTTTGAGCCATGGATCGCTCCTTCTCAACTTCTTCAGATAGGGAAGCTTTGATCTCGCCCATTCGCTTGAGCCCGATCAGATCGCCGATTCCAGTAGGATCGATTCCGTACTCGGCGGGAAGCACCACGGTTACCAGAATCACTGCCGCCAGGACAATCGCCAGAATTGTCGATTTGATCAGCTTACCTACCGACGGAAGCTGATGGTTCGAAGAGTTGTTACTCTGTGTCACTTTCTATTCTCCCAGAAGCTAGTTCACGAAGTAACCGGTCATTTGGAAACCGACGAAGATAAAGCCACCAACCATCAGCACCACATTGGCGCTATAGGCGTGTTTGACGAAGCTGCTCGATCGTCGCCAATAGTTGATTAAGATCAGGATGATCGCCAATCCGATGATCTGCCCCAGTTCAACACCCACGTTGAACGAGATCAGGTTGGCCAGGAGACCATCCGCAGACACTTCATAGTCCAGAATCTTGGTAGCCAGCCCAAGACCGTGGAATAGACCGAAGATTAACGTTGCGAGTTTGGTGCTCGGTTGAAAGCCAAACCAGACAGGAAATGCTTTCATGTTGTCGAGCGCCTTGTAGACGATCGAAAATCCTATGATAGCATCAATGATGTACGCACTAACACCGACATTCAGGAGCACGCCGGAGATCAATGTAACCGAATGTCCGACTGCGAAGAGCGTGACGTATATACTGACATCTTTCAGGCGATACAGAAAGAAGATCACACCGAAGAGAAACAGCAGGTGGTCAAAACCGGTAACCATGTGCTTGGCACCCAGATAAATGAACGGGACTATGAGCACGCCGGTGCTTTCCTGAATGTACCCTTTGTCGCCATCGGTCACGCCATGCGCATGAGTCTGAGGGTTGACCAAAAGCACAACAGCCAACGCCACCGCAGCAACAAAGACCAGGTTCGGTAATAGTCTCCTGTCACGAATATCTCTCATATTATTTCCTAGTTTCTATTAATCAATTTGAGTGGTTTGAGAGTATGGACTGCCACCGTCCCGAGACCTTCCCTTCGCATTGAAGCTTCGACAACCGACAGGCAGCCGAGTCCGGTCCCTTCCCTCAATTCAAAATGTAACTTTGTCGATCAAAATCTAGCCCAGCAAGGGCGGACCGCGGGAGTCGACTTGCCGCTTGTAAGCGGGCTTCGACCGTGGCATCGGATCTACTTTGGGGTAGTGTCGAGGAGTGTTCGGTACGATTCTCAGCTCATCGAGGACCCAGACATGGTCGTGATCCAGAAGGCGCTCAAGATTGTCTGAGTGCGATCGCGACAGGTACCAGTCGACGTGCTGATCAAATGCGTGGTGGTGATGGCTCTCCCCCGACTCGTGGGGAGCCGCATCATGATCGTGACCATGATGATCGTGAGCATGGTGCGAGTGATGCGTCTTGGCATCCGCTGGCAATGAGACAACCTGATGAGAATCTGCACTCCCGTCATGAGTATGGTGGAAATGCAGATACGGATAAACCTGGCTGAAGTAGATTACGAGGGCGATCAGCCCGAGCTTTATGAGCTTCTGGGTACGATCCATTCCGTTATCGAGTCTCATGCGTCTGGAGTACTTCTCTCGCGGATCAAGGCAAGAACTATCGAAGTTGTGCTGTGGCAATATCATCTCCGCCTGGGGCGATAGTAATGCGTTGCGGTCCCCTCGAACAGGTCGGCTGCCTCCATCATTGTCTCTGACAGAGTTGGATGCGCATGAATGCTCAGACCGATGTCTCCCGCGACAGCACCCATCTCGATCGCCAGAACAGCTTCGCCGATTAGCTCACCGGCGCCGACCCCGACTATCCCTACGCCTAAGACACGTTGCGTCTTCTTGTCGACAATCATCTTCGTAAGGCCGTCGGTTCTGCCAAATGTCAAAGCTCTCCCTGATGCTGCCCATGGGAAACGAACCGACTCTACCTCCAGTTTGCGTTCCTTGGCTTCTGCCTGAGTCAGTCCACACCAGGCTATCTCAGGGTCGGTGAACACGACCGCAGGGATTGCCTCCGGCTCGAATACCGCCTTCTTTCCGGCGATTACCTCTGCCGCCAGGCGTCCCTCGTGAGTGGCTTTGTGGGCCAGCATCGGCTCGCCGGCAATGTCGCCTATCGCGAAGATATTCGGTTCGGCGGTGAGGCGCTGACCGTCCACCTCCACGAATCCCCGGTCAGTGAGCGTGATCTTCGTGTTCTCAAGACCAATGTCCTCGGAGTTGGGCCGCCGCCCGACCGAGATCAGCACTTTGTGGAATAGCCTTGAACTGGAGTCGCCATCGGCGCTCTTAAACGTAACTTTGATGCCGTTCTTCTGCTCCTTGAGGGCCGTAACGGTCGTATTGAGGAGAATCGACTCGAACTCCTCATCCAGTCTCTTCTTTAGAACTGCCACGAGATCGCGATCGGCCCCCGGGAGCAATCCCGGTGTCATTTCGACTACTGTGACTTTGGAGCCCAGACGGGAATAGACCGAACCCAACTCCAGACCGATATACCCGCCTCCGATCACAAGCAGCGAACCGGGGACATCTTCAAGCTCCAGAGCAGAGGTCGAGTCAAGCACGCGGGGAGAGTCCAAACTGAGTGAAGGTATTCTGGTCGGCCGTGACCCGGTCGCGAGAATCGCATACTCAAAATCGAGACTGATCTCCTCGCCCTCAACCGTTGTAACCGCGAGATTACTGCTGCCGGTCAGTTTGCCCATTCCCCGAATGTGGTCGATCTTACGCTGCCGCATGAGATTCCCGGTTCCACCGGTCAGGTCGGCCACGATTTGATCCTTCCGAGCGCGAAGTTTCTTGAGATTGATCTTCGGCTTGGAGAACGTCACGCCCCAGCTCTTGGCCTCTTCGGCTTCGGTTAAAAGCTTGGCCACGTGCAGCAGTGCCTTCGACGGGATACACCCGCGGTAGAGGCAAACTCCGCCGGGGTTTTCTTCGGGGTCGACCAGAGTAACATTTAGACCAAGATCAGCGGCCATGAAAGCTGCTGCGTATCCGCCCGGGCCGGCACCGACAACGACTACCTGTGTCGATTTAACTGTGGACATTGGGAATCCTCCATTCCGAACGATACGATCAGCTCTCAAGATTGAGCAAGAGCGGGTGTTCCAGGGCGTCGACAATCCATTTCAGAAAACGGGCGGCGTCGGCGCCGTCGACAATGCGATGATCATACGAGAGAGCCAGCGGCAGTACCGTTCTGGCTTCCCAGTCACCTTCGGTCATTTTTGGCAAGACGCGAGAGCGGCTCACACCGAGGATCGCCACCTGGGGCCAGTAGACGATCGGCGTGAAATTGGTTCCGCCGATTCCACCCTGGTTGGAGATCGTAAATGTGCCGCCTTCCAGCTCATCCGGCTTGACCTTCTTGTTTCGTGTCCGCTCGGCGATATCGTTCAGTTCCACCGACAGTTCGCGGAGGTTCTTGGTGTCGACATCGCGAATGACCGGTACCAAGAGGCCGCGTTCGGTATCCACGGCGATTCCCATGTGGATATACTTCTTGTAGATGATCTCGTTTGAAGTCGGATCGATACTGGCGTTGAACCGAGGAAAGCGCTTCAATGCCGAGGCAAGGACAGTCATCAGAATCGCCGTGACGGTGAGTTTTCCTCCGGAGCTTTCGACATGCTTGCCATACTTCTTGCGGAAACCTTCCAGTTCCGTGATATCGGCCTCATCAAACTGCGTCACGTGCGGGACCGTCTGCCAGGCGTGCGGCATGGAGCGGGCAATTATGCTCCGAATGGTCGACATCGGTTCACGCGTGATCTCGCCCCACTGGCTGAAGTCAGGGAGCGGTTGCTTTTGCGTCGTCGGACTTGCCGATCCGGCAGCGGAAGTCATCACGCCTTTGACGAAAGCCTTGACATCTTCGCGACTGATTCGTCCTCCCGGACCGGTACCGGGAATGCGAGCGATATCCACGCCCAACTCTCGAGCCAAACGTCGCACTGTCGGGGCTGCCGGTGCGGCCTGCGCTTCGGCTAACGGTGGCGTGGTCTCCACAGGTGATGTCGGCGCCGTAGCCTTGACAGGGGCAGCGACAGGAGCCGCCTCCGGAATCGGTTCTTCCTTCACCACCGGCTTTGGCTCGGCCTTCTTCTTCTCTGGCTTGGTTTTTTTGGTTTCTTTCTTGGGCGCCTCAGCCTTGCCGCCGGTTTCCATGCTCAGGATCTTCTGTCCAACCGTGACTTCCTGGCCCGCCTCGACGAATATCTCTACGATCTTGCCCCTTTGCGGCGAAGGCACGTCCACCACCGCTTTGTTGGTCTCGACTTCTATTAGTCCCTGGTCGACATCTACCGTGTCACCGACCGCCACCAGGACGTCGATTACCTGCATCGACTCGATCTTCTCGCCAATATCTGGAATCTCAACTTCTTCTATCATGCCTTGCCTCTTAACCTCACGCCGTGAGCGGATTGGGTTTGTCCGGATTGATATCGAGGGCCTTCGCAGCCTTCTTGAGAACCGCCGGTTTGATCTCACCCTCGTTGGCCATAGTCGTGAGCGCGGCTAAAACGATGTGTTTGGCATCGACCTCGAAGAAATCCCGAAGAGAATCCCGAATCTCGCTACGACCGTATCCGTCGGTACCGAGTGTCACGAACGGCTTTGGCATCCAGGGTGCGATCGAGGCCGGGACGGCTTTGAGATAGTCGGATGCCGCCACAAAGACTCCCTTCTCACCGGCGAGAGTCTTCTCCAAATATGAAACCTTGGGCTTTTTCCCGACCGCCAGGCGGTTTTCGCGATCTACCGTGATGGCGTCGTGATAAAGCTCTTTGTAGCTTGTAACACTCCAGACATCGGTGGGAAGCTTGTACTCCTTCTCCAGAATCTCCTGGGCCTTGAGTGCTTCGTTCAGGATGGCGCCACTTCCGAACAAATGAATCTTCTTACCTTTGTGTTTAGACGCCTTGTACTTGTAGAGACCCCGAAGGATACCTTCCTCCACCCCTTTGGGCATCTGGGGCATCTTGTAGGCTTCGTTCATCACGGTGATATAGTAAATCAGGTCTTCCTGCTTCTGGCACATCCGATCGAGCCCGTCGCGGATAATGACAGCCAACTCGTAAGCAAAGGCGGGATCGTACGCCTTGAGATTCGGCTGTCCAAAGGCCAGAATATGGCTGTGTCCGTCCTGATGCTGCAGACCTTCGCCGGCCAGGGTGGTGCGTCCCGCGGTGGCTCCCAGAAGGAACCCTCTCGCGCGGCAGTCGCCGGCGGCCCAGATCAAATCACCGATTCGCTGGAAACCAAACATCGAATAGAATATAAAGAACGGGATCATGGCCTGGCCGTGAGTAGAGTAGGCCGTCGAGGCAGCAATGAACGAAGCCATCGAGCCGGCCTCATTGATCCCCTCTTCCAGAATCTGGCCGTCGGTGGCCTCTTTGTAGTAAAGCAAGCTTTGCTTGTCGACCGGCTCGTAGTTCTGGCCAACGTGGGAGTAGATCCCGAACTTCCGGAAAAGTGATTCCAGTCCAAACGTGCGGGCTTCATCCGGCACGATCGGCACAATGTATTTACCCAGCTTCTTGTCGGCGAGAAGTTTCGAAAGCAAATGGACAAACGACATGGTGGTCGCGACCGGGCGATCACCGGTGCCTTTGAAGAACTCGTCGTAAATCTTCTTCGGCGGCAAGGTCAGACCCGGCGAAGAAACCCGGCGACTGGGGACAAATCCACCCAGTGCTGCCCGGCGTTCGCGCAGGTACTCCATTTCCTCGCTGTCATCGGCCGGCTTGTAGAACGGAGCGTCGGCGATCTTCTCGTCATCGATGGGAATCCCGAATCGGCTGCGGAAATGGCGCAACTCTTCTTCGTTGAGCTTCTTCTGCTGATGTGTGATGTTGCGACCTTCACCGGCCTCACCCAGACCGTATCCTTTGATAGTCTTGGCCAGGATCACCGTCGGTTGCCCCTCGTGAGCAATAGCCGCCTGATAGGCCGCGTATACCTTTTCGGGATCGTGCCCGCCACGTCGGAGGCGCTCCAGTTGCGCGTCGGAGTACTTCTCGACCAGTTTCAGCACTTCAGGATCTCGCCCGAAAAAGTCCTGGCGAATGAAGTCGCCACTCGAGACGGTGTACTTCTGGTACTGCCCGTCCGGGACCTCTTCCATAATACGAACCAGCCGCGACTCATTGTCGGCCGCCAGAATAGGATCCCAATCGTCTCCCCAGATAACTTTGATTACATTCCATCCGGCACCTCGGAAAGCCGCTTCCAGTTCCTGGATGATTTTGCCGTTGCCGCGCACCGGACCGTCAAGGCGCTGAAGATTGCAGTTGATGACGAAAGTTAGATTGTCCAGACGCTCGCGTGAGGCCAGCGTGATTGCACCCAGCGATTCCGGCTCGTCTAGCTCGCCATCGCCCAGGAAAGCCCAGATGCGCTGATCGGAAGTATCCTTGATGCCGCGATCAGCCAGGTAACGATTGAATCGGGCCTGATAAATGGCCATGATCGGCGAAAGGCCCATCGACACTGTCGGGAACTGCCAGAAATCCGGCATCAACCACGGATGAGGATACGAAGACAGGCCGCCTTCCGGCTTGAGTTCGCGACGGAAGTTTTCCAGGTGCTTCCTGGAGATACGTCCCTCGAGAAAAGCGCGGGCGTAGATACCCGGCGCCGCATGGCCCTGAAAGTATACAATATCACCTTCGTGTTTCTCACCCTGGGCCCGGAAGATGTGATTGAAAGCGACTTCGTACAAAGTTGCAGCCGAGGCAAAGGTCGAGATATGTCCGCCGATACCATCCTGCTGGCGGTTCGCACGAACCACCATGGCCATGGCGTTCCAGCGGACGATACTCTTGATCCGTCGTTCGATCTCGCGACTACCGGGGTAAACCGGCTGACTGTCAACCTGAATGGTGTTTATGTATGGCGTGTTGGCCGTGAAGTGCATGTCGATTCCATGATACTGGGCGCGAAGCTGCAACAGCCTCAGCAGCTCCAAAATCCGATCCGGACCCTGGTTCTGATAAACATAATCCAGCGATTCCAACCACTCACGATTCTCGTATGCAACCTGTTCGGCCTGGTTCTTCTTAGCGTCGTCTGTCATTTATCTCACTTTCTGCTTTGGTCGATATCGGGAGCACTTCTTTGTCGATCCCCGTTATCTACATAGCAAATTGAACGCTCTATGACAATGGTAAGTTCAAACGCAAAACCGTGTCTGTGCCGGCAGAGTTTCGGCTGGCCTGGATCATAGCGGAGTCACGGTCCGGCAGTCTGCCTTCCGACACCAGTCCCATATCTCGGTGGTACTAGAATCGTAGTCTCGATTCCCAGTCCCCTCCCGGTCAACCACGACGTCGCTGGGCGTTTGACGTAGACGGCATTGTCGATTATCTTGTCTGTATACAACTCGCCTGACACTTTACTATCTGAAAACAGCGAATCTCTAGCCCAAAGGAGTAAATCCATGGGACAAGCCCGTATACTTGTGGCAGTTTTCGTAGCCTGCGTACTGATTATGTCGTCGGCGAGCCTGGCCGACATTCCTCAAGTTATAAACTACCAGGGGCGTCTTTGTGACAGCCTAAACAGTCCGGTTCCGGACGGCAACTACGATGTCACTTTGACCCTGTACACCGACCCGACTGGGACAACTCAGATTTGGACGTGCTCGGAAGCGGCCGTTCCGGTCGTGAACGGTCTCTTTACCTGCCGGCTGGGCGTCACTTGTAGTTTGCCCGACAACCTGTTTGCTAACAACGCTTCGGTCTGGTTGGGTATCGCCATTGACACGGGACCGGTGTCATCGCCTCTGACACAGATACTCTCGGTGCCGTTTGCATATCATTCGTTGCGGGCCGACACAGCCGACTATGCCGGATCAACGGTTGTGGGATGGACTGATGCCGGCGATGTCGTTCACCTGCAGCAGTCGACCGACAGCGTCGGCGTGGGAACTTCAACACCCGTCGCCAAGCTTGATGTCGAAGGCACTATCAATGCATCGAGAGACTATCATATAGGCGGCAATAGATTCGCCTCCGACTCCGGCAACGGTAATGTCTTTGTCGGTGTCCACGCCGGTCAGAACAATGCCGGCATCTCCAACACCATTGTAGGGTATGATGCCGGTGTCGACAATGCCGGCCACAACAACACCTTTGTCGGCCGCGCCTCCGGTCAGACAAACACCGAGGGTGAAGGCAATACGTTCGTCGGCGGTTCCAGCGGCAGCGCCAACACCGGGGGCGACAACAATACCTACCTCGGCTATAAGGCGGGAATCAGCGCCGTCGGCAGCAACAATACGTTTCTGGGACGCGCGGCCGGCGCCACTTCCTTAGGATTCGGAAACGTCTTCATCGGCATGGATGCCGGTTACCATGCCAGCGTCAACAACCGATTGTATATCGCAAACTCGAGCACCGCGACTCCGCTCATTTTTGGCAACTTCGAAACCAGTCAGGTTGGTCTGGGCACGACCAGCCCCACCGCCTCTCTGCATGCCGTCAACGCATCCGGTACCGCAATCAAGGGGCAGAGCGACGCAACTTTGGAAAACGCCATTCATGGCATTGCTACCGGCTCGGCGAGTTCGGGTGTCACGGGGTTTGCCTCGGGTTTGGGTGGAAGCGGCGTAAGCGGTTTCGCAACCGGCGAGAACGGCAAAGGAATCTTTGGAAGTTCTTCTTCGGACTACAGCTACGCGGTCTACGCTCTGGCGCAGGGACACGCTGCTTATGCCCTCTACGGCGAGGCTGACAGTTCTTTCGGACGTGCAGTTTACGGACAGGCTCTTGGCTCCAACGGAGTTGGTATCTACGGCATCGCGAGCGCCGTCGACGGATACGGCATGCACGCCAAAAGTACGGCTTCGGACGGTGTCGCCCTCTTTGCTGAAGCCAATCAAGATGGCGGCGTAGCCATCGAAGCCCACGGAGGTGACGGTGGGTATGCGGGCAAGTTCGCCGGCAACGTCATTCTGGTGGATCGTGTCGGTGGCGAGACACTCCTGGAACTGGGCGAAGGACTCGACTACGCCGAAGGCTTCAACCATGCCGGAGATCAGAAAATCGATCCGGGCACCGTGGTTGTGATCGATCCGGAAAATCCGGGTCAGCTGGGTGTAAGCAGTACGCCCTACGACAACAAAGTGGCCGGAATCGTAGCCGGTGCCAACGGACTGGGATCAGGCGTTCGGCTGGGAGGAGACAGGTTCGATATGGATGTGGCCCTGGCCGGCCGTGTCTATTGCAATGTTGACGCGACTCAGGCGAGTGTCGAGCCGGGCGATCTGCTGACTACTTCAGCCACCTCCGGACATGCCATGAAAGCAACCGACTACAACCTGGCCAGAGGCGCTATACTCGGCAAAGCGATGCAAGGCTTGAAACTAGGCGAAACCGGCCAAATCCTCGTGCTGGTAACCCTTCAATAGGAGAAGCAATATGCGTTATCGAATACTCCTATTGGCGGCCCTCCTGTTGTTCGGATGGTGCCATAGGTCCTTTGCCGAGACGGTAACCACTGCCGAGGCTCGGCAGATTGCCGAAAACTGGACAACCCAGATCATCTACTACACAGGCGAGTGGAATGGGCATACCGATGTCCACGTGGTCAATGTTCAACCTTTTCGGACCGACGACCGGCTCCTTGGATACTACTGTAAGGTGGAACCGAGCGGCTACGTGATCGTTTCGGCAGTCAAGGGACTTGTTCCTGTTAAAGTCTACTCAACAACCTCCTCTCTCGACATCCAGGCGACCGAAGGTCCCGCGGCACTATTCAAGTTCCAGATGGAGCGCGTTATTCGCGAGGTTGAACTTCAGGTAGGACCCGTAGCCAGTATCACGATTGAGGAAGTCGCACCGATCCTGGCCAACCGGCAGACCGAGCGTTATGAGTTGCTCACCAAAGCATCCGACGATTTCCTGCGTGAGATATCAAACGATGTCGCAAAACGGGACTACATCGAGGAAGAGATTCTCCTTAGTTCGCACTGGCATCAAGGTCATCCATACAATTCCCAGGTGCCGGATGCGTCAGCCGACTGCTCGGCCGACAAATGTGCCGTTGGTTGTACCGCTACCGCCGGCGCTCAGATCATGCGTTACTGGTCCTGGCCACCCGGTTGGGACTGGGATGAGATGCCCGATTTCATCGATACCAGTTCAAGCCTGCAGTCCATTCACGAAGTGGCACATCTTTGCTCCTCTGTGGGAGTGGCTGCAGCCATGGACTACTGTTCTAACGGATGCGAGTCTGGCGCATTTATGATCGACATGGAGAACGCTTTCGAGGAGTGGCACTACGCCGATTGCTCGATCGCCGACCGTATCGATTATAGTCAGGAGGAATGGTGGCAAATGGCCAAAGCCTATGTCAGTGCTAACGAACCGATCGAATATGAGATCCGCAAGCATATGATCGTGCTTGATGGGTGGCGTGAATGGTATCACGGGTCGTACACTCCAGAGTACCACATGAACTATGGTTGGGACAGTGATGACGACGCGTGGTACGAAATAGACAAACTGCTGCAGGTTGCCGATGGGGCCAATTGGGAAGAGGAGAAGATGCTCAAGAACATCCACCCTGGAGTCAGTCTGCATACCACCGTATCCGGGATACTTTACAAGATGCCCTTCCCCTATCGCTATGTAAACCGTGACTGCACCGGCGCTGCGGCAGATTTTCATCCGGGCCAGTTTGTGCAGTTTCTGCCGGGCGTAACACTGGTGTGTACTCGTACCTGGATGAGATTCGCGGGTGAGCCGGACAATCAGACTTACTTGTATACTCCGGTACCTGAACGCGGAATCAGAATCGATAACGGGGCCATGAAGTTCTACCCCGGGGCCGGAATCAGATTCCAGCAATCGCGACCGGGGCCGTAGGACATTGCAGAACCGACCAAACGGAGGCGGTCCCTTTTGGCCGGGACCGCCTGGTTTAGTGCCTGAAAATCTAGGGACAGGGAATCGGCGCTGGTCCGCCCAGGAACATGTAGTCGACAATGTAGACGATGTCGGAAATGTCTGCATCACCACCTGAATCATTCACGTCCGCTTCAAGCATGCAATCCGGGGCGGGGTCCGATCCGAACATCCAGGAAGCAAGGAATACGATGTCGGAGATATCGGGGCCATCACCGGAGCTGTTGGCATCGCCGCGGATCTCGCAACATGAGCCGGACTCCGGCAACGCCAGCACAAACGGTGACAACGACGTCGTGATGCCGGAGATGGTGTTGGCCGCCGTATCCGGTGAGCTTCCGATAATGACCCAATCAATACCATCGTGGTGACGGAGTGTGAGACCTATTTCTTCCTCCGGTGTCATTCCGGTGTCGTCGTAAGAAAGAGTGATCTGAATCGTTCCCGATACCGGCACAGTGGTCGTAATATTGTAGAACACCGGGAGATCGGTGTACGCCACGGTGAACGATCCGGCCGGGGGACCATCACTGGTTACAACCAACTCCGCCGCTGCTCCAGGCAATGCCATTTCCGAAAACGTCAGCGTCATCAAGTCACCCAGTTCAACAGGAAATCCGGGGAAAGGTGGAATCAGCTCAGAAAAGACGCACGAATCACCGATGCCGTCATCATCGGTGTCCTCCTGAAGTGGATTGTAGATGATGGGGCAGTTGTCGCAAGAGTCGCCGACTAGATCCAGATCGTAATCACTGGGATCCACGCAACCGGGGTCATGCTGCCCACTCCAGGTGGCGAGACAGGCAGAGATCTTGTTCCCGGCGATCATGAAACCTCCGCCAACAAGCAGCTCGTCGTCATAGATCGTAAGGGCGCTGACCGATCTGTCTACCCCTGAGCCCATGGGCGACCAGTTTCCACCATTCCAGGATGCGACCGATCTTGCCGAGACACTTCCTGCAGTCCAGAAATTGCCCCCAGCGATCAGGGTTCCGTCATAGGCTCCAAAAGCGACGACAATCCCATCGATCCCCATTCCCAACTGTGACCAGTCACTTCCATTCCAGGCCGCAATACTGTTAGCGTCCACTCCGCCTGCCTGGTCGAAGACGCCTCCGGCTATAAGTTCGCCCTCGAACACAGTGAGAGCTTCAACTCGTAGGTTCATTCCGCCGCCGATGGCTGACCAACTACTGCCGTCCCAGGAAGCTATGTGGTTGGTTGGTATGCCACCGGAGGTAAGAAACCGACCGCCCGCGATTAAGCTTCCATCATACTCAACCAGAGCGTTGACGGCGTCGGACATCCCTAACGACATATTGGACCAAACGCTACCATTCCAGGCTGCAACATAGTTTGCATCGACGCCACCGGCTTCAGTGAACCACCCGCCGGCTATCAACTGACTACCGTATACGACCAGCGCCTGCACGTGAGGGTCCGGCCCACCCATCCCTAAGCCTAGTGGCGACCAACTGCTGCCATCCCAGGCAGCGATACCGGTGGCAGCGATACCGCCTATTGAGTCGAATCTGCCCCCCGCCACAAGTTTTCCATCGTACACCGTCAGGTCCCGGACCCGTTTCGACTTCCCGGTTATTCCGGATGAGATCGATGACCAGTTGTTGCCATCCCACGAGGCAATACAGTCTGTCTGTGGAATACCGACGGTGGTGAAACTGCCGCCAACCACTAGCTCGCCGCCATAGAAGGCAAAGGTTCTTACGGTGGGCTCGGATCCACTCAGGCCTGATGCCATTGCCTCCCAACTACTCCCGTTCCAAAGTATTAGTGAGTTTGCATCTACACCCGGGGCACCCCAGAAGTGGCCACCAACAATCAGATCGCCATTATACGGGGCCAGGAGGCTAACCGACTTGTCCGTTCCAGTCAACTGCGGCCCCAGGGCGGTCCAACTGCTTCCGTTCCACGAGTGAATACATCCCACCAACTCGTCGTTAACTTCGAAACGACCACCCGCAAGCAAGTTGCCTCCATAGGTTGTCAGCACACTCACCGATGCACGGCTGCTATCATCCGGAAGTATCTTTCCCAACGGCGACCAGCTGACACCATCCCAGGAGGCGAGTGATTGAGCAGCAACTCCGTTGATGGTATCGAAGGTCCCCCCGGCGACAAGTTCACCATCGAAAACCGTCAGGGCCTCGACACTGTAGTTCGCTCCCGACCCGAATGGAGTCCAACTGATGCCATCCCAGACGGCCAAGTTGCTCGCAGCCAGTCCCCCGGCCGAATCGAACAAGCCTCCAGCAATCAGTTCGCCATCATAGACAGCCAGGGAGTATACCATAGCCAGGATTCCGTTTATTCCAAGTCCCAGCGGCGACCAATTGCTGCCGTCCCATGCGGCGACACAGTTTGCCGTCACTCCTCCGGCGGAGGAAAACCATCCACCGGCTATCAAATCACCGTCATAGACAGTCAGCGTAAGGACCCGCCAACCTATACCCGATCCCAACGGTGACCAGCTGCTGCCATCCCAGGCAGCGATCCGGTTTGCAGGCTCACCACCGGCTGTAGTAAACTGACCAGCAGCTATAAGCTTGCCGTCGTACACTTCAAGATCACTGACCCAGGCGTCCGGCCCCCCGACCCCAGATCCCAGCGACGACCAGTTACTCCCATCCCACATAGCTATGTAACTGGCAACTATGTCGCCTACGACTCTAAAGTACCCGCCCACAACCAGGTTTCCGCCATAGACGGTCGCCGCGTAAACGCCGTCGCTGGCGCCCGCGAAGGAAGGAGAGATACTGTTGTCCCAGTAAATGTCATCCGGGTGGTCATCGGCTTGATTACTCATCGATGGTTTCAGCACCGGCTCACCGGTCGTTGGATCGAACCCAAGATCGAAACCTTCCAGATCCAGAGCTCCTTCGTAGCCGGACGCAACGGCCTGCTCAACGTCGAACCTTCCACGGTCATCGACGAATTCGTCCGCACTCCTGGCGGCTGACCGCTCGGACTCGGCGCCAATTGACGCGGCAAGCAAACAGATAGCCAGAAGCCAGGTGCAATATGGTATCAAATGGTGGGGATTCGATCTCAAAGTGTATCCTCCTGCCTGCGTAGGAGTGCGGTGCAAGATGGCGGCATTTGAAGTTAATAGATGCTTGGTAGGATCAAGAATCTACTATGGCAGATTCCCGAACATTCATTCTAATATAGCGTAACTGCGCCATTTTCGCAACTTGGGGCGCCACTTGCCCTCTCAATCCCACGCTCACTCAACATTTTGTATGGCCGAATTTGTCTACAATTAGGACAGACTGGAGGGTAGCAGGCTCGGGAAGGAACGAAAACAACCGATATCTGTTGTGTAATATGGATGATCGTGGTTTATTATGATCGAGTTACTATGAATACCGCACGTACATACATTTCGGTTCTGATCCTGCTCCTGCTGGTAGCCGGCCCCTGGCTGCAAGGGGCGCAGGCGATCGTCGCTGAACAGCAATACTGCAACTGCTGTGACGGTGTTTGTACGGGCTGTTGCTGCTCAATGCCGGTAACGACAGAATCTCAGGACGACCACGATGCCTGCAGTTGCGAGTTCGAGGAAAACCCGGTGGCTCCTCCGGTCCCGGCTGAAGTCTGCGAGTCGAGAGTCACTTCTTCCGAAACTGCTCCACGGACAACCCCGACTGACTTTATACGGCCTACGCCGGCCAATGATCACCCGGTCTCTTCGGCGCCACCTCCCGAGACAGCGCCTCCACCCGCCTATATTCTCCACAGCGCCTTCCTGATCTAGCGCTCTCTTCGGTACGATAAACGTACCAACTCAGTCCAAACTCTCTCACGAAAACCTTAACGGAGAATTGTAGCTATGCTGAAAACATGGCTGGTTCTTCTTGTAGGTCTGATCCTGGCGATTCCTGGAGTCGGGGCAGCCAGCCAACAAGAAGTACTGGATTCACTCATACAATCGGCGCTCGACCGCAACCCCGAACTGTCGGCGGCGCGAAACAGTCTAGAAGCTGTTTCCAATGCGGCCCGCGGAGCTGGTGCTTTGCCGGATCCGATGCTCACGGTCGGAATCATGAATCTCCCGGCCAACTCGTTCGCCTTCGACGAGACTCCCATGTCGGGAGTGTCGGTGGGCTTCGCTCAGAAAATCCCCTGGCCGTCTAAACTGAGATCACGAACTGCTCTGGCCCGTGCCCGAATTTCTGAACACACGGCCCGAGAACAAATGGTCGAATCCCGGATTGTGCGCGAGGTTACCGAAGCATATCTGGACTACGCCTATTGGACCGGTTCGCGGCCGATCATCGAGGAACTGCTCGAGTACCTGAACGCAGCGAAAGCAATTGCACAAGAAAACTATGCCAACGGCAAGAGTTCGGCCCGGGATTTTCTGAGTGTAGCCTCGAAAGTCTCCCGCGCCGAGCTGAGACTACTCAAAGTTGAGCAACGAGGATACGCTGCCCTTTTGCAGTTGAGACGAGCCGTCGGTGACTCTTCCCTCTCCGACGCTTTGCCCGCGCTCTTGTCCGATCCCAACGACAATCAACCGGGCTCTTTCTCGATCGACGGCAGTCCCAGACTGTCCCGAAGCATGGCCGCCGTCAAGGAAGCCGAGACGAAAAGGAGATTGGCGAGAAGCGACTTCTCACCCGATCTGACTCTCGGCGTGGACTATCGTTTTCGCCAGACCCTCCCTGGTGATCCGGTAAAGGGAGCCGATTATGTGAGTTTCAAAGTTGGCCTTAGTCTACCCCTGTGGTTCTTCGCGAAGCAGAATCACAATCTGCGCTCCAGACAGCAGGCGGTCATCGCTTCCCAGGAAAGCGAGAGATCCGTCCGGGACCAGCTAGCGGCTCGACACCAGGAGCTTCTGTCAAATCTACAGTTTGTCGCTGAGAGCCTGCGGAAGTACGACAGCTCAATCATTCCCGAAACCAAAGCATCGCTGGATGCCGCAGAAGTAGCCTACGAAGTCGGCGAGGTCGATTTCAAGACCTTGCTTTCTGCCAACGCCGATGTGTTCGAGATCAACATTGAACGACTAGATCTATTGCGCCAGTATCATCGCACCCGCGCGGCTCTGAACGAACTGGTCGGCACTCCTCATGAAAGGTAGCAAAATGCGAACTATCATAGTTGCCCTGGTATGTTTAGGTGTGGGATTTGGGGCTGCGCTCGTTTTCATGCCGACATCAGCGCCCGAATCCGAGGCAACGTCGACAGGCGACGCCCAACAGTATACCTGTGGAATGCACCCGGACATCTTGTCAGACGAACCCGGCATATGTCCGATCTGTAACATGAATCTCACCCCCAAACGGGACGCCGGCACCGACGCCGGAACCATCCGAATCGATCCCACCACGCGCCAAAACATGGGGTTGGTCACCACACCCGTGAGCCATTTGAACCTAGCCACCACAGTGAGTACTTTCGGCGAGGTCTCCGTTCCTGACCCGAACGTTCATCGCGTGACGCTGAAGTTCGAGGGCTGGGTGGAGCGCCTCTTTGTCTCCGAGGAAGGCGAAGAACTGTTCCGAGGACAGCCTCTGCTCGAGATCTACTCACCCAAATTGGTGGCGGCGCAAAAGGAACTGCTGGTCGCGCTGAAGTCGCAGTCGACTCCCTCCATGCAGGCTCTTGTGGAGGGTGCCCGTCGCCGGCTTGAGAACTGGGATATATCGGAAGACCAAATCAATCAGTTGGAGGAATCGGGTGAGATCCAACGGACGCTGATCATAAGGTCACCCTCGGACGGTTTCGTAAAATCCAAGAAAGTAGTCGAGGGCGACCGAGTCTCGGCAAAGACCGTCTTGTATGAGATCATCGACCTGAGCGAAGTGTGGATCGAAGCCCGGGTCGAAGAGCTGGACCTGGCTCATATCTCAATGATGCAATCCGCGACGGCAGTAATTCCCAGTCTGTCGGGGGAGGCATTTCCGGCAGCCGTCAGCTTCATTTCCCCACAACTCGACCGCCAGGGGTATGCCGAAGTTCGGTTGGCAATCGCCAACCCGGATTTCCGACTCAAGCCCGCCATGTATGCCGAGGTGACCTTCGAGCAAGCATCGGCGCGGGAGCGGTTGGCCATTCCAAGAGCGGCGGTGATCAACTCGGGGGTCCGCCAGGTAGTGTTCGTGGCCGTCGAGGAGGACAGTTACGAACCACGCACCGTCGTCACCGGCGCTGTCGGCGAGAACGACATGATCGAAGTGATCGAGGGGTTGGGGGAAGGCGAACTAGTGGTTGTCTCGGGGCAGTTCCTGCTCGACAGTGAGTCGCGATTGAGCGAGTCGATGACTTCCGGGCATGACCATCACGCCATGACTTCGGGCAATCCCGTCGATCCCTACGACATCCACACCTGCCCAATGCCATCCCACTATCACGTCCTCAACTACGGGCCCGGTCAATGTCCCGACTGTAACATGGACCTGGTCCCAATAGCGGAGACCGACCACGCGCCGGTCTATGTCTGTCCCATGCCCGAATGCGGCACGGTCTCCGGTGAATCGGGGACATGCCCGGTATGCAATATGTTCTTGATAGAATACGAGACCGACGAACAGACCGACGAGAAGACCGAATCCACCGGTCCGCAAAGTCCCGCCGAGCATTTCGGACATGATGAGCACTCCGCAACCGAGGACGACCCGTATGATATCCACACCTGCCCGATGCCATCCCACTATCATGTTCTCAACTACGGTCCTGGTCAATGCTCCGACTGCAACATGGACCTGGTCCCGGTAAGCGAAACCGACAACGCGCCCATCTATGTCTGTCCAATGCCACGGTGCGGCCCGGCTATGAAGGAGCCGGGAGTCTGTTCGCACTGTAACATGGTCCTGGTCGAGTACCAGCCGGGAGGCTCAGATGATTAATCGCATCATAGAGCTTTCGGTGACTCACCGGTGGCTGGTGCTCTGCATAGCTGTGGTCATTCTGGTGCTGGGATTCTGGGCTGCGGACCGCATCGCTGTGGATGCCATCCCCGACCTCTCGGACGTCCAGGTGATAATCCAGGCCAACTATGCCGGACAACCGCCGCAGGTAGTCGAGGACCAGGTGACCTATCCCATCTCGACCGCCATGCTCTCGGTACCGGGTGCAGAGAATGTCCGCGGCTTCTCATATTTCGGACTCTCGTTTGTCTACGTCATTTTCGAGGATGGCACCGATATCTATTGGGCCCGAAGTCGGGTACTCGAATACCTGACTCAGATGGAAGGTCGGCTTCCGTCGGGAGCCAAACCTCAACTCGGCCCTGATGCTACCGGCGTCGGATGGGTGTATCAGTACGCCCTGGTTGACAGCAGCAACCAGTACGACCTGTCCGAACTGCGTTCTCTTCAGGATTGGTTCCTCAAGTATGAGCTGTCGGCTCTTGAGGGTGTCGCCGAAATAGCCTCGGTAGGTGGGTTTGTCAGACAGTACCAGATCGAGGTTGACCCCCGCAAGCTGGAGCATTTTGGCATTCCCCTGATGCACGTCATGTCCGCTGTGAAGAAATCGACCGGAGCGACCGGCGCTCGAATAGTCGAGATGGGTGAAACCGAATTCATGGTCCGGAGTGAGTCATATATCGGAGGCCTTGAGGACCTCCGGCGCTTGCCGGTACACAAGATGCCCGGTCAGCATCCGGTGCTGTTGTCATCGGTGGCTAATGTGCAAATGGGACCACAGATCCGTCGGGGCGTCGCCGAACTGGATGGCAAGGGCGAATCGGTCGGCGGTATCGTCGTCATGCGCTTTGGTGAAAACGCACGCGAAGTAATCGGTCGCGTCAAGGAACGCCTGGCCGAACTGCAAAGCAGCCTTCCCGACGGCGTTGAGGTACTAACCGTCTACGACCGCACCGAGTTGATCAACAGTGCCACCAGCAACCTGACCGATACCCTGCTCAAAGAGATCGGCATCGTGGTCCTGATCATCCTCCTGTTCCTGCTTCACGTGCGATCGACCCTGGTCGCGGTAATAGTCCTTCCAGCCGGCGTCGCGCTCTCGATCCTTACCATGCACCTGCTCGGCATCAACGCCAACATCATGTCGCTGGGAGGTATCGCCATTGCCATTGGGGTCATGGTCGATGCCTCGCTGGTGACAGTCGAGAACGCCCACAAACATCTGGAGAGGGACTCGGGATCAAAGTCGAGAACCGACATCATTCTCGAGGCTACCAAAGAAGTCGGACCGGCGCTGTTCTTCTCGCTTCTGATCATCACCGTGTCGTTCCTCCCCGTGCTGGTTCTTCAGGGACAGGCCGGAAGGCTGTTCAGTCCGCTTGCTTACACCAAGACTTTCGCCATGGCCGCCTCGGCGCTACTGTCGATTACAGTCGTACCAGCCCTGGTGGTTTTGGTCATGAAAGGCAGGATTCGTCCCGAACGGAACCACCCGGTTTCGCGGTTTCTTATCGCGGTTTATCGCCCCGTGATCCGTTTCACATTGAACTATCGATGGCTGGTATTGGCGATGGCTGCGATCCTTCTCGCAATCACCTATCTGCCACTCTCGAGGACCGGCTCGGAGTTTATGCCTCCCCTCTACGAAGGCGACCTGCTGTACATGCCCACCACACCTCCGGGAATGTCGGTCGACAAGGCGCGAGAACTGCTCCAGCAGACCGATCGCATAATCGCCACCTTCCCCGAAGTCGAACTGGTCTTCGGCAAGGCCGGACGAGCTGCCACCGCCACCGACCCGGCGCCCTTGACGATGCTGGAGACGACTATCCTGCTCAAACCACGGGACCAGTGGCGACCGGGCCTCACTCCCGATATGCTGATCGATTCCCTTGATGCCGCCGTGCAGTTCCCGGGCTTGACCAACTCGTGGACCATGCCTATCAGAACGCGCATCGACATGTTGGCCACCGGCATCAAGACACCGGTGGGCATCAAGATCATGGGACCGGATCTCGATAGCCTCAACAGCATTGCATCGAGAATCGAAGGCATGGTGAAAGAGATGCCCGGGATTCGCTCCGTCTACGGCGAACGAATTACCGGCGGCAACTATCTGGACATCGAGTTGGATCGTTTCAAGGCTTCAGCCTTTGGACTCACTCCGGGAGATGTCAACTCCACCCTGATGACCGCCATTGGCGGCATGACTGTCGTTGAAAACATCGAAGGCCGGGAACG